>Ga0209758_1000712_pt1 | contig 49095 bp, 48 predicted proteins | sample AraplaMF_Col_mMF_FD_184258 | JGI IMG/M metagenome (GOLD analysis project Ga0209758, IMG submission 184258) | Arabidopsis root microbial communities from the University of North Carolina, USA - plate scrape MF_Col_mMF (SPAdes) (version 2) | ecosystem: Host-associated > Plants > Roots > Endosphere... | reverse complement strand
CTGGTACAGGAACTCAGCCACGAGCGCGGCCTCACCGTCATCATCGTCCTGCACGACATCAATCTCGCGGCGCGCTATTGCGATGCCATCATAGCCCTCAATCGCGGCCAGATCACCGCCGAAGGTGTGCCGGCCGATATCATGCAGGCCGATAAGCTCCAGTCGATCTTCGGCGTCGGCATGGGCGTCTTCCCGCATCCGGTTCGCAACAAGCCGGTCAGCTACCTGTTGTAGGCGATGGTATCTTTCTCCCGCAGGCGTTTTCTAGCCGGCGCCGCAGCCACGCTGTCGGCCCCCGCCCTCCTGCGGGCGGCCGACAACCCGCGCGTCGCGACCCTCGACTGGGCCTTGCTCGAAACCCTACTGGCGATCGGCGCCAATGTGGTCGCCGGGACGGAGCTGCGGCAGTTCCGTAAGGTAGCAGTCACGCCTGTCGTTCCCGGCGGCGTCACCGATCTCGGCCTGCGCGGCACGCCGAATTTCGAGGTGCTGCGCTTCGCTCGCCCGGAGCTGATCCTCAATTCGAATTTCTACGCCTGGGCGGATGCGCGCATGCAGCCGATCGCCCCTGTCGAAAGCCATGCGATCTACAAGCCCGGTGAAAGCCCCTATGCACTGGCAGAACAGACAACACTCGCCATCGGCGAACGGCTGCAGCTTGTTGCTGCAAGACAGCTTACCGAAAAGCTCTCCGCCAAACTTGAGCGTTACAAGACGGCTTTTGTTGCGGGCGATGGCAGGCCGGTCATCCCGATCAATCTAGGCGATGCCAGGCATTTCCGCGTCTTCGGTTCCGACAGCATGTTCGGCGAGGTGCTGAAGCGTATCGGCCTAACCAATGCCTGGCAGGAAGCGACCAGCTATTCGGCGGCCGCTCCCGTTGGCATCGAAACATTGGCCTCGATGCCGGATGCCTGGATCGTCATGATCCCGCCGCATCCAGCCGATGCGATCGAGGAACTTTCGACCAGCGCCTTCTGGAATGCGCTGCCGGCCGTGCGCGAGAAGCGTGTGCTGATGCTCGGCTCGATCAATCCCTATGGTGCGCTCCCGGCTGCCATGCGCTTTGCCGATCTTCTGCAGGAGGGTCTTGACCATGCATGGAATGGTTAGTCTCGCCAGGCCCGCCCGCAGCTTCAACATTCCGTTTGCCGCTGTCGCGCTGCCGGTGCTTTGCATCACTGCCTTCGCGCTACTGATCGCAACACGCCCGCAGGTTCCCGGCGACGTCGCTCAAGCCGCCATGCTCGATGGCGTTCTGCTCTGGAGCAGCATCATGCCGCGCGCCGTGCTGGCGCTGATTGCCGGTGCCGCCCTTGGCCTTTCCGGCACGCTGTTGCAGCGGGTGTTGCGCAATCCGATCGCCGACGCTTCGACGCTCGGCATCGCCTCCGGTGCGGAACTGGCGATGACGGCGGCGCTCAGCTTCTCGCCGCTCCTCATCGGGTTTTCGCGGGAAATCATCGCCTTTGGCGGTGGGCTCGGCGCCGTCGCGATCGTGCTCGCCTTAAGCTGGCGGCGCGGGCTCGATCCGGTCACCGTCGCGCTCTCGGGCATGATCGTCAGCATGATCGCCGCCGCGCTGAGCGTCACACTCATCCTGGCACGCGGCGAATATGCCATGTCGATCTATATCTGGGGCGCCGGTTCGCTGAGCCAGCAGGATTGGAGCAGCGTGCTTTCGCTTGGTCCCCGCCTTGTCCTCGGCTTTGCCGCAGCCGTGATCCTGGTGCGGCCGTTGCGCATTCTGACGTTGGATGACAGCAGCGCCAAGAGCCTCGGCCTCGCATTGCATTCTGCCCGCTTCGCCATCCTTGCGCTCGCGATCTGGCTCGCTGCTTCGGTCACGGCAGAGGTCGGCATCATAGGCTTCGTCGGTTTGGCAGCCCCGGCAATCGCGAGGCTTCTCGGCGCACGCAGCACCGGAAGCCTGATGATCGCGGCGCCGCTGACTGGCGCCAGTCTGCTTTTCCTCACCGATTGCCTGACCCAGATCCTCGGCCCCGGCTTTACAGATCTGGCGCCAACAGGGGCTGCGACAGCCTTGCTCGGCGGCCCATTGCTGATTTTCCTGCTGCCGCGCGTGCATTCCGTCGCGGCCGCGGCGGCACAATCGACGCGACCGCTCACGAGACTATCAAAGCCGCTTGTTACCCTTGCCGTGCTCTCCGCTGCAGTTGTGCTGCTCTTCGTCGCCTTCCTCACGCTCGGCCCGGCCGATGACGGTTGGCATCTCGCGACCGGCGCCCTCTTCACCGGCTTCCTGCCCTTTCGTCTGCCACGCATCATCGTCGCGGCCGGCGCCGGCGGCATGCTCGCGGCGGCCGGCTTCATCATGCAGCGGATGACCGGCAATCCGATCGCAAGTCCCGAAGTGCTCGGCATCAGCAGCGGCGCCGGGGCTGGGTTGACGGTGGCTCTCTTCTTGTTCGGCTTCCCCTCACCCGCCATCATGCTGCTCGCCATGGCGCTCGGCGCGCTCGCCGCATTCCTGGCAATGATCGCCATTTCCGCCCGCGCGCAATTCTCGCCGGAACGCATGCTGCTTGCCGGCGTCGGCATCGGCGCCTTCGCCATGGCGATCGTCACCATGGTGCTCGCTCAAGGCGATATGCGCGGATACATCCTGCTGACCTGGCTCTCCGGCTCGACCAATCGCGCCGGTGCTTTTGAAGCTTGGACCGCAATCATCTCACTTGCCATCCTCGTCGCGCCGCTGCCTTTTCTCGGCCGCTGGCTGACGATGCTGCCGCTCGGCGGCAATTCCAGCCGTTCCCTCGGCCTTCGTGTCAGCGCGAGCCGTCTGACACTTGCCATCCTCGCCGCGCTGATGACGGCGATCGGCTCTTTTCTCGTCGGACCGCTCAGCTTGGCCGGGCTCATCGCCCCGCACCTTGCGCGGCTTGCCGGCTTCCACCGGCCGGGCCATCAGCTTGCATCAAGCGTGCTCTTCGGCGCTGGCGTGCTGATGACAGCCGATTGGCTCTCGCGCGTCGTTATCTACCCTTATCAGGTGCCGGTCGGCCTCTTCGCGGCCTTGATCGGCGGTCCCTATCTCATCTGGCTGCTTTCGCGAAAGGACATCAAACAATGATGTCTGCACCTTTTACCGCATCCGGCGTCGCAATTGCCGTCGATCCCGGCAGGATGCTCGACGAGCTTTGCGCCCATTTTGTCGAACACAGCACCGTCAGGCGCGATGGCGACCATGTAACCTTGGAGATGATGATCGGCAAGGCCGATATCCGCCATGAAGGCCGCTCGCTTGCGATCGGCCTCTCCTGCAAAACTGCGCGCGCACTTCAAAATGTCCGCTCAGTGCTTGCCGAGCACCTCTTCCAGTTTGCCGGCGAGGACATGTTGGAGCTCACATGGTCGGACGCGCCGAAAGCCGACCGGCTGCCGGACCTGCGAGAAATCCGCATCATCGGCGCTCGTAATATCAGCCCGCACATGCGCCGGGTAACCGTTGCCTGCGACGACACCAAGCATTTCGCTCATGGCGGACTGCATTTCCGCCTGCTCATCCCACCGAAGGGTCGCGTGCCTGTCTGGCCGAAACTGCGTGCGGATGGGCGTATCGAATGGGCGAAAGACGAGGATGCGTTGACGGTGCGCATCTACACGTTCCGCAGCATCGATCTGGAGCGCGGCGAGATCGACATCGATTTCGTGCTGCATGAGGGCGAAAACATGCCCGGCGCGGAATGGGCGGTGAATGCGAAGCCCGGCGATATCGCCGGTGCTATGGGGCCTGGCGGCGGCGGCGTTCCCGAGGCCACCACGATGATTCTCGCCGGAGACGAGACGGCGCTGCCGGCCATTTCGCGCATCGCCGCCGAAGTTCCCGCGGGAACGCAGTTGCATATCTTCCTCGAAGTCGATGGCCCCGCAGAAGAACTGCCCCTGCCGTCGGCCGGTACAGTCGATCTTACCTGGATGCATCGCAACGGCGCACCGGCCGGTACCATGGGTCTCATCGAAAACGCCATCAAGGATGCGTTGGCTGACGCCGATGCGGACACTTTCGTCTGGGCCGGCTGCGAGCGGTCCGAGGCCAAACGCATTCGCGATTTTCTCAAGAGCGAACGCGGCCACGACCGCCAGAAGATGAGCATCGGCGCCTACTGGGAGCGCTAGAGCATTTCCGTTTATCTTCGAATCACGGAAATGCTCTATATCCTAGTTTTCATGCAATTCCGGACGCAAAACCGCTGCGCACTTTTGCTGGAATTGCTCTGGACGCTCCTCACATCTTTTCGCGGAACATCTCGATGATGGCGGAAAAATCCTTGCCGCCATTGCCGAGCTTTTCGAAGAGCGCGTAGAGCTGCGCCGCCTCCGCACCAAGCGGCGTGGACGCACCGCTCACCAGCGCCGCCTCCTGCGACAGCCTGAGATCCTTCAGCATCAGCGCGGCGGCAAAACCCGGCTTGTAGTCATTATTGGCCGGCGAGGTCGGCACCGGCCCCGGCACCGGGCAATAGGTATTGATCGACCAGCACTGGCCGGATGAGGTGGAGGCGACATCGAAGAGCGCCTGATGCGAGAGGCCGAGCTTTTCGGCCAGAACGAAGGCCTCGCAGACGCCGACCATGGAAATGCCGAGGATCATGTTGTTGCAGATCTTCGCCGCCTGGCCAGCGCCTGCCTCACCGCAATGGACGATCTTCTTGCCCATGGCCTCGAGGACCGGCTTCGCCTTGGCGAAGGCCCCGTCGGACCCACCGGCCATGAAGGTCAGCGTGCCGGCGCTTGCCCCGCCCGTGCCGCCGGAAACCGGCGCATCGAGCGACAGGCAGCTTGCGGCCTTGGCCATCTCATGCGCCTTGCGGCTGCTTTCGACATCGATCGTCGAGCAGTCGATCACAAGCGTACCCTGCGCAGTCGACTGCAGGATATCGGTCCAGGCCGTCAGCACGTGTTTACCCTGCGGCAGCATGGTGATGACGATGTCCGCGTCCTTGACCGCCTGGCTGGCATGGCTTGCCGGCTTCACGCCGCTTTCTTCGGCTGCCTTCAGCACGGGAGCGGCCAGATCGAAGCCCAGCACTTCGTGACCGGCCTTGACGAGATTGGCGGCCATCGGCCCGCCCATATTGCCGAGGCCGATGAATGCGATCCTTGCCATGGTCATCTCCTATCTGTTGTCCTCGCGGATCATGGCCGCCGCCTTTTCGGCGATCATAATCGTCGGCGAATTGGTATTGCCTGAGGTGATGGCGGGCATCACCGAGGCATCCGCGATCCTGAGCTTGCCGAGCGCCCGCAGCCTGAGCCGTGGGTCAACCACGCTGTCCCTGTCCACGCCCATGCGGCAGGTGCCGACGGGATGGAAGATCGTCGTGCCGATATCGCCCGCTGCCTTCTCCAGCTCCACCTCGCTCTGATGGGTCGGCCCCGGCTTGAACTCCTCCGGGTGGAAGCGGGCGAAGGAAGGCTGCGCCACGATCCGGCGCGTCAGCTTTATTGAACGAACAGCTATGTCGCGATCGCGCTGCGTCGAGAGGTATTTAGGCGCAATGACGGGTTGGGCGGCAAAATCCGGGCTGGAAACATGCACTGAACCGCGGCTTTCCGGCCGGAGATTGCAGACACTCGCCGTGATCGCCGGAAAGGGGTGGACGGGATCTCCGAACCTGTCCAGCGAAACCGGCTGGACATGATACTGCAGATCAGGCGTTTCCTTGTCGGGACCGGAGCGGGTAAAGATACCGAGCTGGCTCGGCGCCATCGCCATCGGCCCCGAACGACGCAGGAGATATTCAAGCCCGATCGCTGCCTTGCCGATCAGCTTGGACGCCTTTTCGTTGAGCGTCGGCACACCAGTGACCTTGTAGGCAAGGCGAAGCTGCAGGTGGTCCTGCAAGTTTTCGCCGATACTCTTCACCTCAGTCAGCACATCGATACCGGCCTGATGCAGAACCTCACCGCGGCCAATGCCTGACAGTTCCAGAACATGCGGCGAACCAATCGAGCCGGCAGAAAGCACGGTCTCCTTCGCAGCATAGGCGCGTTTGGCCGTACCGGCATGCTGGAACTCGACGCCGATGACAGCGCCCTCCTCGACCAACAGCCGCCGCACCTGCGCCTTGGTCAGCACCGTCAGATTGCCGCGCTTCATGGCCGGGCGCAGGAAGGCCTTCGTCGCATTCCAACGGATTCCGGAGCGTTGATTCACATCGAAATAGCCGGAGCCCTCATTGCTGCCGCGGTTGAAGTCAGCCGTTTCGGGAATACCGGCCTCTTTGGCCGCCTGCTGGAAAGCGTCGAGCACATCCCAGCGCACCCGCGCCTTTTCCACACGCCATTCGCCGCCGGCGCCATGCATATCGTCCCCACCCTGGTAATGATCCTCCGACTTGCGGAAGAAAGGCAGCACGTCATCCCAGCCCCAACCGATGCAGCCCATCTGCCGCCAGAGATCGTAATCGCGGGCCTGGCCGCGCATGTAGATCATGCCGTTGATCGAGGAGCAGCCGCCAAGCACCTTGCCGCGCGGGTAATTCAGCGCCCGTCCGTTCAACCCATCCTCGGGAGCGGTGGTAAAACACCAGTCCGTGCGCGGATTGTTGATGCAGTAGAGATAACCGACGGGAATATGGATCCAGTGGTAGTTGTCATTGCCGCCCGCCTCCAGCAGCAGAACCCTGGTGTTGCGGTCGGCCGACAGCCGGTTTGCGAGCACGCAGCCGGCGCTGCCTGCCCCGATGATGATATAGTCGTAGCGATCCATGGATCGTGCACTCCGAAATGGCTGCGTCCCGCCTCCCCGGGGCCGGGGAGGCGGGATTTCGCGCCGCCGCTGCACATCTTCTCCCGTTGCAGGAAAAGCGGTCCGCCCATTCAGCGGCGATAGACAAAGCCCAGTTTACGCCCGAGCCGAGAGGCGTAGAATTCGCCGATAATGCCGCGACGGAAGATCAGCACGCAGATCATGAAGACCACACCGGTAATGATGGTCACCGGAAATTCCGAGGTGGCGAGATAATTCTGCAGTGTCACGACCAGACCGGCGCCGAAGACCGGGCCGATCAGCGTGCCGATGCCGCCGAGCAGCGTCATCAGGATCACCTCGCCAGACATCTGCCAGGCGACATCCGTCAGCGTCGCAAACTGGAAAACCAGCGCCTTGACCGATCCGGCAAGCCCAGCAAGTGCCGCAGACATGACGAAAGCGCCGAGCTTGTAGCGCGCCACGGAATAGCCGAGCGAGACCGCCCTTTGCTCGTTCTCGCGGATCGATTTCAGGATCATGCCGAAGGGTGAGTTGATGAAGCGCCAGATGATCAGCAGGCCGATCAGAAATACCGCCAGCACGAAATAATACATGTTGGTGGAGCTGTTGAGATCGATGAAACCGAGGAGATGGCCGCGCGGCACGGACTGGATGCCATCCTCGCCCTCGGTGAATTCCGCCTGCAGACAGAAGAAGAAGAACATCTGCGACAGCGACAGCGTGATCATCGCGAAATAGATGCCCTGCCGGCGGATCGCGAAGAAGCCCATGACGAGGCCGAGAAGTGCTGCCCCGAGAACACCAACGAGAATGCCGAGCTCCGGCGGAAAGCCCCAGGATTTCACTGTATAGGCAGTGAAATAGGCGGCTCCCCCGAAGAAGGTCGCATGACCGAAGGAGAGCAGGCCGGTATAGCCAAGCAGCAGGTTGAAGGCGCAGGCAAAGAGCGCGAAGCATAAGAGCTTCATCAGGAAGATCGGGTAGAAGAAGAAGGGGGCAAGCAGCAGAAGCAGAAGCCCGATGATCAGGAACCCGGTCTGCACCGACATCGCGGTGCGGCTCTTTTCCGTTCGGATCGTTTCGGTGATGTCAGCCATGTCACGCATCCCGTCCGAAGAGGCCCGCGGGCCTGATGAGAAGCACGATCGCCATGATGACGAAGATGACGATATTGGAGGCTTCCGGATAGAAGACCTTCGTCAGCCCTTCCGCGATGCCGAGCACATAGCCGGTGATGATGGCGCCCATGATCGAGCCCATGCCGCCGACGACGACTACGGCGAAGACGACGATGATCATGTTCGAGCCCATCAGCGGCGACACCTGATAGATGGGTGCTGCCAATACACCGGCAAACGCGGCAAGGCCGGCTCCGAGCGCATAGGTGAGGGTCAAGAGAACCGGCACGTTGACGCCGAAGGCCTGGACGAGAGTGGCATTCTCCGTTGCAGAGCGCAGATAGGCGCCAAGCTTGGTCTTTTCGATCAGCAGCCATGTGCCGATGCAGACGACGAGCGAAACGATCACCACCCAGCCGCGATAGATCGGGAGGAACATGAAGCCGAGATTCATTCCGCCGGCAAGAGCCGGCGGTGTCGCATAGGGCTGGCCCGACGAGCCGTAGAGATAACGGAACGTGCCTTCGACGGCGAGCGCCAACCCAAAGGTGAAGAGCAGGCCATAGAGCGGATCGAGATCATAGAGCCGGCGCAGGAAGAGCCGTTCGATGACAGCGCCGGCAAGGCCGACGATGACGGGCGCCAGGATCAGCGACGGCCAATAGCCGATGCCGAGATAATTCAAGAGCAGATAGGCGACGAAGGCGCCGAGCATATACTGGGCACCGTGCGCAAAATTGATGACCCGCAGCAGGCCGAAAATGATCGCAAGGCCGAGGCTCAGCAGCGCATAGAAGGACCCGTTGATCAGGCCGACCAGCAGCTGGCCAAGCAGCGCCTGCAGGGGAATGCCGAAGATCATCGTCATCGCGTCACACTCCCAGAACCTGGTGCAGCAGATCCATGCGCTGCGGCAGTTCGCCAACAGGGAATTCCGAGACCATCTGCCCATGATCCATCAGATAGAAGCGATCAGCAATACGGCTTGCAAAGCGAAAGTTCTGCTCGACGAGCACGATCGTCATGCCGCGCTCCTTCAGCGTCTTCAGAACTTCGCCGATGCGCTGCACGATGACGGGTGCCAGCCCCTCCGTCGGCTCATCGAGCAGCAGCAGACGCACGCCGGTGCGCAGAATGCGGGCGATCGCCAGCATCTGCTGCTCGCCGCCCGAAAGCTTGGTGCCGGAACTCGTGCGCCGCTCGTAGAGGTTTGGAAAAAGCTCGTAGATTTCATTGAGGGTCATGCCCCCAGGCGCCACAACAGGCGGCAGCATCAGATTTTCCGAAACCGTCAGCGTCGAAAAAATGCCGCGCTCCTCGGGGACGAAGCCGATGCCCTTGTGCGCCGTCTTGTGCAGCGGCACCTGCATCATGTCCGTGCCGGCAAAGCTGATCTTTCCCTTTCGGGCACGCACAATGCCGGTGATGGTGCGCAGCGTCGTCGTCTTGCCGACGCCATTGCGGCCGAGAATGGTGATCATCTCGCCCTCGCCGACCGTCATGTCGATGCCATGCAGGATGTGACTTTCGCCGTACCAGGCATTGAGGCCCTGGATTTCGAGAAGCGGTGCCATCAGTGGTGCTCCTCCGTACCCATGTAGGCCTGGCGCACACGCTCGTCCTGGCTGACGGTCGCATAGTCGCCCTCGGCGAGGATTTCGCCACGCTGCAGCACGGTCACATGCTGGCAGATATTGGCAACGACGGAGAGATTGTGCTCGACCATCAGAACCGCGCGATCGCGCGCGACGTCGCGGATGATGGCGGAAACGACGCCGACATCCTCCTGCCCCATGCCGGCCATTGGCTCGTCGAGCAGCAACACCTTCGGATCGAGCGCCAGCGTGGTGGCGATCTCCAGCACCCGTTTGCGGCCATAGGAGAGATCGGCGGCGATATGATCGCGCTCCTTGGAAAGCCCGACGCCGGCAAGCAATTGCTCGGCCCGCTCGTTCAGGCTGTCAAGCGCCGAAAGCGGCCGCCAGAACTGCGTGGACAGATTGTTCGGCCGCTGCAGGGCTACCCGCACATTGTCGAGCACGGTAAGGTGCGGAAAGACCGCCGAGATCTGGAAGGAGCGGACGAGGCCCATGCGCGCCACCCTGTCCGGCGGCGTCCTGGTAATATCCGTGCCCATCAGCGTAATCGTGCCCGATGTCGGCTGCAGGAACTTGGTGAGCAGGTTGAATACCGTCGTCTTACCGGCGCCATTCGGCCCGATCAGCGCATGGACGCTCGCGTCATGCACATCGAGATCGACATTCTTGACGGCGGTGAAGCCACCGAAATCGCGGCGCAGGCCGCGGGCGGAAAGTACCACCCGCGGCTTGGCCTGAGTTTCAAATGCGGAGACCGCCATGTCTTACTTCACCAGATCGCAGCCGCTCTTGGCGGGGTCGATATAGGCTTCCTTGCCCGGAATGGTGGCGAGAACGTTGAAATAGTCCCACGGTTCCTTGCTTTCCGAGGGCTTCTTGACCTGCAGCAGGTACATGTCGTGGATCATGCGGCCGTTCGGGCCAACCGTGCCGCCACGGCCGAAAACGTCGTCGACAGGCATTTCATGAAGCTGCTTGGCAACGGCGTCCGTCTCGTCGGTGCCAGCCTTCTGGATCGCCTTCAGATATTGCAGAACGGCCGAATAGGTGCCGGTGTGGACCATGTTCGGCATCTTGCCGGTACGGGCGAAGAACCTCTTAGCGAATTCCCGGCTCTGGTCATCACGGTTCCAGTAATAGCCTTCTGTCAGCGTCAGGCCCTGCGCGGCCTCCATGCCGAGGCCATGGACTTCGGCAAGCGTGAAAAGCAGCGCCGCCAGATGCTGGCCGCCCTGAGTGATGCCGAATTCGGCCGCCTGCTTGATGGCGTTCGACGTATCGAGGCCGGCATTGGCAAGGCCGATGACCTTGGCGCCTGATGATTGCGCCTGCAGCAGGAAGGACGAGAAATCCTGGGTCGACAGAGGATGGCGCACCGACCCGACAACCGTGCCGCCGCTCGCCTTCACATAATCGGTGGTCTGCTGTTCCAGCGAATAGCCGAACGCATAGTCCGCCGTCAGAAAGAACCAGCTGTCGCCGCCCTGTTTGACCAGCGCACCCCCGGTGCCGACGGCCAGAGCATGGGTGTCGTAGGCCCAATGGAAGCCATAGGGCGAGCAGGCCTTGCCGGTGAGATCGGTTGTCGCAGCGCCGGTAACGATATCGATCTTCTTCTTTTCCTTGCCGATAGCCTGCACGGCAAGCGCCACGGAAGAGGTCGTCAGCTCCATGATGGCATCCACCTGTTCGGTGTCATACCACTGGCGAGCAATGTTGGAGGCGATATCAGGCTTGTTCTGGTGGTCGGCATCGACGATCTCGACCGGCATGTCGAGTACCTTGCCGCCGAAATCCTCGACCGCCATCTTCGCAGCCTCGACAGAGGACTTGCCACCGAAGTCGGCATAGACGCCCGACTGGTCGTTCAGAATACCGATCTTGACCTTGCCATCGGAAATGGCTGCGCTCTGCGCGAACACGGCTGTGCTGCTTGCAAGCAAAAATGCAACGGATGCAATGAGATTCTTTCGCATAGTCTCTCCTCCCAGAGATTGGCCAGATTGCGAATCTGTTCAAATTTGGCGACCCGCTCTCCTCAAAGCAGCCACTCCGCCCCTACGATCACGGAATTTCCTCCATGAGGCAACTGGCGGTTTACATCTAATTCCAAACAGTATCTGTTCGTTTTTGAACAGAACCCGTTACAACGCCGCTCCGGCGACAGTCGCAGCGTGCTCCTTGACGGGCGGCATTAGACCAAAGACGTAGACGGATAGGCGACGCCGATGAGCCATGCTTCGCAATTTACCTGGGACGATCTGCAGTTTTTTCTAGCCGTTGCCCGCACCGGTCAGCTTTCGACGGCGGCGCGGCAGCTGCGCTCCAGTCATGCGACCGTCTCGCGGCGCATCGACAGGCTGGAATTTGCGCTGAAAGTGAAGCTTTTCGAGCGAAACCCGCGCGGCTACGTGCTGACCGCCATGGGTACGCGTTTCGTCGAAACGGCCGAGAAGATGGAGCAGGAAACGGAGCGGCTGCGTGCCGATCTTGCCGATGGCTCGTTGAGCCAACGCGGCCTCGTGCGCCTCAGCGCCCCGGAAGGCTTTGCCAACTTCTTTTTTGCGACAGTCTTGCCGCAATTTGCCGCGCGCCATCCACATCTCGCGCTGGAACTCGTCACCATCCAGCAGATCATGTCGCTGTCGCGCAAGGAGGCGGATATTTCCGTCGTTCTCGACGAACCGAAGGGCGGGCCTTATTTTGCGGAGAAGCTCACGGATTACCATCTTCAGGTCTACGCTTCCCGCGACTATCTGGCGCGCGCCGAGCCGATCAGCACGCGCGACGACCTGCTGAAACATCCTTTTATCAGTTATATCGAGGAAATGATCTTCGCGCCGGGGCTCGATTATCTCGGCGACGTGCATCCGCGCATCAAGCCGCAATTCCAGAGTTCAAGCATCTTCGCGCAACTGACCGCCACCAGAAACGGCCTTGGCCTCGGCATCCTGCCCTATTTCTTCGCCTGCCGTTATCCCGAACTGGTGCGCGTGCTGCCGGATGAGATCGACCTCAAGCGCCACTACTGGATCACCTGCCATCGGGATCTCAAGCAGGCGCCGCGCGTGCGCGCCGTCATCGACTTCCTGCGGGAAGCCGTTCGCAGCGAGGATGCCTGTTTCATCCCGCCCTATATCGGCGTGTCAGGCGCGATACGGAAGGCGAAGGCCGAAACCTGACTATTTCAGGAATTCGGCGCGGTGCGGGGTGAAGGTGTCGATCAGCCGGCCCTTCTCCAGCGCCTTGACGCCGTGGACGAGATTGGGCGGAACGATGAAGCTGCCGCCCTGCTTCAGCACTTCTGTGCGCCCGTCGATCGTCACCTCGAAGCTGCCTTCGGCAACATAGCTTGCCTGGATATGCGGGTGAAAATGCGCAGCCCCCACGGCGCCCGGCTCAAAGACGACTTCCACCATCATCATCTCGGGCAGATAGGTCATAATACGGCGGGTCACACCTGGCTCGGGGTTCACCCACTCGGCGCTCTCGGCCGAGACGAAAAGATCGCTTGATGACATGTCTGCCTCCTCACTCCAGAATCCGCCTGACCAGAATCTATCCGGCCGGAATCTGTCGCGCACAAACTGGCGCACCGGCCGTCATTTGAAAAGATGACTTCCGCATCTTTGGTGCAATAGTCGCTCTGTTGACGCCGTCAGCGGGCAGGTCTATGGCGACCTTAAATCAGGCATGCCTGAACAACGGCCCCTGAACACTGGCGAGGAGACTGGACATGCAGCATACGCGCGAGGTTTTCGACTGGGCCGATCCCTTCCGGCTCGTGGAGCAACTGACCGATGAGGAGCGCATGGTGCAGGATACTGCCCATTCCTATGCGCAGGAGAAGCTCGCGCCCCGCGTTCTCGAAGCCTTTCGCCACGAGAAGACCGATCCGGAAATTTTCCGCGAGATGGGTGAACTCGGGCTGCTCGGCCCGACGATCGATCCGGAATATGGCGGCGCCGGTCTTGGCTATGTCGCCTATGGCCTCATCGCCCGCGAGGTGGAGCGCGTCGACAGTGGCTACCGCTCGATGATGAGCGTGCAGTCCTCGCTCGTCATGGTGCCGATCGATGCCTTCGGCTCCGAAGAACAGAAGAAGAAATACCTGCCGAAGCTTGCGACCGGCGAATGGATCGGATGTTTTGGCCTGACCGAGCCCAATCACGGCTCCGATCCCGGTTCCATGGCGACGCGGGCAAAGAAGGTCGTCGGCGGCTATAGCCTGACCGGCTCCAAGACCTGGATTTCGAATGCGCCGATCGCCGATATCTTCGTCGTCTGGGCAAAGACCGAGGATGACCTCATCCGCGGCTTCATCCTGGAAAAGGGCTGGAAGGGTCTCTCTGCCCCGAAGATCCAGGGCAAGGTCGGGCTCCGCGCCTCGATAACAGGCGAAGTCGTGATGGACAACGTCTTCGTGCCGGAAGAGAACCTGCTGCCGAAAGTCACCGGCCTCAAGGGTCCTTTCACCTGCCTCAACTCCGCCCGTTTCGGCATTGCCTGGGGTGCGCTCGGCGCTGCCGAGGCCTGCTATGCCACGGCCCGGCAATATACGCTCGACCGCAGGCAGTTCGACCGTCCGCTTGCCGCCAACCAACTGATCCAGAAAAAGCTTGCCGACATGGCGACTGAAATCTCGCTCGGGCTTCAAGGATGTTTGCGGCTCGGCCGCATGAAGGAAGAGGGTCATCCCCCGGTCGAGCTCACCTCGATCCTGAAGCGCAATTCCTGCGGCAAGGCGCTGGATATCGCCCGCGCAGCCCGCGACATGCTGGGCGGCAACGGTATTTCGGATGAGTTCGGCGTTGCCCGCCACCTCGTCAATCTCGAAGTGGTCAACACCTATGAGGGAACGCATGACATCCATGCGCTGATCCTTGGCCGCGCCATCACGGGCATTGCAGCCTTTTCCAACTGAATCTGCCGCGTACAAGGCGAATTGCAACGGAGTTAACAATGTGCAACTTTTCCTCTACCGCTGCAGGCAAGCCAGCGGCTCAAGGGGGATCTGCCTATGTTTCTGCTGCTCGCACTCCTGATCGGCGTCGTTGCCGGTCTTCGCGCCATGACTGCACCGGCCGCCGTCGCCTGGGGCGCAGCACTCGGCTGGTACGATCTCTCTCAGACGCCGCTTGCTTTCATGGGCTACCAGTGGACGCCATGGATCTTCACCATACTGGCTGTCGTTGAGCTGATCACCGACCAGTTGCCCACCACGCCGTCGCGTAAAGTGCCGATCCAGTTCGGCGCCCGCATCGTCATGGGTGCACTTAGCGGCGCCGTGATCGGCGCGGCCAGCAGCCTGCTCTTCGGCGGCCTGATTGCCGGCGTCATCGGGGCCATCATCGGCACGCTTGGCGGGGCTGCCGTGCGCGGCAGGCTCGCAGCCTCATTCGGCCAGGATCGCCCGGCAGCCTTGATCGAAGACGCCGTCGCCATCATCGGCGCCATCATCATCGTGGCAGCGGTCTGATGAAGACCTTCGACGCAATCTTCATCGGCGCCGGCCAGGCTGGCCCGTTCCTCGCCGCCCGCATGGCGGAAAAAGGCATGAAGGTGGCGCTGATCGAACGCAAGTTCCTCGGCGGCACCTGCGTCAATGCCGGCTGCATGCCGACGAAGACTCTGGTGGCAAGCGCCCGCGCCGCCCAGGTGGCGCGACGCGGCGCCGAGTACGGCGTGCAGATTCCGGGCGAGATCGGTATCGACATGAAGATCGTGCGCGGTCGCGCAGAGACGATCATCATGAGTGCCCGCAATGGGCTAGCCGGCTGGTTCGACGGCATGAAAACCATGACCGTCATCAACGGTCATGCCCGCTTCACGTCTCCTAAGGAAGTTGTCGTCAACGGCGAGACGCTGACGGCGCCGAAGATCTTCCTCAATGTCGGCGCGCGGCCAACGATTCCCGATATGCCTGGCCTTGCCGATATCGATTATCTCACCAGCACCGGCATCATTCATCTCGACAGCCTGCCCAAACATCTCGCCATCATCGGCGGCAGTTATATCGGCCTGGAATTCGCGCAGATGTACCGGCGCTTCGGCTCGGAAGTAACGGTGATCGAGCGCGGCCCGAAGCTCGCGTCGCGCGAGGACGAGGATATTTCCGATGCGATCGCCGATATCCTCAGATCCGAGGGGATAAAGATCCATACTGACGTCAAGGATATCCGCTTCGCAAAGAGTGCTGATGGCGCGGCCGTCACGATCGACTCTGAGACGATCGAGGCAAGCCATGTGCTTATCGCCACCGGCCGCACGCCGAATACCGACGATCTCGGCCTCGATGCCGCGGGTGTTGCCACCGACAAGCGCGGCTACATCAGCGTCGACGACCGGCTTGCCACCAATGTGGACGGCATCTGGGCGCTTGGTGACTGCAATGGCCACGGCGCTTTCACCCACACGTCCTACAATGACTTCGAGATCGCAGCCGCCAATCTGCTCGACGGCGGCGATCGGAAGGTCTCGAACCGCATTCTTGCCTACGCCCTTTATATCGATCCACCGCTCGGCCGTGTCGGCATGACCGAGAAGCAAGCGCGCGCCTCGGGCCGCAAGGTCATGGTCTCGACGCGGCCGATGAGCCGGGTGGGCCGCGCTGGCGAACGCGGCGAAACCAAGGGCTTCATGAAAGTGATCGCCGATGCCGAAACCAAGGAAATCCTTGGGGCGGCGATCCTCGGCATCGAAGGCGACGAGGCAATCCACGGCTTTATCGATGCGATGAATGCCGGCACGACCTATCCCGTATTGCGATGGTCCGTGCCGATCCACCCGACGGTGTCGGAATTGATTCCGACGTTGCTCGGAGATTTGAAGGCTGTCTGATCTGCACCGCCGACAGATCCATCGCAATCAGCCGGAGGCCGGCCATTGAATATCGAACTGCTGATCGAGAATTACGGCCTCCCGGCGATCTTTCTCGGCACCGCTTTCGAGGGTGAGACAGCGGCCTTTCTGGGCGGCGTCATCGCGCACAGAGGCCTTCTGACATATTGGGCTGCCTCGATGGCGGCTTCGGCGGGATCCTTTGCTGGCGATCAGATGTGGTTCTTCGCCGGGCGCTACGCTGCCCAATGGAGCTTCGTTCGCCGCCTGATGGAGACGCCGGCGCTGGCGAGGGTAACGCAACTTCTGGAAAAATACCCGACGGGTTTCATCTTCGTGTTCCGCTTCCTGGTGGGATTGCGAACGATCAGCCCCATCGTCATCGGCACGACGCGCGTATCGATGCAGAAATTCCTCGTCATCAACCTGCTGGCCGCGGTGGTCTGGGGCCAGCTTTTTACCGCCCTCGGCTATGTCTTCGGACATGGAGTAGAACAGATGCTCGGCCGCCTTCCGCTACACAACCATCTGCTCATTGCGCTTACCGCCGCGGCCATCATCGCGGGCGCGGCGCTGCTGCTTCACAGGATGAAACCCGGCATAAGGCACCCGTAGGCGCGCCTTATGCCATGACGATCTGCAGTTTGACGTCTGTCGGACGTGCTTCGACCGCACGATCGAAAGCCTTGATCGAATCCTCGAAGGTAAAGGTTTCGGAAATCAGCGGCTTCAGGTCGACGCGGCCCGATCCGAGAAGGGCGATCGAGCGCTCGTATTGGTGCGCATAGCGGAACACCGTCTCAATGCGGATTTCCTTGGTGGAAGCCGTAGAGACGTCGAACCCGATCGGATTGACCGGCAGGCCGACGACGACAATGACGCCGCCCGGACGCGGCAGGGCCATGATCGTCTCCCAGGCCTTCGGTGAACCCGAGCATTCGAACACGACATCGGCACCCCAGCCATCGGTCAGCCGGCTGACTTCTTCGGCCAGGTTCTTCTCGCGGATATTGACCGGAATGACGCCCTGATACTGTGCGGCAATATCGAGCTTCGGCTGGGCGAGGTCGGCAACGATCGCGCGGGCACAGCCGCCGGCAAGGGCGGCAATCGCCACCATGGTGCCGATCGGTCCGGCACCGAGAACGACGGCCGTATCGCCCGGCGTGATCTTCGCCTTGGTGGCAGCCTGCATGCCGACCGCGAAAGGCTCGACCATCGCGCCCTCGGCGAAGCTGACATTGTCGGGCAGCTTGAACGTATAGTTGGCCGGATGCACGACTTCAGGCGTCAGCACGCCATGGATCGGCGGGGTCGCCCAGAAGGTGACGGCCGGGTCGATATTGTACATGCCGAGGCGGCTTGCCTTGGAATTGGGATCGGGGATGCCGGGTTCCATGCAGACGCGATCACCGACCTTCAGATGCGTCACACCCGCGCCGACCTCGACCACCGTGCCTGCCGCTTCGTGGCCGAGCACCATCGGCTCGTTGACGATGAACGGGCCGATCTTGCCGTGCGTGTAATAGTGCACGTCGGAGCCGCAGACGCCGACGGTATGGATCTTGATCCTCACCTGCCCCGGTCCCGTCTCCAGAGGCAGATCGATATCGCGAAGCGCAAGCTCATGCTGGCGCTCCAGTACCAGAGCACGGACTTTGGTCATGATCGGTTTCCTTCCCTATGGCTCCCGCGATTCATGGGGCGCCGTTGCAGCGACTATAAGACCGTAAGGCGCAGCAATTCAATCATGTCCGGCAGGCTTTTGCTCAATGCATGACAAAATGCTCACATACTTATCACCCGAAAGATAAGTACTCCCTAGACGTCTGTATGATTCCGGAAAGGACCAGCGAGGACTACAGTTATCTCCAACCACCACGATAACGTGGGAAGGAGAAAAGCGATGAAGCACGACAACGATAACGTCGGCAGGAACCCAGCTTCCAACTCGCGGACCACAAAACAGCTCCGCGAATTCTGGCACAACCTGGTGGATGAGGCCGTCGCCGTACTCCGGCAAGGCCGCCAACCGCAGCCGCTGCTGCAGCCGGTGCGGGTTATTGCGCGGGCGCGGGATCGAAATCGCCCCCAGCAGCGTTATTAGGCATGCGCCGGCATGGCGTGGCGGGGGCATGACGCCTCCGACACCATGCGGATCGGCAATGTAAGGAAGACCGTCATGAAATCGATTGTGTCATTCTGCCTGTTCGCATCCCTTCTCCTTGCCGCAAACGAGGCGTCTGCGGCGATCGAGGAAGCATCGCTTCCGCCGGCACAGCAGGAAGAAAAGCTGGTGCCGGCCAACCTCGAACTCACCTTTACCGGACCAGTCGATCTTGCCGGCTCGACGGCTATCCTGCTGGATGCGCAGGGTACGGAGCTGCCCACGGGCAAACCATTCCTCTCCGGCCCGGAAGGATCCGTCTTCAAGATCCCGCTCGATCCCGCCATGGCGCCCGGCTTCTACACGCTAAACTGGCGTGTCCTCTCGATGGACGGCCGCAGCGCCGAGGGCCGCTACCAGTTCAAGGTCGACCCTTAAGCCTTCCGACATTGCCCTGTCCGATATCGTGCCGTGCCCTGAAGGCACGGCGTTTTGTTTGCATCGACCTGCCGGTGACGCCACAATTCCGGCTTCGGGCACATAAAGGCATTTATAAGATTTTTATATTGATGCCTCCTGCCCAATCTCGAACCTTTATGCACTTCGGTCGCATATTAATGTCCGAGAGATCGCAAAGATCATCTCCACGCCAGAAAGCATAAAAGGTGCCGCTTCCACTGAGCCGGCGCCCTTTGTCTTGTCTGACTCCAAGAATAACAAACCGGAGTCAAGATCGATGATGGATATAATTCTACTCGGCACTGCAGTCATATTTTTCGGGCTTTGCTTTGCCTATACGCGCGCCTGTGACAGGCTTTGACAGGAGAAAACGATGACCCTCGATTATGTCTTGAGCGGTGCCGTGACCGTGTTTCTCACCGTCTACCTCACCTACGCTCTCATCCGCCCAGAACGTTTCTGACAAAACCGGCGCTTCTCATTCAGAAGCAGCCGGGTACTGAAAGTTTCCTCCCATGACCCTCAACGGATGGCTTCAGATCCTGCTTTATTGCGGGATCGTCCTCGTGCTCGTCAAACCGCTCGGCGGTTACATGACGCGTGTCTTCAGCGGCGAGCGCACATTCCTTTCACCGGTCCTCGTTCCGATCGAACGGGGACTTTACGCCGTTGCCGGCACCGGCGAGCGCGAAGACCAGCACTGGACCTCCTATGCCTTCGCCATGCTGATGTTCAATCTGGCCGGCGTCATCGTGCTTTACGCGCTGATGCGCCTGCAGGGCGTGCTGCCTTATAACCCGGCCGGCATGGCCGCCGTGCCCGAGCAGCTTTCCTTCAATACCGCCGTCAGCTTCGTTACCAATACGAATTGGCAGAATTACGGTGGTGAAAGCACCATGTCCTACCTGGTGCAGATGATGGGCTTGACGGTCCAGAATTTCGTGTCTGCTGCGACCGGGATGGCAATTGCCGTTGCCTTCATCCGCGCCTTCTCGCGGGCTTCCGGCAAGGCGATCGGCAATTTCTGGGTCGACATGACCCGTGCCACCCTCTACATCCTGCTGCCGCTCTGCATCGTGCTGACGCTCGTCTATGTCTGGCTGGGCGTGCCCCAGACCCTCGGCCCTTATGTGGACGCAACGACGCTCGAAGGTGCCAAGCAGACGATCGCCGTCGGCCCTGTCGCCTCCCAGCTCGCCATCAAGATGCTCGGTACCAATGGCGGCGGTTTCTTCAATGCCAACTCTGCCCATCCGTTTGAAAACCCGGACGCGATCTCGAACCTGATCCAGATGGTTTCGATCTTTACGATCGGCGCAGCACTGACCAACGTCTTCGGGCGCATGGTTGGCAACCAGCGCCAGGGCTGGGCGATCCTCGCAACGATGGGCATCCTCTTCATCGTCGGTGTCGGCATCACCTACTGGGCCGAAGCTGCCGGCAATCCGCTGATGCATGCCTTCGGTCTTGAGGGTGGCAACATGGAAGGCAAAGAGGTCCGCTTCGGTGTCGCCATGTCCTCGCTGTTTGCAGTCATCACCACGGCTGCTTCCTGCGGTGCGGTCAATGCCATGCACGGCTCGTTCACGGCGCTTGGCGGCCTGATCCCGCTCATCAACATGCAGCTCGGCGAAATCATCGTCGGCGGTGTCGGCGCAGGCTTCTACGGCATCCTGCTCTTCATCATCGTCGCCGTCTTCGTGGCAGGCCTCATGGTCGGCCGCACGCCGGAATATCTCGGCAAGAAGATCGAGGCGAAAGAGATGAAGATGGCCGTTCTCGCCATCCTCTGCCTGCCGCTTGCCATGCTGGTCTTCACCGCGATCGCCAGCGTCCTGCCCTCGGCCGTCGCATCGATCGGCACAGCCGGCCCGCACGGCTTCTCCGAAATCCTCTATGCCTATACGTCGGCTGCGGCCAATAACGGATCGGCTTTCGGCGGCCTGACGGGCAATACGCCCTGGTACAACATCACGCTCGGCATCGGCATGCTGATGGGCCGCTTCCTCGTCATCATTCCGGCTCTTGCGATTGCCGGTTCCCTGGTCACGAAGAAGACGGTTCCGGCCTCGGCAGGCACCTTCCCGACGGACGGTCCGCTCTTCGTCGGCCTGCTCATCGGCACGATCCTGATCGTCGGTGGTCTCACCTTCTTCCCGGCACTGGCCCTTGGCCCCGTTGTCGAGCACCTGGTCATGATCGCCGGCCAGACCTTCTGAGGTAAGCGTCATGCTCATCCGCCACAGGCTCCGAAAAGCCTTCCACCCACGTCCCGGTCTGCCGGGGCGTGGAGCCCAGCGGATGCCGCGCGCCTCCGACATCATCCTGGTGATGATGGCAGGCCTGCTCGTCATCGTCTGCGCAGTCAGAATTTTACAGGGCTGACCGGCAATCCGGTTCGTCATCCTCGTTTCAAAGCTGGAGTCTCTTATGAGCCAGGCAAAATCCGCGAGCATCCTGGATTCTCGCATTCTCATTCCGGCGATCGGCGCTGCTTTCACCAAGCTCAACCCGCGCACCCTCGCCAAAAACCCGGTCATGTTCGTCGTGGCCACGGTCTCGGCACTGACCACCATTCTGTTCTTGCGCGACCTCGTCTCAGGCAACGGCAATCTCGGCTTCTCCTTCCAGATCAACCTCTGGCTCTGGTTCACCGTGCTCTTTGCGAATTTCGCCGAAGCCGTCGCCGAAGGCCGCGGCAAGGCGCAGGCCGACTCGCTGCGCAAGGCGCGCACCGAAACACAGGCCAAGCTGCTGACCGCCAATAACGGCAGCGGCTACCGCATGGTGCCCGGCACGAGCCTGAAGGTTGGCGATCTCGTTCTTGTCGAAGCCGGCGACATCATCCCTTCCGACGGCGAAGTCGTCGAAGGTGTCGCCTCTGTCAACGAAGCGGCCATCACCGGTGAATCCGCTCCCGTCATCCGTGAATCCGGCGGCGACCGCTCGGCCGTAACCGGCGGTACGCAGGTTCTTTCCGACTGGATCCGCGTGCGCATCACGGCGGCTGCCGGCTCAACCTTCCTCGATCGCATGATCTCGCTCGTTGAAGGCGCCGAACGCCAGAAGACGCCGAACGAAATCGCGCTCAACATCCTGCTCGCAGGCATGACGCTGATCTTCGTACTCGCCACGGCAACGATCCCGAGCTTTGCCTCCTATGCCGGCGGCTCGATCCCGATCATCGTGCTCGTCGCCCTTTTCGTGACGCTGATCCCGACCACCATCGGCGCCCTGCTTTCGGCGATCGGTATCGCCGGCATGGACCGCCTCGTCCGCTTCAACGTACTCGCCATGTCCGGCCGCGCCGTCGAAGCCGCCGGTGACGTCGACACGCTGCTGCTCGACAAGACCGGCACGATCACCCTCGGCAATCGCCAGGCGACCAGCTTCCGCCCGGTGCGTGGCGTCTCCGAACAGGATCTCGCCGATGCTGCCCAGCTTGCTTCGCTCGCCGACGAAACGCCTGAGGGGCGCTCCATCGTCGTGCTCGCCAAGGAAAGATACGCGATCCGAGGCCGCGACATGGCAGGCTTGAAGGCTACCTTCGTGCCCTTCACCGCACAGACCCGCATGAGCGGCGTCGACCTCGAAGGCTCGTCGATCCGCAAGGGTGCGGTCGATGCGGTGCTCGCCTACGTCAATGGGGACGCTTCCTCGAAGAACGGCGCCGAAGTCGTACGCGAACTGCAATCGATCTCCGACGAAATCGCCAAGGCCGGCGGCACGCCGCTCGCCGTTGCCCGCGACGGCAGATTGCTCGGCATCATCCAGCTTAAGGATATCGTCAAGGGCGGCATCCGCGAGCGTTTCAACGAGCTGCGCCGCATGGGCATCCGTACAGTCATGATCACGGGCGACAACCCGATGACGGCAGCCGCTATTGCAGCCGAAGCCGGCGTGGACGACTTCCTCGCCCAGGCAACGCCTGAAAACAAGCTGCAGCTGATCCGCGAGGAACAGGCCAAGGGCAAGCTGGTCGCCATGTGCGGCGACGGCACGAACGATGCGCCGGCACTGGCGCAGGCTGACGTCGGCGTTGCCATGAACACCGGCACTGTTGCGGCCCGCGAGGCCGGCAACATGGTCGACCTCGATAGCGACCCAACGAAGCTCATCGAGATCGTCGAAATCGGCAAGCAGCTCTTGATGACCCGCGGCGCGCTGACGACCTTCTCGATCGCCAACGACATCGCCAAATACTTCGCCATCATTCCGGCGATGTTCCTGACCTTCTACCCGCAGCTCGGCGTGCTCAACATCATGGGTCTCGCCACACCGCAGAGCGCCATCCTGTCGGCGATCATCTTCAACGCGCTGATCATCATCGCGCTGATCCCCTTGTCGCTGAAGGGTGTCCGTTACCGCCCGATCGGAGCCGGCGCGCTGCTGTCCCGCAACCTGCTGATCTACGGTCTCGGCGGCATCATCGTCCCCTTCATCGGCATCAAGGCGATCGACATCGTCATCACCGCCGTCGGCCTCGCCTAAGGAGTAAAGTCCATGTTGAAAGAACTTCGTCCGGCAATCGTCATGATCATTGCCACCACGGCCATCACCGGCCTTCTCTATCCGCTCGCCATGACGGGTGTCGCCCAGGCGATCTTCCCTTCCCAGGCGAACGGCAGCCTGATCGAAAAGGACGGGCAGGTCATCGGCTCCAGGCTGATTGGCCAGGCCTTCACCAGCGACAAGTATTTCCACGGCCGGCCGTCCGCCGCCGGCGACGGCTACAATGCCGCCTCTTCCTCCGGCTCCAACCTCGGCCCGACCAGCCAAAAGCTGATCGACCGTGTGAAGGGCGACTATGATGCGGCCAAGGCAGCCAACCCGAATGCCGAGGTTCCTGCCGACCTCGTCACCGCGTCGGGCAGCGGCCTCGACCCGCATATCTCGCCGGATGCCGCCTACTTCCAGGTGCCGCGCGTCGCCAAGGCGCGTGGTGTTGACGAAGCCAAGGTCAAGGCGCTGGTCGATGCGGCCGTGACTGACCGCGAACTCGGCCTGCTCGGCGAGCCGACCGTCAATGTTCTGGCGTTGAACCAGAGCCTTGATGCTTCTATGACTCAGTAAAGGTTGAGAGCCCCGGAGCGCTGCAGGCGGGCCGGGGCTCGCTCGTGAAGAAAGACCGAACCGCATGCCAGACGACAACCGCGACCAGGCCGGCAGGCCCTCGCCCGATGCGCTCCTTGAAAAGGCCCGGGCGGAGTCGCGCGGGCGCCTCAAGATCTTCCTCGGCGCTGCACCGGGCGTCGGCAAGACCTATGAAATGCTCGTCTCCGGCCGCGCAAAGATGGCCGACGGCTTCGATGTGGTTATCGGTGTTGTCGAGACCCACGGCCGCAAGGAAACCGAGGCGCTGCTCGCCGGTTTTGAAATTATCCCTCGCATCAAAGTCGCCTATCGCGGCCAGTCGCTCGAAGAGATGGACCTCGACGCCATCCTTGCCCGCAAGCCTGACCTTGTTCTTGTCGATGAGCTTGCCCATACCAATGCCGAAGGCAGCCGCCATCCGAAGCGCTATCTCGACGTCAAGGAGCTGCTTGACCGGGGCATCGACGTCTATTCGACACTGAACATCCAGCATGTCGAAAGCCTGAACGACGTCGTTTCGCAGATCACCCGCATCCGGGTGCGTGAGACCGTACCGGATTCCGTGATCGACATGGCCGACGATATCGAGATCATCGACCTGACGCCCGACGACCTGATCAAGCGCCTTCATGACGGCAAGGTCTATGTGGCGAGGACCGCGGAGCGGGCGCTGACCAACTATTTCACACCCGGCAACCTGACGGCACTGCGCGAACTTGCCCTGCGAAAGACGGCCCAGCGGGTCGACGACCAGCTGCTGACCCATATGCAGGCGCATGCCATTTCCGGCCCATGGGCTGCCGGCGAGCGCGTGCTGGTGTCGATCGACGACCATCCCCGCTGCGCCTCGCTCGTCCGTTACGCCTCACGCATGGCTGCGCGCCTGCGCGCGCCTTGGGCTGCCGTCTATGTCGAGACCAACCGCTCCATCAATCTCTCGGAAGCGCAGCGCGACACGATCGCGGCCACCTTACGACTTGCCGAACAGCTTGGCGGCGAGGCGATCACCATTCCCGGCCGCGAAGTGGCTGAAGAGCTGGTGCGCCATGCCACCGCCAACAATGTCACCCACATCGTCATCGGCGCACCGAAGAAGCCGACATGGCGCGAATGGTGGTGGAGCCGCTCAACGACCGATGAGCTGATCCGGCAGGCCGGCGATATCAGCGTTCATGTCATTTCCGGGAACGAGAAAGACACGGCTTCGCAACGCGGCGTCAAGGCGGCCCCGAGCGCCCCGGCGCTGAATTTCAGGGCCTATATCGTCTCGACAGCCTATGTCGCGATCGCGCTGGCTGTCGGCGTGGTACTCGATCAGGTACTCGATGTGCGCAACCTGGCGCTCGTTTTCCTGATGGCGGTTCTGACGTCAGCGGTCATCCATGGCCTGAGGCCGGCGCTTTATACCTGTATCCTCAGCGCTCTCTCCTTCAACTTCTTTTTCCTGCCGCCACGCTACACGCTGACGATCAGCGACCCCGAAAGCGTGCTGGCGCTGTTCTTTTTCCTTGGCGTCGCCATTATCGCCTCAAATCTCACGGCGACGGTGCAGCGTCAGGCGGCAGCGGCTCGTCAAAGGGCACGAACGACTGAAGACCTCTATCTCTTTTCCAAGAAGCTCGCCGGTACCGGCACACTGGATGACGTGCTCTGGGCGACCGCCTTTCAGCTTGCCTCCATGCTCAAGGTGCGCGTCGTTTTGCTCCTTCCGGAAGAAGGCTCCATCGCGGTCAAGGCCGGCTATCCGCCTGACGATACGCTCGACGATGCCGATATTGCCGCCGCCCGCTGGGCCTGGGAGCATAATCACGCCGCCGGACGCGGCGCCGATACGCTGCCGGGCGCCAAGCGTCTCTATGTACCGCTGCGCACCGGCCGCACGGCCGTCGGCGTCATCGGGCTGGACAGCGACCGTCGCGACGGCCCGCTGCTGACGCCCGAGCAGCAACGTCTTCTGGATGCCCTGGCGGATCAGGCAGCACTCGCCATCGAGCGCGTCCAGCTCGTCGCCGATGTCGATCGCGCCAGACTTGCGGCAGAGGCCGATCGCTTGCGTTCGGCCCTGCTGACCTCGATTTCGCATGATCTGAAGACGCCGCTTGCGGCAATCCTCGGCGCGTCCGGCACGCTGCGCGACTATTTCGATTCCATGACTGCGGAGGACCGCACCGACCTTCTCTCGACCGTCGTCGATGAATCCGAGCGCCTCAACCGCTTCATCGCCAACCTGCTCGACATGACGAAGATCGAATCCGGCGCCATGGAGCCGAACTATGCACTGCACTATGCCGGCGACATCGCCGGCAGCGCGCTGCGCCGCGCTGCCAAGATTCTCGACCGTCACAGAACGGAAATGACGATCCCCGCAGACCTGCCCATGGTCCGCGTCGATCCCGTGCTCTTCGAGCAGGTCCTCTTCAACCTGCTGGACAATGCCGCAAAATACGCGCCCGAGGGTTCGGTCATCCGCATCGAAGGTTGGGCGGACGCCGATAATGTCGTCGTACAGGTCTCCGACGAAGGCCCGGGCATTCCCCCTGCAGACCTCACCCGTGTCTTCGACACCTTCTACCGCGTGCGCAAGGGCGACCAGGTCCGCGCCGGCACTGGCCTCGGCCTTTCCATATGCCGGGGCTTCATCGAGGCGATGGGCGGAACGATCACCGCCGGCAACCGGACGAACCGGTCCGGCGCCGTCTTCACCATCCGCCTTCCCAAACCGAATGACATTCTCAAACTGGATGAACTCAAATGACCGGTTCAGCCGTCAAGATTCTCGTCGTCGACGACGAGCCCCCGATCCGCAAGCTTTTACGCGTCGGCCTTACCGCGCAGGGCTACGAAGTCCATGAAGCGCCGAATGCCGGTGCTGCCCGCCAGTCCGTCAAGGACGTCCAGCCCGATCTCATCGTGCTCGATCTCGGCCTTCCCGATATTCCGGGCCACGACCTTTTGCAGGAGTGGCGCGAGGATGGGCTCACCATGCCCGTCGTCATCCTGTCGAGCCGCACCGATGAAGCCGGCATCGTCAAGGCGCTGGAAACCGGCGCCGACGACTACGTGACCAAGCCCTTCGGTATTAACGAGCTCGGCGCACGAATCCGCGTGGCGCTACGCCACCGGCTGCAACAGCAGGGAGAAAAGGCGGTTTTCCAGACGGGTGGCCTGTCGATCGATCTCGTCAAGCGCATCGTCAAGGTTGACGGCAGGGAGATCAAGCTGTCGCCGAAGGAATACGACATCCTGCGGGTGCTCGCCCAGCACGCCGGCAAGGTTCTGACACATCAATTTCTTCTGAAGCAGGTATGGGGTCCGGCGGCGGACGTGCAGTATCTGCGCGTCTACGTGCGCCAGCTGCGGCAAAAGGTCGAGCAGATTCCCGACCAGCCACACTATATCACCACCGAGACCGGCGTCGGCTATCGGCTCCGCGAGCCTGACTGATACAAGCCGAAATCAGCATCGAGAATGAAATGAACCTCTCCAACATCATCCGGCCGGAGCACACCTTCATCGGCCTGTCGGTGACGACCAAGTGGCGCGCGCTGCAGGCGATTTCCGAAAAGGCCGCCAAGGCTTTCGAAATTGACGGCCAGACCGTGCTGAAAGCGCTCGAATCCCGCGAGAAGCTCGGCTCTACCGGCATTGGCAACGGCATTGCCGTTCCGCATGCGTCGATCGACGGCATGACGAGCCCGCGCGGCCTGCTGATCCGCTTCGCTCAACCACTGGATTTCGATGCGATCGACGATATCCCGACAGACATCGCTTTCGCGCTGCTCTTCGGGGAAAACAATCGTGGGGAATATCTGAACGTGCTTGCCGCCATCGCCCGCAGGCTTCAGTCGGAAGGTGTCTTGGCGGCCATGCGCAAGGCCAGAAGCGTCGATGAATTCTATTCGGATTTCATCGCAGATTCGCGCGTCTAAGGAAAAATACGCTTCGCGCTTTCGACCTTCTCCCCGCCGTAGCGGGGGGAAGGCAAATCGGAACAAAGGGGCCGCTTCGACCCCTTTTTATTAGAAGTCGCGCTGAAGACGCAGGAAACCGGAGGTTTCGTCGTCGCCGTCTTCTTCGTCGTTGTACTGAACGCTGAGCTTGCTACGCAGATTTTCAGCGATCTGGTAGTCGACGGTGACGCCGGTGGTATAAGCACTGCCGCCGGTGAAGTCGCCATTAACATCGAGATCGATCTTGTCAAAGTACTGGAAGGCCGGGGTAACGGCCCACTTGTCGGTGAGCTTCACCTTGTACTCGGCAGCAACCGTCCACTCGGACTGTTCATAGTAGTAGTTAGCACCGCTGGCCCAGATGCCAGCGAGGCCGAGGGTGCCGGGGCCGATGTCGGCATACAAGATTGCGCGGATAGCGCCTTCTTCGTTGTCGCTGTCGTAACCACCGAGCAGGTAGCCGCTGAATGCGCCGCTCTTGAAGGAAACCTGGGCTGCAACGCCGAAGTTGTTCGGACCTTCGCCCGGCTTCTCGGCATAGGCTTCTTCAAGTTCGTCGACCGAGATACCGGCTGCGAAGCGGTCGGTCTCGTACTGATAGCGGATCGAATTGTGGGTCGTCTCGTTGCTCGAGAGCGTGTCCGTCTCGCCGCTCAGATCGTCATCCCACCAGCTGTACTGCTTACCAACGCGGAAGCCGGCGATGTCGATGTAACCTTCGTCGAGAGTCGTCGTCTGGTTGGTAGCGTTGTCAGCGTTGACACGCAGCGTGATAACGCCGGTCAGCGTGCCATACTCGGTGTCGTTCTTGGTCTGGAAGGTGACCTGACCACGGGTAACGGCATCCCAGTCGGAGTCGTTCGGGTTGGTGTCGGAGGCACCGGCGTTCTGGCCAGCGTTAAGCTGGAAACGGATGTAACCCTCGATCTTCAGGCAGGTTTCGGTGCCAGGGATGTAGAAGTAGCCGGTCCCGTAGGCGTCGCAAACGCGAACGTATTCTACGGGCTCCGGCTCGGCGGCGACGATAGCGTCGGCTGCATGTGCTCCGGAAACCGCTGCAAGGGCGGCAACAGAGCCAAGAAGGATAGTTTTAATAGACATCAGAAAGACCTTTTACGGTTTGAAGAAGGCAAGCAGTGCTTCAAGGGCACCCCTGCCGCCGGTCGCCGAATCCCAACGACCGGAAGTCCATGTAGGCACTCGAAAACGTCAGCGCTGCAAAAGAAGACTAAAAATCGACACACCAATGTCACTTTGGCGGTCGAACTGTGGCAGAAAAATCACGACTATGACGTGGTGCCTCAATTGGCCGCGGCCAACTGTAAGCACGTCCCATTCGCAATCACCCACTGAAAATGGGATGGCTTTCTAAGGCTGGTCCCCGGAACCGGAACAATCTTCGTTTCATTATACGACTTAGTTGATAGAGTTTAGCGCATAACCACGGAGGGTTCCCATGCAGACTTCAAGGCTCACCCGGCTCATCGCGGCCGCGGTCATGGCAGGCAGCTTTGCGATTGGCAGCGTCGCGCCCGCATTCGCCGACCAGACGCTTCTCAACGTATCCTATGATCCGACGCGCGAATTGTATAAGGATTTCAACGCTGCCTTCGCTGCAAAGTGGAAGACCGACACTGGCGAAGCCGTAACGATCCAGGCCTCTCACGGTGGTTCCGGCGCCCAGGCGCGATCGGTCATCGACGGCCTTGATGCCGATGTCGTGACGCTGGCCCTCGAAGGCGACATCAACGCCATCGCCAAGGCGACAGGCAAGATTCCAGCCGACTGGAAGACCAGACTCCCCAACAATTCGACCCCCTACACTTCGACGGTCGTCTTCCTCGTGCGCAAGGGCAACCCCAAGGGCATCAAGGATTGGAGCGACCTGATCAAGGACGACGTGCAGGTCATCACGCCGAACCCGAAGACTTCGGGCGGCGCCCGCTGGAACTTCCTTGCCGCCTGGGCATGGGCCAAGCAGGCGAACGGCGGCGACGAAGTCAAGGCACAGGATTACGTCACCAAGCTCCTGCAGCACGTTCCGGTTCTCGACAGCGGCGCACGTGGCGCGACGACCACCTTCGTCCAGCGCGGGCTCGGCGATGTCCTGCTCGCCTGGGAAAACGAAGCCTATCTCTCGCTCGAAGAACTCGGTCCCGACCAGTTCGAGATCGTGACCCCATCCTTCTCGATCCGCGCCGATCCGCCGGTCGCAATCGTCGACGGCAACGTCGACAAGAAGGGAACCCGCAAGGTCGCAGAAGCCTATCTGAACTACCTCTATTCGGATGAGGGCCAGAAGATCGCGGCGAAGCACTATTACCGTCCGATCAAGCCGGAAGCAGCCGATCCGGCCGATATTGCCCGCTTCCCGAAGCTGACGCTCGCGACGATCGACGACTTCGGCGGCTGGAAGGATGCACAGCCGAAATTCTTCGGCGACGGCGGCGTATTTGACCAGATCTACAAGCCGGCCCAATAATAGATCTTATGAGCGCACATAACCCCACACGGTGGCGGTTCAAGCGGCCGAGCGTCATTCCGGGTTTCGGATTGGCGCTCGGCCTTACCTTGATCTGGCTTACCCTCATCGTTCTTATTCCCCTGTCCGGCCTTGCCTGGCGGTCGAGCGCACTCGGCTGGGAGAAGTTCTTCGACATTGCATTCGACCAGCGGACACTGAGCGCGCTGCGCATCAGCTTCGGCTGCGCCTTCATCGCCGCCTGCCTCAATGTCGTCTTCGGCGTTATCCTTGCCTGGGTTCTGGTACGTTACCGGTTTCCCGGCAAACGCGTTATCGACGCCATGGTGGACCTGCCCTTCGCCCTGCCGACGGCCGTCGCCGGCATCGCACTGACGACCCTCTATGCTCCGAACGGCTGGGTCGGGCAGTTCCTGACGCCGCTCGGCATCAAGATCGCCTTCACACCGGCCGGTATCGTCGTCGCCCTCATCTTCGTCGGCCTGCCCTTCATCGTGCGAACGGTCCAGCCGGTCATGGAAGAGATCGACAAGGAAGTGGAGGAAGCCGCCGCCACGCTCGGCGCCAACCGCTTCCAGACCATCGCGCGCGTGCTGCTGCCGGGCCTTGCGCCGGCGGTACTGACGGGCTTTGCGCTCGCCTTTGCCCGCGCCGTTGGCGAATATGGTTCGGTCATCTTCATCGCCGGCAACCTGCCGTTCAAATCGGAAATCGCCCCGCTGCTGATCGTCATCAAGCTCGAAGAGTACAATTATGCGGCTGCGACCGGCATTGCGGCGATCATGCTGATCATCTCCTTCGCGATGCTGCTCGTCATCAATCTCATCCAGAGCTGGAGCAGACGGAGGTACGGTTATGGCGTCTGATACCGTCCCATCGACTGAGCCGCGCAAGCTCCATTCGGCGGTCACCGAAAGCAAGGTCGCCCGCGTCACGCTGGTCGCCATCTCGCTGCTCTTCCTGCTTTTGATCCTGCTTCTGCCGTTGGCGGCGGTCTTCGTCGAGGCCTTCCGCAAGGGTGCCGGCTCATTTTTCACATCGCTTCAGGATGCCGAAACCTTCTCGGCGATCCGCCTGACGCTGATCGTCGCCGGCATCAGCGTGCCGTTGAACCTTAGCTTCGGCGTCGCCGCCGCCTGGGCCGTCGCCAAGTTCGAATTCAAGGGCAAGGCGTTCCTGACGACGCTGATCGACCTGCCCTTTTCGGTTTCGCCGGTCATTTCGGGTCTTGTCTTCGTGCTGCTCTTCGGGGCCAACACCTGGCTCGGCCAGTGGCTGAGCGCCAACGACATCAAGATCCTGTTTGCAGCGCCAGGACTGATCCTCGCCACCATGTTCGTCACCTTCCCCTTTGTCGCGCGAGAGCTCATTCCGCTCATGCAGGAACAGGGAACGCAGGATGAGGAGGCCGCCCTTTCGCTCGGTGCCAGCGGCTGGCAAGCCTTCTGGCACGTCACGCTGCCGAACATCAAATGGGGCCTGCTCTACGGCGTGCTGCTCTGCAATGCCCGCGCCATGGGTGAATTCGGTGCCGTGTCGGTCGTATCGGGCCATATTCGCGGCCAGACCAACACGATGCCGTTGCAGGTGGAAATCCTCTACAACGAGTATAATTTCACCGGGGCCTTTGCGGTCGCTTCGCTTCTGGCCTTGCTTGCCCTTGTCACGCTTGTTTTGAAGACGCTGCTGGAAATGCGCTATAGCGCCGAAATCGCCGCCAGCCGGCGGCACTGAAGGAAATAGAATGGAAGTACGCGTCCAAAACCTACGCAAGGAATTCGATCGCTTTCCGGCGCTGCACGATGTCTCGCTCGACATCCGCTCCGGCGAACTGATTGCACTGCTCGGTCCCTCCGGCTCCGGCAAGACCACGTTGTTGCGCCTCATCGCCGGCCTTGAAAGCCCGACCGAAGGCCAGATCTTCTTCGGTGACGAAGACGCGTCGAGGAAGACGGTCCAGCAGCGCAATATCGGCTTCGTGTTCCAGCATTATGCGCTGTTCCGCCATATGACGGTGCTCGACAATGTCTCCTTCGGCCTGAAGGTGCGTAATTCATCCCGCCGTCCGCCGCAGGCGGAAATCCGCAAGCGGGCGCTGGAACTGCTCGATCTCGTGCAGCTCTCGGGTCTTGAAAAGCGTTATCCGGCACAACTTTCCGGCGGCCAGCGGCAGCGCGTCGCCCTTGCCCGCGCCATGGCGGTCGAGCCGAACGTTCTGCTGCTCGACGAGCCCTTCGGTGCGCTCGATGCACAGGTTCGCAAGGATCTGCGCAAATGGCTGCGTGAAATCCATGATCGCACCGGCCATACCACCGTCTTCGTTACCCATGATCAGGATGAAGCGATGGAACTTGCCGATCGCGTCGTCGTCATGAGCCAGGGGGCGATCGAGCAGATCGGCACGCCGGACCAGGTTTATGACAGTCCCAATTCGCCCTTCGTCTTCGGCTTCGTCGGCCAGTCGAACTGCCTGCAGGTGGAGGTCGCCGGCGGAGATATTCGTTTCGAAGGCCGTTCGCTGGGCCTCAACGCCGAGGATGAGGCCGATGGCGCCGCCCAGCTCTATTTCCGTCCTCATGATGTCAGGCTCTGCGAATCGGCGGAGAACTGCATTGCCGGCCAGCCTGTTGCCAGCCGCCGTGTCGCGGGTACCCGCCATATCGAGCTCGATATCGGCAAGGACCGCCCGCATATCGAAATCGAGCTTCCGCCGAGCGAAGCCGACCGGCTGGACCGCACACGTGTCGCCTTCAAGCCGACACGCTGGAAGCTCTTTCGAGGCTGATATCATTGCAGCACCGGTTCCCGCCAGAATCGTATTTCGGGCGGGAACCCATCGGTATTTTTGTGATCGCCGGTTGTTTGTATTTTTGTCACATGCCGGGTAAAACGTTTTCGCTTAGATCGAAAAGGGCTGGACTAATTCCAATAGGAGGCACCTGGCGTTGAGGGCGGAGATTTCCTTTGGAAAATCCCTGGTCGGGATTTTATTCGTAGGACTGGCAGCCGCGAGCTGCACGACGACACCGAAACCGGCGACAGCGCCGGTCAAAGCCAAATCGAAACAGTTTCAACCGGCAAAGGTCACTTTCAATTACACCACCAAGGATCGCGACTGCCTGAAGCGGGCGATGTACTTCGAATCCGAGCATTCGGATGAGGCCGGCTATATGGCCGTCGGCAGCGTCGTCATGAACCGGCTGACCTCCGGCGCCTATGCCGACTCCATCTGCGGTGTCGTGGCCCAGAAGAGGCAGTTTGCGCCCGGCGTTATGACTCGCGAGGTCAAGTCGCAGGCAGAGCCCGAGCTTGCGACCGCGGCTGATGCAATCCTGAGCGGCGAGCGGCATCCCGCAGTGAAGGACGCAATGTTCTTCCACACCGCAGGGTTGAAGTTCCCCTACAATAACATGCATTATGTGACGGTTGCGGGCGGCAACGCCTTTTACGAGAAGCGCGATGAGGACGGCACGCTCGAGACCCCGCCGCCACTGCCTTCTTACGAAGTCGCGATGAACTATGTACCCGGCGAAAGCATGCTGCCGCCACAGTTCGAGGTGCTGATCCCGTCAGCCGTTCCGGTGCCGATTCCAGCTCCCGATCCTATGGCGACGGCGAGCACACAACCGATACCGGTCATTGAGCCAGTGACGTCGATCGAACCGGAGCCCGGAATGCCGATTGCGATTCCGACGCCCCGCCCCGCCTATGACAACGTGATGCTGCGCGGAAGCATTCCGGCAAACGGCGGCTGATCCCGGAAGAATGAAGAGCGCTACAGCATCGGCCCGGAAATCGGAATCGATTTTCGGGCCGACGCTTAGATTCACGGCGCTAGGCGCGCTCTTCCCAGACCTTCGCAAGCTCCACGATCGTCCCGACAGCCTTTTCCATATCCTGGCGGCTGATCCATTCGAGCGGCGAGTGGAAGGCATGGCCTCCGGCAAAGATATTCGGGCATGGCAGGCCCATGAAGGAGAGGCGCGAACCATCCGTGCCGCCGCGGATGCTGCCACGCACCGGTGTCATCCCCACCCTGCGCACCGCCTCGACGGCGTTCTCGACGATCTCAGGGTGACGGTCGAGCACCACCTTCATATTGCGGTACTGCTCCTTCACCTCAAAGCGATAGGTCGAGCCCGGATAAAACTTCATCACATCCTTGACGATCGCTTCGAGCATGGTCTCCTTTTCGGTAAGGCCTTCGTCGGTGAAATCGCGAATGATGAGGCTGATCGCTGCCTTTTCCATCGAGCCGGCGACACCCGTCGGATGAATGAAGCCTTGCTTTCCCTCGGTCGTCTCCGGCGCGATATCCTTCGGCAGCCGGTCGATGATGGCGCCGGCGATCTTGATGGAATTTTCCATCCGGTTCTTGGCAAAACCCGGATGAATAGCGACGCCGGCAATGACGATATCGACGCTGTCGGCCGAGAAGGTCTCATCCTCGATATGACCGGCGGTCTCGCCATCCATCGTATAGGCGTAATCGGCGCCGAGCTTCTTCAGATCGACCGTGTTGACGCCTCGGCCGACTTCCTCATCAGGCGTAAAAAGGATCTTGATCATCCCGTGCTTGATCTCCGGATCGTCGACGAGGATCTTTGCCGCGGCCATGATTTCCGCCAGCCCCGCCTTGTCGTCGGCGCCAAGCAGGGTCGTACCATCCGTGGTGATGATGTCGTTGCCGATCTGGTTCTTCAGCTGCGGATGCTCGGAGACACGAATCACCCGGCTCGGATCGCCGGGAAGCTGAATATCCCCGCCGGCATAGTTCTTCACCATCTGCGGCTTGACGTTCTTGCCGGTGAAGTCAGGTGCAGTGTCCATATGCGAGCAGAAGCAGATGACCGGCACCTTCTTATCGGTATTTGCCGGAATGGTCGCATAGACATAGCCGTGCTCATCGAGATGCGCATCCGAAAGGCCGATCTCCAGGAGCTCCGCAACCAGAACCCGGCCGAGATCCTTCTGTTTCTCGGTGGTCGGCTGCGTGGATGAGGCGGGATCGGATTGGGTGTCGATGACGACATAGCGGAGAAAACGGTCGAGAACGGTGCCTGTCATAATATCCCTTCCAGCATGATCATCATCTGATGATATAGCGTCCGAAGGCTCTGTGATGAAAGCTCTTTCCGCCCGCGGCGGACCGGCATTCACCGCTCAATCCAACTCATCCGCCCTCGGCGAGCGACCGCATCGACACAATATGCGACAACAGCCGGTCGTTCCTGACCTCGTGCACCAGAAAGGAGGAGACGTCGAGAACGGGAAGATCACCCCGATCTCCCAGCAGCAGCGGATTGGGCGGACAAAGCGAACCGCATGTCTGAAGGGCGATCGATCCCGTTCTGCTGAGAACGGGCCGGTGAACATGGCCGCAGAGAATTCCAAGTGGTGGACGTTCCACCGCTTTCAGAAGCTTAAGAAGTGCATCACCATTCCTGCATCCGACCTGATCCAGCACCTCTATGCCGATCTCGAACGGTGGCTGATGCATGAAGACGAGAACGGGTGTCGCCGCATCGGCAAGCGTGCGTCCTAGCCACGGCAGATGCTGCAGGATGTCACCATAGCTTTGTCCGGCTACCGTTACATCGACACCAACAAGGGTCACATCAGTGAAAGCCGCATGGAAATGCATCGGGACGGATGTGCCGACCCAGTTGCCAATCCCGGCAAGTTCGCCCCGCATCACGAATTGATCATCGCCATTGCCCGGCAACAGATAGACAGGAAAATCCAGCGACAGCAGGCTTTGCGCAATGCGGCGATAGCCCTCCCGCCATCCGTCATCCACCAGATCTCCGGTCAGGACGAGCGCATCGGGCCGGAATGCCTTCAGCCAATCGATCGCCCTTTCGAATACAAGCAGCGACGGACTGTCCGGTCCGGCATGGATATCGGATATCTGTGCAACAAGCATATCGTGCCCCTCAATTCTCAATGAAGGCAGTATGCCGAAGGCGACCGTTGCATTCTATCGCCTTCCCTCGGTTCAATCGACGCGGTTGCCCTCGCCGTTGAACACATGCAGGTGCTTGGCCGGAAAGGCGACGTTGACCTTTGGTCCCGCACTCAGCGCCTCGCGATCGAGCGTGAAGATCTTGAATGGCAGGCCATGCAGCGAAAGATGCAGGATGATGCCGAAGCCCGTCGGCTCGACGAGCTCGACATCGGCGGCAATTCCGGCTCCGTCATTCGTCATGACGACATGTTCCGGTCGGATGCCGAGCGTCACCTTCTCGCCGTTCGACAAAGGCAGCGATCTGTTGAGAGGCACGTTCGTGCCGTCCTTCAGCTTCACGCCACCGGCATCGTAACTTGCTTCCAGGAAATTCATGCCGGGAGAGCCGATGAAACCTGCGACGAAGAGATTGGCGGGACGGTCGTAGAGCTCCAGAGGGCTGCCGACCTGTTGCACGACCCCGCCATGCATGGCGACGATCCGGTCCGCCAGCGTCATCGCCTCGATCTGGTCGTGGGTCACGTAGATCGAGGTTGCCTTGAGGTCGCCATGCAATTTCTTGATTTCGGCACGCATCTGCTCGCGCAGGCGCGCATCGAGGTTCGAGAGCGGCTCGTCGAACAGGAAGGCTTTCGGCTGGCGCACGATGGCACGGCCCATGGCGACGCGCTGACGCTGGCCGCCTGACAGTGCCTTCGGTCGGCGCTCCAGCAGCGGAGCGAGGCCGAGCTTGGAGGCGGCACTCGCCACCGCACTGGCGATCTTCTCCTTCGCCGTCTTCCTGAGCTTCAGGCTGTAGCTCATATTGCCGGCGACGTTCATGTGCGGATAAAGCGCATAGGACTGGAACACCATGGCGATGTCGCGGTCCTTCGGATGCAGCTCGTTGACACGGTTGCCGGCGATGCGGATCTCGCCAGCTGTGACCTCTTCGAGGCCTGCGATCATGCGCAGCAAAGTGGACTTGCCGCAACCGGACGGGCCGACCAGCACGACGAATTCGCCGTCCTTGATCTCCAGGTCGACGCCGTGCAGCACCGGGAAATGACCATAGGACTTCTGGATATTCTTGATATCGATCGATGCCATGTAACTAACCCTTGACCGCGCCGGCCGTCAGGCCCTGGACGAGATAACGCTGGATGAGCAGGAAGAAGAGGCCAGCAGGAATGAGCGCCATGATGCCCGCTGCCATCATCTGCCCGAAATCCACGGAAAATTTGGAGACGAAAGTGAGAAGGCCGACCGGGAAGGTCGCGGCATCATTGCCGTTGATCAGCATCAGCGCGAAGAGCAGCTCGCTCCAGGCCGCCGTGAAGACGAAGCCTAGGGTCGCCGCTATGCCCGGCAGCGTCAGCGGCAGGATGATCTGCCGGAAGGCCGTGAACTGGGTGGCGCCATCGATCATCGCCGCCTCTTCCAGATCTTTCGGGATGCCGTCGAAGAAGGACTGCATGAGGAAGGTCGCGAAAGGCACGTTGAAGGCGGTATAGACGATGACGAGACCCGTCAGGCTGTTCGTCAGGTGCAGCGGCGACAGGATCTTGAAGATCGGCGCTACCAGCATGACAAGCGGGAACATCTGGGTCAGCAGCATCAGCGCGATGATCCAATATTTCGCCCGGAAGCTGAAGCGCGACAGCGCGTAGCCGGAGAGCGAGGCGCAGATCGTCACTGCAACAGCCGTCGAAGCCGAGACGATCAGGCTGTTCGTGAAGAAGGTCGGGAAGGCGCTGTGCTCCAGCACGAAGCTGTAGTGTTCCCATGTGGTCCGCGACGGCCACATGCGCACGCCCTCGGTATAAAGCAGATCGTTCGGCGTGACCGAGACCTTCAAGAGCCAGAAGAGTGGGAAGAGCGCGAAAACGACATAGACGAGGATCGCCAGACGGTGCGCAATGATGGGAAGAATGGATCGTCTCATGGCTCAATCCTTGGCAAGCAGGCTCTGCCGCAGCAGGATGATCAGCATGGAATAGGCCAGAAGCAGAATCAGTAGCACCAGCGCGATCGCTGAGGCATAGCCGAAATCGAGGCGCCTGAAGGCCTGGGTGAAGATGTAGCTCGCAACGATCTGGGTACGATCCGCCGGCCCGCCGCCGGTCATGACGACGATCAGGTCGGCGAAGTTCGAAATCCAGACGGTACGCAGCATCACGGTGATGGCGATCGTTGGCGCCAGGAACGGCAGGGTGATCGACCAGAAGCGCTGGAACCAGCCCGCACCGTCGATGGAGGCCGCCTCATAGAGGTCGCGCGGGATCGCCTGCAGGGCGGCGAGCAGCGTGATCGCGAAGAACGGAATGCCCCACCAGACATTGGCGATGATCGGTCCCCACATCGCATATTGCGGATCGGAGAGGATATTGCCCGGCTCGCTCATCAGCCCGAGCGCAAAGAGCCAATGCGGGATCGGCCCGATGACCGGATTGAAGAGCCAGGCCCAATTCAAGCCAGCGAGAAAGGACGGCACGGCCCAGGGCAGGAAGACGAGTGCCTGAATGACGCCCCTACCCCAGAACGGCTTGTCGAGCAGAAGGGCGAGGATGAGACCGAGGATGAATTGCAGGATGACGGAAGCGCCCGTCCACCAGAGCGTGTTCTTCAGCGCGCCATAGAAGGCCTTGTCCTGGGAAAGCTCGCGGAAATGCTCGATCCCGACAAAGCCGCCGGAGAAGGGATTGAGAAGCTGGATATCGCGGAAAGCATAGGAAACGCCGACCACCAGCGGAACCAGCATGACCGCAATGATCAGGATGAGCGAGGGCGCGCTGTAGAGATAAGGCTCCGAGGCATCGGCCAGGCGGCGCAGCCACGGCCGGCGGTCGTGGCGCATCTCGAGCGTGTCGGCGGTGATGGTCATTTACCCGATACTTCCCCTTGCGGCGCTTCAGCGCGCCGTCTGTCGTTGCATGAGCGGCGGCGGAAGATCTCCGCCGCCGTTTGCGATTTTGGCCTTACTTCTTGGCGAGGAACTTCTGCTGTGCCTTGGTGAGGTAATCGGCCCACTGATCGGCAAGGTCCTTGGCGGAGATATCGCCCAACAGCGCCTGCTGCGAGGTCTTGATCGCCATGGAATCCTTGAAGAAGGCGAATTCCTCGAGATAGGTCGGCATGACCGTCGGAACGGTGTCCTTGTCGGCCAGTTCCTCGAACCAGCCCTTGAACTGGTCACCAGCGTAGAAGGGATCTTTCTCGGCTGCCGTGTAAGCCGGCAGAGCGCCGATCTTCTTGTTCCATTCGATATTGCCTTCAGGACCTTCGAGTGTGGCGATCAGCTTCCAGGAGAGATCTTTGTTCTGGCTCGTCGTAAACATCGACCAGCCGCCGTAGCCGATGGTCGGATAGGACTTGCCGGCCGGCCCCTTGGGCAGCGGCATGACGCCAAAATCGTCCTTCTTCATGCGTTCGGCAATTGCGATCAGCGCATCCGGGTCCTGGTCGAGGAAGGCGCAGGTGCCGGAATAGAAGCCGGCAACGACCTCGTTGAAGCCCCAGTTGACGCTGTCTTTCGGCGCATAGCCCTTCTTGTAGAGATCGACCATCCACTCGATACCCTTTGCCCAGCCTTCGCTGTTCATGGTCGAGGTGCCGTCTTCCTTGAAGTACGTGTTGTCGCCGGCCATGGAGGCGGCGAAGATCATCCAGCCGTTCAGGCCGCCCGGACCGCCGCGCATGCAGTAGCCATATTTGCCCGAGAGCTTGGAGACGGCTTCGGACGCCTTGGTGAAGTCCTCCATCGTCTTCGGCGGCTCCTTGACGCCGGCTTCCGCGAGCAGCTTCTTGTTGTAGAACATGGCGCGCAGATAGAAGCCGTAGGGCAGCATATAGGCAGTGTTGTTGACGTCGCGGCCGAGTTCAAGCGCGCGCGGCGTCAGTTCCTTGGTGTGCTCCCACTTTGCGAGATAGGGCTCAAGGCTTTCGAGCATGCCGTTATTGGCATAGAGCGACAGCCAGGTATCGGGCATCTCCATCACGTCGGGCACATCGCCGGCCGAGACCATGGTCGCGAACTTCTGGAAGGCTTCGTTCCAGGGCAGCGAGATGATATCGACCTTGGTGCCGGGATTGGCGGCTTCGAACTTGCCGACGATCGATTTCAGCGTCTCGGTACGCTCCGGACTGGTGATGACCTCCACCAGCTTCAGCGTTGTATCCGCAAAAGCCGTGCCTGCCATCATCGTGGCGAAGAGCGTTGAAATTATAAGTTTTTTCATTTTAGTTCCCCTCCTGGTTGTTTGTGAGGTTTCGGTTATGAGGCGACGGCTATCGCCTCTTCGATATCCCTCCACAGGACCTCGGTTCCTTCGAGGCCGATATGAAGGCGCACAGATCGCGGGCTGATGCCGAAGGCTTGTGCGGAATTCGGCTGTGCTTTTTGCTGCAGCACCACCTCGCCCGGTACGATCAGGCTTTCATGTCCACCCCAGCTTACGCCCAGTTTGAAAAGCTTGAGGTGATCTGCGAAGGCTCTAATGTCGATGCCTTCGCGGAATATGAAAGAGAAGAGACCCGACGTGCCGTTGAGGCCGGCAGGCAGGCGGTTGGCAAGGCCCGGATGGCAGACCTGCTCGACAACATCGAGCGCCTGCAGACGCTGCGCGATCGTCATGGCCGCCGTCTCATGCGCCCGCATGCGGATCGGCAGGGTGCGCAGGCCACGGATCAACAGCCAGGCATCGAAGGGAGAGAGCTTGCCGCCGAGATAGGGATAGGATTCAGCCTTGATGCGGGCGATCATCTCCTTCGAGCCGGCGACGATACCGGCAACCACATCGCTGTGGCCGCCGAGATATTTGGAGGCCGAATGAATGACGAGGTCGACGCCGAGCGTCACCGGCCGCTGGAAGAACGGGCTCGCCCAGCTGTTGTCGATCATGGTGACGACGCCGTGTTTCTTTGCAAGTGCGGCCAGCGCGCCGACATCATGGGCTTCCATGACCCAACTCGTCGGGCTTTCCATGTAGAAGACCTTCGCACCGGGCAGCGCCTTGGCGACAGCCTCTTCGTCCCTGCCGTCGACATAGGTCACTTCGACCTTCATGCGCTTCAGGATCGTGCCGAACAGGCGGAAGGCATCGGGGTAGACATGCTTGACGGCGACGATACGGTCGCCCGGCTCCACGAAGCTCAGCACGGCCGAAGAGATCGCCGCCATGCCGCTTGCGAAACCCAGCGCATCCTCGGCACCTTCGAGCTTTGCCAGCATCTCCTCGAACATGCGCACGGTCGGATTGAGGCCGCGCGTATAGATCGGCCGTACCTTTTCGCCGCGATAGGAGGCGATCATGTCGTCATAATCTGAAAAAGTGAAAAGCGACGTCTGGAAGATCGGCGGAACGACCGCTTCGGCGAAGTTTCCTTCGTCATGGGCGGTGATCAGCGAAGCAAGGTCGAACGGTTCGAGGCCGTCAGTCATCGGGACATTTCCTTGATGTCTTCCTCGACCACGTCGAGGATTTTCAGTGTCTCACGCCGCGCCGCCTCTGTGTCCTGGGCGGCGATGGCATTGAAAAGGGTGCGGTGAAAGGGAAAGGAGCGACGGGCGAAATCCTGCCGGTCGAAAGGGTGCGTCCAGAAGCGCTCGAAGGTCTCGCGCATCTGTTCGAGCAACTGGCGAAACAGCGGATTGTGGGTGGCGTCATAGACGGCGAGATGAAAGGCCAAATCCTCCGGCCCGGACGTCCCCTTGGCGATATGCACCCGCTCCATCTCGTCGAGCTTCTCCTCGATGATCATGAGGTCCTTCGCCGTGCGCCGCCGCGCAGCGACCATGCCGGCCTCGCATTCGATGCCCCGGCGAACTTCCAGCGTCTGCAGCAACACGTCACGCAGATGCGTGGCATCGAGCGACAGCGACATGTGGACCGTGTCCCGGGAAACCGGTTTCAGCAGATAAGTTCCACTGCCTTTGCGCGTTTCAATCACGCCAAGCGCCTGGAAATGCCGGATCGCCTCGCGAATGGTGGAACGCCCGACGGCAAGGGCTGCCATCAGCTCGCGCTCCGCCGGCAGCCGGTCACCCGCCTGAAGCCGGGCATCCTCGACATAGTGCGCCAGCGCATCCGTCACTTGACGGGCGCGGTCAATCGCCGGAAGCGGCCGGATCACCGGCCTGTCGCTATCATTTGCCTTCATGGTTCCCCAAGCTCTTTTCTAAGGCAGCCGACCTTTTAAAATTGGTCTGACATCTTAGCATTTCTGAAAGCTGAAGCAGCGTCAAGGCGGTATTTTTTGAAGAGCAGTTTTGATTTTCCGAGAATCACGCGGTCAGAACCTGCTCTTGGACCATCCGATCGCGGAGAAGCTGATCGAAACGCTCGAGCGTTGCCGGCACGCGCGCAGTATGGCAACCCCAGTCCAAGGCACTATGTCGAGATATCTAACGGCCCGGGAGTGCCGCTCGATCGGTACTCCCGTTCCCGTACGGCGAGCTGCAACCATCCTCAGCAGAGGCGATCAGACGCCTCGCATGTTTCCCCAGAGCAAGACGTGGAGCTGGGGAAGAACGCGAGCGTCGAACCACCGGTCCGAAGTGACCCTGTCGACCAGCCACCGCATCCGGTTCAGTATTCCTTCGAGATCGATCGTGGCTTCTTCATCCACTGGCGGCGTGTGATTGCCGGGTTGCAGGAAGATCGGAAGCTCTTTGAAATCCTTTGCGACAGACCTTGCAAAGGCATAGTCGTCTTCGTCGAATATGACGATCTTCATTGCGATCCTGGGGCCGTTGCGAGCCGCCGTTATGCAGTTTCTCAATTCGCCCGGCTTGAATTCCATACCGCTGGACGGTGGTTTGGGACTGAGGATCAAATGATCCAGCTCTGCAAACCAGTCCTGGGCTATCGACCCCTGCGTTTCCAAGGCGAATTGATAGCCATCGTGCTTTCCTCGGGCGATCAGCGGCCCAAGCGGCTGGATCGCCGGGTTTCCACCGGACAGGGAAATCATGAGAGGAGAGCCTTGAGAGAGCGATTCCACGTTCGACCAGACATCATCGACCGACATTGGCGTCCACTCGTCGCGGAAGGCGCTGTCGACTGCATGGAGCGTGTCGCACCATTCGCAGCGATAATCGCAGCCGCCCGTTCTGACGAAGACGGTCGGAAGTCCCATGAGCGGCCCTTCCCCCTGGATCGTCGGTCCGAAGATTTCGCTGATACGGATCTTTTGTTCCTTGCCTGTCATGGGCGATATTCCGCCCATGTCTTCGGGGTCTCGCTTACCCTGACGGCGGAGGTTTCCGGCAGGCGCTGCTTGCACCAGTCGTAAAAATGCTTGGCGAGCCATTCGGATGTCACCCGGTCATGACCCAACGCGTCGTTGAGATGCCGGTGATCGAAGGTCTCATCGATGTATCGCTTGAGCGGCGAAAGCTCGTGATAATCACGGACGAAGCCGTCCTCATTCAACTCCAACGCGGCAAGCTCGACCTCCACGATATAGTTGTGGCCGTGCAGACGTGCGCACTGATGGTCATCGGGAAGGTAGGACAGCTGATGCGAGGCGGAAAAATGGAACTCCTTGGTGATCCGGTACATCACTTCGCCTCTTCTGCCTTGAATGCACCCGTCGCAGCGATCCAGAAATCCGGGTCGTCATAAACAGTCGGATCCTCGACGCCTGCGAGATGGAAGGCCTCGCGGCGCTCGACGCATGTCCCGCATCTTCCGCAATGGAAACGGCCGCCTTTGTAGCAGGACCATGTCTCTTCAAAAGGCGTTCGGTATCTTGCGCCATCAGCGACGATGTCGGCCTTCGTTGCGTTTACATATGGAGCAAGCAATCTGACATCGGCATATCCCTCAAGAGCATGCTGTTGCATCGTCTCGAATGCCGAAATGAACCCCGGCCGACAGTCCGGGTAGATGAAGTGGTCTCCGCCGTGGACGGCAATCGCCACGGCGTCTGCGTGACGAGCAGCAGCAAGTCCGAATGCGATCGACAGCATGATGGCGTTGCGGTTCGGCACGACCGTCGCCTTCATCGTCTCCTCGGCGTAGTGCCCATCGGGAACCTTGACATCGTCCGTAAGGGCGGAGCCGGTCAGGTGCTTGCCCACGTTCGATATGTCTATGATGTCGTGTGGCACGTCGAGCTTTCGCGCGCAGAGAGCCGCAAATTCCAGCTCTTTGACATGCCGTTGGCCGTAGTTGAAGGAGATGAGGCCGATAAGTTCGTGGTTCGCCGCAATCTTGTATGCAAGCGAAATGGAGTCGAGACCGCCGGAGCAGACGACAAGTACTTTCATTGTAGGATCCCTTGTTTTGTTGAACCGGGTGGGCTGCGACCGGTTAGCGGGGCACCTACTAAACTTCTGAAGCCGGGATGTCCAGTAACTTTGCCGGCGGCAACCGACGACATCGACACGTCCGCGCTGAGTGCGCGGAAACCGCTCCAGATAGAGGCGGGTCGCAGCGGCTTTCAAATCGCCCCACGATGCCGGACCGTGACGAGCGGGTGATATCGTATCTCCCATCCAGGCTTCGAAAGGGAGAGCAGCCCGATCTCAGTCCGGACGCTTGCGTGGTCTCAATCGCGAGGCCGCTGCGGCGCCAGCGATTGCGTCTGCGCATAGGCAAGCGGCGAACGGTTGCCGGGCAGGTTTTCATCAAGGATCAGTGTTTTGATGTCGTCGGAGCGGACGTCGAGCGCAATCACGCGTTCGAGCTTGTCCAACGACCAGACGGAATAACCAAGCGCGTTGGAGTAGCCGCAATCGCAAGCGCAGTCGTCCCCCGGTATTTCCGTGGCCGTGACCGGCAGATACATGATCCGCGGCTTCGGCAGCTTGTAGCAGCGGCCCTCATAGGCATAACCATAGATCACGCCGATGCTGACTATGTCGACCTTCCCGGGATCGATCAGAATGTGGCAGTTGCCCACTTTAAGCTTGATTTTATCCCTACCGGCTTCAACACCGCCATCCTGGATCGGTTGTGCCTGGGCCGCTTGAGACGGCTGTGGTTTTTCGCCAGGCGGGCAATATTCGTTTCGTCCATAGAGACGAACTTCGCTTGGATTGAATGGCAGATTGCCTGTGCCGATGAACGGATTTTCAGAGCAGCAGCTCATTTCCCCCTCCTTTTCTGGCTCACCTCGAGCCGATGATCTCACGCCATACAAAGTTTTCCTCCAGTTGCGCGGCAGCCTGCAAATCCGCCGCTGAGATAATTGCCAGCGCGGCATCCCCAAGACGCATCGTGTCCGGATCCAGTCTATGAAGCGCAGCACCGATTGCCCCTCCCACTGAATCCCTCGCCTTGATCAAGGCGAGCTTGAAGAAGAGCGGTCTGTCCCGAAAGGCTTCGGCCGTCGTTTGCCGAAACCAGTCAAACTCGTCCTGCGTCAGATCGCGAAGATTGACAGAGAGCAGACGGCGATCGGCGCAGCCGCTGGCAACCAGTTCCCGATGGTAGAGTTCGACGATCGTATCGAAGATCGCACCGAGAAGAGGCAGTGAGCGATCATGAGCCTCGCTCGTGACTTCCGACATGCGCCGGAAGTTGGTCGCAAGGCGGATTTGCGTCTCCGGACTCGTCTCGGCGAAGCGATTGAGTTCGTTGTAAAGCAGGAGATTTCCCTTCGTCCTGCGCAGCAGCCGGTCGATGGCGGAATCGAAATGCAGAAACGAAATCAACGATATGCTGTCCGAGATGGCCTCGGAGAACGGAAAGAAATCCGCGTCACGGGAAAGATTGCCGGGAAGCCCCGTCTGCGAGAGCGTGATGAGATGGCCGATCTCATGAGCGATCGTGTCGAAATTCAGCGCGTAGGGCGACTGTTCGCCGCCTGTTTCCGAGCAGCCGAGCTCGATGAAGCCGAAACCCGCATGCGCGTTGTTCCAGCGAACGAAGGGAACGATTTCGAGCCGCGGATAGAGATCGGAGAAGAACCAATGCATGGGTCGGGCAAGATAATTGCGCCAGACGTCCAGAACGAAGTGAATGCATGCATAGGCATGAACGCCCAGATAATCGCGCGATCTCGGATCGAGGCTGTCAAAATGACGGTCCGGGCCTGACCGGACAGACCGCCGCTGAGGACCGCTATAAGGAGGCAAGCCGCTGAAACCATAGGGCTCCTTATCGAACAGCGGATCAGCGACATACATCAATATGTCGCTCGGACCGTCACCAATCTCGTCGGGCAGTATCGACAGCAAGACGCGGTCCGGCTGCTCATAGCCGAGGATAAAAGGCGGCTGGGGAAATATCCAGCATCGCGTTCCAAGAGCCGGTGCGGACGTTTTAAGTGATATGTCAGGATATAATTCCATAGCTCAACTACTCGATGAGATGAGTTATATGGCAATCAGTAAATTAGTAGTTTCTAATTAGATTAATGTCAATAGATCCGGCCTCCAGATCTCGCAGGAAAGTATTGGTAACAGTGTAAGACGAGCTTGCGGGCTTGTATTTCGACAAGACGGGCGCCAGCCGTAGCGCCAAAAGTGCGTCGGCTTTCTTCTGAGCAACCAGATGGCCGCGCAGCAGGGTCGACTTCTCCGGCAGCCATTGCGCCGCAGCGACGACCCTTCGAATGGACCGCTCACGAAAATTGAGCCTTCGGGCCGCGGCAATCCCGGCATCCATCTCGCCTTCCGAGATCAGGCCATGGCGAAACAGCGCTTTGAAACTGCGCTGCAGGTCGACCAGTGCCTCGGTTAAAGCCGCGAAGCCGAGCTCCGCAGGGCCGCATTGGACCGCGACTGCATCTTCCGCTGTCAGCGGCCACCGCCTGTACCAGCGATAAATGAGGCCCACACCGATCATTCCGAATGGGTGCAGCTCGGCCGCGCGGAGTGCGCCCATGCTTGCGGCGCCGATCATCACGATGCCCTGAGACAGCGCCCAGAGAATTTCCTTGTGACGCACGGCCGGTCTGTCCTCGAAAAGACCGTCGATCAAGACCATCGCTTTCGGGCGAAATGCGTGCGCGGCAAGGATGATGTCTCCCTGCGAAACGGGCTGCAGGTAGACGGCGTCGAGAATGCGTTGTGCCTCCGGCAGGCGAAGGGTCGGACCGAGAAAGACGAGGATCGGGCCGTCCTCATTCTGATCCATCTCCGTCCCTCACCGCTCGACTGCAAAAGGGCGCATGCCTGCAAGTATCGTGCGCACGCAATGAACGTTCGGATCATTCCCGGAGGCGACCGGCACCGCAAGAACCGGCCCCAGACCGGCGGTCGTGATCCTTTCCAGGAGATCGGTTAGATCGGCAACCGCGGGCAGTACTCCCACAAGATCGGCCGACGTCGCGCATTCGCTAAGAATAAGATCGCGGGCGTCGGCAAGCATCGTCTTGCTCGGCCTCGCATAGTGTTTTCGGGTCTGGTCGTCTCGCGCGCCGGATATCGCCCCGGCTCGGGCCGCCAGTGCTTCAAGCAACGCGCCGAACGCCGCCTGATGAAGATTGAGGCCGGCACAATAACCTTCAGTCGGAAGGGTCAGCATGGGTTCGCCTTCGCCGGCTTCGATCGTCTGGCACCAGACGACCGGGACCCGTACTGGCGAGGGCGCATACCAGAAGGCAGCCGATATTCCGAGCCCGGCGACGCGTGACAGAAGATCCTGAACTGCTGCGCCCAATCCTGACACCGGCAGTCGCATCCGGTCCATGAAGCCATGGGTTTCGAAAGCCCGGGCAATTGCATCCCGCTCTATGCACTCCAGGAGTCCATGCCGCAACGCAGCGAAGTCCGACCGGTGGCAAGCAAGGCCTGTCGTGGTGCGCAGAAACACGCCGTCACCGGACGGTGGCGGATCGGTATAGATCGTGTGCACCAGTTCAAACGGAACGGGCTTGGGAGCACCGGTCGCCATATCGACACCCGTGATCCAGGCGATCTCGCGGTCGCGCCAATTCTGGCGGCAAGCCGCAAGGCAGAAACCGTCGAAGACCCCCGTCCCGATGCCCAGCCCTTCGGCAGTCGACAGGAAGACACGAGAAGCAGAGATTGCTTCAGCATAGAACCGCTCGAGCGATTCCATGATAGCGCCGATTGCGGCAGACGCTCCGGACATTCCGCGGCCGAGCGATGTGACCTCCGATAATGCCGCCGGTCGTATGGCCTGGATGACCGGAAGCCCGCTCCGGTCGAGGCCGGTCAGATCGGCGATGCGTGTGATCCGGACTCGACGGCAGAGCGGCAGCAAGGAGCGGAAATAAGCCTCTGCATCCCCAGGGTCCGGTTCCGGCGACGCGAGAGAGGTGCTCCCGTCCTTGATGCCGACATAAAATGCCGCGAGCATTTCACTCGCGTCTGCGGAACAATCGTCAGAGTTCGCCAGCAAGGCCAAGCTCCTTCGCTGACCGTTGCGCCCGGTGCAGCAGGGCAACCGCCCCCTGTTCTTCCGCTATGACGATTGCGGCCCTTAGATCCGAGAGGAGAGCAGACTTCTCTGCCTTGGCGCTCGACAGCAGCAGTGCACGACGGCGATGGAGCTCGGCGAGCCAGTAACCATGACCTGTCGCCCTCGCCTCACGGATAGCGTCGGTGGCAACCTCTATCGCTGCTTGATACTTGCGCGCATGGCCGAGCATGGTCGCATGCATGTAGAGATAGATCGGCAGATCGGCGACGGTCCCAAGTTCCTTCAGCAGCGCCAGGCCTGCGCGGAACATCTCATGACCGCGAGACAGATTTTCAACATGCGCAGTCGCCCATCCGCGAAAGAGCATGGAGAGCGCCGACAAGGATTGCAGTTCATGCTTTTTCGCAAAATCGCCCATCCTGC
>Ga0209758_1000711_pt1 | contig 49164 bp, 54 predicted proteins | sample AraplaMF_Col_mMF_FD_184258 | JGI IMG/M metagenome (GOLD analysis project Ga0209758, IMG submission 184258) | Arabidopsis root microbial communities from the University of North Carolina, USA - plate scrape MF_Col_mMF (SPAdes) (version 2) | ecosystem: Host-associated > Plants > Roots > Endosphere... | reverse complement strand
ACAAGATCACCTCCTTCTTCGCGCCGCCGACGATCTGGATTGCGATGCTGCGTTCGCCCGACTTCGACAAGACCGATCTCTCGAGCCTGCAGAAGGGCTATTACGGCGCCTCGATCATGCCGGTGGAAGTCTTGCTTGAGTTGCAGCGCCGTCTGCCCGCCGTGAAATTCTGGAATTTCTACGGCCAGACCGAGATCGCTCCGCTCGCGACCGTGCTGCGCCCCGAAGACCAGCTGCGCAAGGCCGGCTCGGCCGGCAAGCCCGTGCTCAACGTCGAGACGCGGGTGGTCAACGCGTCGATGGAAGATGTGAAGGCCGGTGAGGTCGGCGAGATCGTGCACCGCTCGCCGCATCTGCTGTCGGGCTATTACAACGATCCCGTCAAGACCGCGGCAGCGTTCTCCGGTGGCTGGTTTCATTCCGGCGATCTCGCCACCGTCGATGAAGAGGGCCACATTACTGTGGTCGATCGCGTCAAGGACATGATCAAGACCGGCGGCGAAAATGTTGCCAGCCGCGAGGTCGAGGAGATGGTCTACCGCATCCCCGCGGTTTCGGAGGTCGCCGTCGTCGGCCTGCCCGATCCGCGCTGGATCGAGGCGGTCACCGCGATCGTCGTGGTCAAGGCCGGTGAGAAGCTCGACGAAGAGGCAGTCATCAAGCATTGCGCCGGCCGGATGGCGCACTTCAAGGTGCCGAAGCGCGTGATCTTCGTCGACGCCTTGCCGAAGAACCCGAGCGGCAAGCTGCTCAAGCGCGAGCTCCGCCAGCGCTTCGTCGGTGGCGAGACGCTTGACAAGGCGATCCGGAAGAATCTCGGGACGTGAGGGGTTTCTCCTCGACTCAATATTTCTTCACGTGGGCGCCAAACATCAGCCACAGCGCCATCGACGCGAGGCCAAAGCCGCCGAGCAGTAAAAAAGTTGGCCCGTAGCCGATCCATTGCGCGATCCAGCCTCCGAGTGCTGGGCTGAGGCTCGCGCCGACGCCCTGAACCGTGATCACCGCGCCTTGGCCGAGATTGATGCGGCCGGTGCCGTCGAGCGAGCGCGCGACCATGCCGGGGACGGCGACCGTCTGCAGTCCGGTGCCGATGCCGTCGAGCACCTGCATCGGCACGACGCCCCACCATCCCGTGACGAAAAACGCCAGCACGCCTCGGATCGGCAGAAACATGAAGGACACCAGGATCACCGGCCAGTAATTGCGCTTGCTTGCGGCCTTCATCGCGATCAGCGAGGTCGCGACCATGACGCCTTGCGCAATGACGACGGTGGTTGCAACGAAGCTCGGGCCGTTCGCCTGTTGCTGCGCGACCGCCGCAAGGCCATAAAGCGGGACGATCGCTGCGTTGCCAAGATGGAAAAGGGCGAGCGCAAGCGCCAGCACCAGGAGAGGTTTGTGCTTGAGGAGGACGGACATGGCATCCGGCGGGTTCTTGCTCTCATCCTCCTTGCTGCCGCGAGCCTGACGATCGTCGATGGCTTTGGCTGATATCATCAGTACGCAAGCGATCGCGATGGCGCCGAACACGGCCGCCAGAACGAACACGGCGACATAGCCGAATTTGTAGCCGAGATAGCCCGACAGCGCCGCGCCGACCATGTTGCCGGCGTGGTTGAAGGCCTGGTTGCGCCCGTTCAGCGCGTTGAAGCCCTTTTGTTTGGCGATACCCAGCGTGATGCCGGTGACCGCCGGCACGATCGCCGCGCTCGCCAGCGACTGCGCGATCTGGGAGAACGTCACCGCCCAGAAATTCTGCGAGATCAGGATGATCGCAGACGCCAACACCACGCCGACGCCGGGGATGACGACCCACAGGCGCTTGTTGCGGCTGGAATCGATCAACCCTCCGATCGGCGTCGTGACCAGCATGCCCGCGACATTGCCGATCGTCAGCGCCGTACCGATCAAGCCCGTCGCCCATCCGCGCTCCTGGAGGAACACCCCGACGAACGGCCCGATGCCGGACTGCATGTCCGCCATGAAGAAGTTGACGGCGAACAGAGGCCAGATGCGGAAGGGGCGCGATGTCATCGATACGCTGAACGTGATGCTGCAGTTCGCATGTGGACTCATGCGAACTGCCTGACAGGACCGGCGGTTTGCGCCGGGGCGGACCCGAAAGTAACCTGCGGTGTTCGCGATGGTTCCTCGGCCCTTGCGGTTCGGGGCTTGCGATCTCACTTCAGACACTCTGCTTTTCGCTTTGGATGACAACCATGCCTCTCTGGACCTGCGAAACCTGCGGCGCCCAATTCCCGGACAGCGGAAAGGCGCCCGCATCCTGTCCGATCTGCGAAGACGAGCGGCAATACGTGAATTGGAAAGGGCAGACCTTCCTGGCTCGCGAGACGCTCGCCGATCGTCACCGCCTCGTCTGGCGCGACGATCTTGGTCTCACCGGCATCGCGCTCGAGCCGAGCTTTGCCATCGGTCAGCGCGCGCTGCTGGTCGGCGATGGCGGGGGATGCGTGATGTGGGACTGCATTCCGCTGGCGACCTCGGAAGCGGTCGCGCATGTCAAATCGCTTGGTGGGCTGAGGGCGATCGCAATCTCGCATCCGCACTACTATGGCGCGCTCGCCGATTGGAGTGAGGCCTTTGGCGGCGTGCCGGTCTATCTTCATGCCGACGACCGCCAATGGGTGACGCGTCCACATCCCTCGATCGTGCACTGGAGCGGCGATCAGCATCGCATCTCGGACGACGTCCTGCTGCTGCGGACCGGCGGCCATTTCGCGGGCGGGACCATGCTGCATTATGCGCGCGGCGCGCACGGCAAGGGTGCGTTGCTCACCGGTGATATCGCGCAGGTCACGATGGACCGTCGCTTCGTCAGTTTCATGTACTCCTATCCGAATTACATGCCGCTCAATGCAGCAGCGGTGCGGCGCATCGCTGCGGCCGTTGAGCCGCTCGCCTTCGACAGCATCTATGGCGCCTGGTGGGGGCGCAACATCGCCTCAGGCGCCAAGGCGGCCTTTGCAGCGTCAGTGGAGCGATACATCGCGGCCATCGCTTAAAGCGGGCGGCAGGCGGAATCGCACTTGCCTCCATCGAATAAATGGACTATTAGTACAGTTATTGAGCGCGACACCATGTTTGCTGGCCCGGCATAATCGATGCATCGTTGTTGCGGCGGGCGCGTTCTGCGGCCGCGGGCAGGAGTTGGATGATGACCGCGCAGCGCGACTACGAGATTTTCGAGGCCGGCGATGTCTCGCTTCAATCCGGCGCTGTCTTCCCGGCGATGAAGCTGGCCTACAAGACGTACGGCTCGCTGAATGCGGCCAAGGACAACGTCATCCTCTATCCCACCTCGTTCAGCGCGCAGCACTTGGACACCGAGTGGCTGATCGGGCCCGATGGCGTGCTCGATCCCCTCAGCTATTTCATCATCATCCCGAACCTGTTCGGCAACGGCCTGTCGTCATCGCCGTCCAACTTTGGCGGCGCGCCATTCCCGGAGCTTACCTATCACGACGCGATTGCGGTCCAGCATCGGCTGCTGACCGAACGCTTCGGCATCACTGAGCTCGCGCTGGTCTATGGCTGGTCGATGGGCGGCATGCAGGCCTATCACTGGGCCGCGCTGCATCCCGAGATGGTCGCGCGTGCGGCGGTCGTCTGCGGCAGCGCGCGCTGTGCGCCCTACAATCATGTCTTTCTGGAAGGCGTGAAGGCGGCGCTGACTGGCGATCCCGCCTTCCGCGACGGCCGCTTCGTCGAGAAGCCTGTCGCGGGCTATCGCGCCATGGGTCGCGTCTATGCCGGCTGGGCGATGTCTCACGGCTTCTATCGGGACGAGCTCTGGCGCGAGACGGGTTTCACCTCTCTGGAGGACTATCTCGTCCGCAACTGGGACACGACCTTTGCCCGGCGCGACGCCAACGATCTGCTGGCGCAGGCCGGCATCTGGCAGCGCGGCGACATCAGCCGCTGCACGGCCTTCGGCGGCGATCTCGATCGGGCGCTGGGAGCGATCAAGGCCCACATGCTGCTGATGCCGGGCGCAACCGATCGCTATTTCGACGCCCGCGACAATGAGGATGAACTCGCAAGGCTCGTCAACGCGAAATCGGCCGTGCTCCATCCAATCCCGTCGCCGCACGGCCATCGCGCCGGTAACCCCATCAACAATCCGCGTGACAAGGCCTTCCTCAAGGCAGAGGTCGCAGCGCTTCTCGACAAGCAGGACAGGTCCCGACCATGACTGATGCGACCGTTTCAGAGCCCGGCCATCGCCTGAAGCCGCTGAGCCCGGCCATGCTGCGCGAGCTCTCGGTGCGCTCCAATCTCAGGGGCGCGGCGCAGAGCCTTGCTCACTACGGAATGATCGTGCTGGTCGGCGCGTCGATCTGGATGGTGTCTTCCCGTTATGGAATCATCTGGGCGCTACCGCTGGTGGCGGTGCAGGGTTATCTCGTGGCCTTCCTGTTCATGGCGGTGCATGAGACCGCGCACAAGACCGCCTTCAGGAGCCGCGGCCTCAACCTCGCGGTCGGCTATCTCTCGGCCTTCATCATTGGATTGCCGTACGAGTATTACTGCCTGTTTCATTGGGACCATCACCGTTACACCCAGGACCCCGAGAAGGATCCTGAACTGATCGTCGGCGTGAAGCCTGCGTCCGATACGCAGCTCGCGCTCGCCTACAGCGGACTGCTCCAGGTTGCCGGCCGCCTGTGGCTGATGCTCGGCCATGCCGTCACCGGCACGGTCGTCGTGCCCTGGATTCCCGAGAGCAAGCGCGCCACCATCATCGCTGAGGCGCGTGCCTACGTCGCGCTTTATACGCTGGTGCTCGTGCTGTCGCTCTGGTTTTCCTCGGCGCTGCTGCTCTGGGTCTGGATCGTGCCGCTGATAACAGGGCAATTGTTCCTGCGACCCTATCTCTACGCCGAGCACACCGGCTGCGAGCGCACCCGCAGCGCCTTCCAGAACACCCGCACCACCTATACCGGCGCGCTCGTCAGATGGATTGCGTGGAACATGCCCTACCACGTCGAGCACCACGCCTATCCTTCGATCCCGTTTCACGCATTGCCGAAATTGAACGAGATCGTCGACGGCGAGATCGTCTATCGCGGCCGCGGCTATCTCAGAACCACGCGCGAGACCTTGGCCTGGTTTCGCCGGCATTGGCAAATCAGCTAGCTCGCACGCGACCTGCTCAACACAAAACTCCGGCCGCAGCGCGACCGGAGCTTTGTCGTGAAGGCGTGATGTCAATAGACGGTATACCCGCAGACATTCACGATGCGCACGCGCAGCCCGTGGCGGGTCTGGACGACGCGCTCCTGGTAGCAATTGTTGATGCCGGTGTTGACGTACACACCGCCAAAGCCCCAGCCGGGACCCCAATAGTGGTGGAAGCCGTGAGCCGAAGCGGCGGTGGGCGCGAGAGCAGCGGCGCCGAGCGAACCGGCGGCGATCAGACCAAGAGCAAGCTTTCGAAACATCTTCATTCTCCAGTGTGGCGCGTGGCCATTGTTGTGTCCCTGCTTCTCGGTCGAGGCGATGCGCGAATGCGTTCATGCGCCTAAGCGAGAATCGTGTTTCAGGATTGTTTCGTGGGTGAGGGCGAAATGCGCCGCCGTCAGGCTTTTCGCGCCGCGCGATAGCGCATGGCCATCGCCTGCGTCATCTCGGCCATTTTCTCGCGGAGGTCTGCGGGCTCGAGCACTTCCGCTTCGGCTCCGAGCCGTAGCAACTCGGCGGCGGCGTGCCATGAGGTCTTGCCTGTCGGCACTCTGGCGATGCGCCAGCCGTCTGCGTCAGTAGCCTCTTCTATCTGTGTGCGCGTCCTGACATAAGGTTGGCTCAATGCGTCGAGCAACGTCACGCCCAGCGGCGATAGCCGTACGACCGCGACATTCGGATGCATCTCGGCCTCCAGCCGCAATGTCGCATCCTGCCAATAAGCGGCGAGATCGAAACCGGCGGGGCGATCGAAGCGCTCGTCGAGCGCCGTGCAGTCGAGCACGCGCGCGACGCGATAGGTGCGCACATTGCCGTCGACTTGCCCGGCGAGATACCAGTTGCCGCCCTTCAGCACGAGGCCGAGCGGGGCGACACGGCGCTGCTTCTCGGCGCGCCAGCTCTGGTAGCGGATCTTGATCAACGTCCCGCGCAGAGCCGCGCTGGCAATCGGGCGCAGATGCTTTGGTTCCTCCGTCTCGCCGAACCAGCCCGGCGCATCCAGATGGAAGCGCTCCTGCATGCGCCCGGCGTCTTCGCGCAGATTGGCAGGTAGCGCCGCCATCAGCTTGTTCTGTGCGGCGATCATCGCGGCATCCAGTCCCAGCGCCGCCGCGGGGCCCGGGAGCCCTGCGAGGAAAAGCGCGCCCGCTTCACTCGGAGACAGCCCGTTCAAGCGCACGCGATAGCCATCGAGCAGACGATAGCCACCCTCCGCACCGCGGTCGGCATAAACGGGAACGCCTGAGGCCGCGAGTGCGTCGATGTCGCGATAGATCGTGCGCACCGAGACCTCGCACGCCTCTGCAAGCTCGGGCGCAGTGACCTGCCCCCTGGCCTGGAGGGTGGTGAGGATCGACAGCATCCGGCTCGCGCGCATGATCCCTTAAAGCATACATGACACAGGATGTCAGGTATGATCGGTTACAAGATGCCTCAATCGCCGGCCGGCTAAATGGAGACCAACGATGACTGATCCGAACCGCATCACCCTGTATTATTCGCCGCAGAGCCGGGCCACAGGCACGCGGGTGCTGCTCGAGGAACTGGGCGCGCCCTATGATCTCCACGTCCTCAACATGAAGGCCGGCGAGCAGCGGCAACCGGCCTATCTCTCCGTCAATCCGCTCGGCAAGGTGCCGGCTGTCAGGCACGGCGAGGCGCTCGTGACCGAGCAGGTCGCGATCTTCATTTATCTCGCCGACCTTTTTCCGCAGGCCGGCCTTACGCCCGCACTGCATGACCCGCTGCGGGGTCCTTACCTGCGCTGGATCGCCTATTATGGCTCTTCCTTTGAGCCGGCCCTGATCGACAAGTTCATGCAGCGCGAGCCCGCGCCGATCACGCAGTCGCCCTATGCGGATTACGACACCATGCTGGCCGCGCTCGAGGCGCAGCTGTCGAAGGGTCCGTATCTGCTCGGCGAGCGTATGACCGCGGCTGACATCCTGTGGGGCGTCGCGTTCAGCTGGACCATGATGTTCGGCATTGTGCCTAAAAGGGACGTGTTCGTCCGCTATGCCGAGCGTATTACCTCACGGCCGGCGTTCCAGCGTATCAGTGCAGCCGATGGTGAATTGGCGGCGCAGCATGCCGCGGCCGCGGGAGGATGAAGGGGGCGAACCTCACATGGTCAAGCCGATCCATACGACCAATTGCTTCGATACGTTCATCCGGGTTGCCGAGGACTGTCCAGCGCGCTCCGGCGAGGAGCCGCCGGCGCGGGCGGGGCGCCCGACGGTGGCCGCATTGCAATATGCGATGATCGCGGGTGCACCTTATCGGTACACGTCCGACGACGTCATCTTCGCGACCTCAGCGCAAGGGCGCGAACTTGGAGCCAAGGCGACCAAGTCGGAAAAGAACGCCGCACGCGCTGCGTTCTTCTCGCGCGGACAGGCCTGCATGCGTGCATCGGGCCTCGGCAAGCGCTATGGCTGGGGGGTGCACGCCGACAGGGAAGGGCGCATTGCCATCTACGCTGTCGACAGCGATCGCTACCAAGTCCTGTCGCGCGATTCAAGGCTCACACAAACGCGGGCGATGCGGTCGAAGCGGAAGTGATCTTCAAAACCGCGGTGCCCGCTTTTCCGCAAAAGCCCTGATGCCTTCCTTGATCTCGTCGCCGCGCATGCTGTCGCGGTGGCGTTGGTCGGCAGCTCGTTCATCCAGCTCGCTGCGGGCGAATTCGTTGATCGCACGTTTCATGCCGCGCATCGCGATCGGCGCATTGCCAGCGAGGATGTTGGCGAGCTTGTCGACCTCCTCATCGAGTGTCTCCTCCGGCACCATGTCGGTCAGATAGCCGATCCGCAGCATCTCCGGGGCGCTGATCTTCTGCGCAGTGAGAAACAGCCTTTTTGCATTGTCGACGCCGAGCCGCGTCACGTAGCGTTGGATGCCGCTCCTGTAATAATGCAGCCCGAGCCGCGCCGCCGGCATGAACATCTCGGCGGTGTCGACGCCGATACGGAAATCGCAAGCGAGCGCGAGATCGGTCGAGCCGCCATAGACGCCGCCATTGAGCCGGCAGATTGTCGGCACCCCGAGATCCTCCAGGCGGTTGACGACGATCTCGAAGGCGGAGCCGGCGCTTTGCTGCTCGCTCACGCTTACGGCCCGCTCGGCGACTGAGTTGAGGTCGTAGCCTGCCGAGAATGCGCGCCCCGTTCCGGTCAGCACCAGCACGCGGATATCGGAAGCAGCCTCCACCCGATCGAACAGGTTCAACAGTTCGCCGAGATCCTCCGCCTGGAGCCGGTTGAGATGCTTCGGCCGGTTCAGGCGGATGGTGGCGCGGGCGCCTTTGATTTCCAGTACGGGGGGGCTTGCCGCGTCGGCTGTGTCCGACATTCTTGTCTCCACCTACTTGTTCTCGAGCGCGCGACGTTTCGCCTCGGCGTCGATGGTCTCGGCCAAATCAGGGTGCCGCGCCATCAACACGCGGAAATCGACGAGGTCGAGCACCAGCAGCCGCGACACTTTCGTGGTCGAAACATCGGCCCCGCGCATATTGTTGCCGAGCAGCGCCATTTCGCCGAAGAAGGCGCCTTCGCCGAGCTGGACCTTCTTACCGGGCAGGTCAACCTCGACCGCGCCGGCGGCGATGAAATACATGCAGTCGCCCTGTGTACCCTTGCGGATGATCGTGGTGCGCGCCGGCAGGTCCATGGTGCGCAGCATATGGGTCACGTCGGCGATGGCCGCCGGTCCCAGCGCCGCGAAGAAGGGCACCTTGCTGACGGACTCCCAGGTCTTGAGGAAATTGTCGCGCCGCGTTTCCGCTGCGAACCCGGTCGCGAGAATACCGGTCCAGAGACCAAACACGCCGAGGCCGGAGATCATCACCAGTGCCGCGACCATGCGGCCGAGTGGTGTGACCGGCACGACGTCGCCATAGCCTGTTGTGGTCAGTGTGACGACTGCCCACCACAGCGCCGCCGGGACGCTGCCGAACGTCTGCGGCTGCACGTCCCGCTCCAGGAAATACTCGGCGACGGAGGCGAGGAAGACCACCATCAAGAAGATCACGAGCACGCTGACCAGCGGCCCTGATTCCAATACGAGCACGCGGCGGAGTTGGCGCAGGCCGGGAATGCCCGGTACCACCTTCAAGACCCAGAGCACGCTCAGCAGCCAGGCCGTTTTGGGCTCGGCGCCGAGGACCAGCGCGATCGGCACGGCCAGTGCCCCCAATGCGTCGACCAGCCCGGCCGAGGAGGACATATACAGCGCCAGCCGCCCCTGCCGCGCCATGTGGCGCAACCGGACCAGCCATTCGAATACGAAATAGACCAGGCAGACCCAAAGCAGGACATCGACCCAGCGGTGCGCCGTCTCGTAGGCCTGACCGACCGTCAGCAGCACCATGCCGAGCACACCAACAGCCACGGCCACATAGGCCGCCTTGGTCATGTTGCGGCCAGCGGTCGCGGCCACGAACTGGGCCAGAGCGGGGAACATCGGCTTGGACATGCGGGACGGCGGCTCGGTCATGATGCTTGCTGTCCCGGGCTGGGACCTCGGCGCCAAAGTGCCCGCCCGCACCGGGGCCGTCAACGACGGGGCCGGTAGCCGCACCATTCGTCCCAGGGACAGGGCGCAACTGGCTGGTACGGGCAGGCTGGTGCCGGCCTAGCCGCTATTTGAAATGTGGAGGCTCGTCATAGCCTCGGCGGCTGCTGAGGAACAGCAGCAGCATCAGACCGACGCCGACGACCACGGAGAACCCTGCCCCGAGCGCCGGGGCCACATAACCTTCTGTCGGGATCGGATCGCCTCCGACCGTCATGGCCGAATAGGCGAAATAGCCGACCGCAACCAGCATTCCCAGTAAGATGATGAGAAGGAGCATACGCATGCTGCGTTCTCCGGTTGTGCCGCTAACCAACGGTTGCGCAGCCTGAACTGTTCCAAGAGGGGGAAGCGGCGATTCGCCAGCAAAGGGGAGCCTGCGGCGACCGGGCCCTCGATAGGTCAGGCACTCTGAGCCGTCTTCACCACCACGACATTGCTGTCGCCCTGCGGGTGATCTTGGCGTAGATCGCAGCGAAGATCGAACCGATGACGCTGAGCGCCGCGGCGCCCAGATGCACCAAGTCGGTGTACTTATCCATGAACGATTTGGTGCCGTCGTTGATGTAGTGGGCCGCGCCCTGATGCGCCATCACGCAGGCGTCCTTCTCGACGAAGGCCGCGACGTGAGTCGCAAAACCAGCGCACCTGATGTCAGGGTCTCGTCGGATACGCCGGGGAATATGCGCGTCAGCGCCTTGGCTTCGTCGATCGCATTCATCTCCGAATTTTGCAGCCAAGTGCGGCCGGCCCAGACGGTCGCCGGCGACAGCAGCTGGGTCAGCACGACATAGAGCAGGACCTGCTGCTGGTTGGTCTTGATCACCTTGGGACGCGGCGGCGGCGGGAGCTCGGTCGACGAGGTTGGGCCTTCAGAACGCATGGCAGCACTCCGGCCTTAGTCCCGGCGTTGCGGGCGGTCACGGCCATCGCCGACGGCAAATTCGTAAACGTCTGAAAAAGGAATGATATCCTCTACCTGGGGGTGATAGCGCTCCGGCTAGCGAAGGCAAATTCGGCGCGAAGTAACTTACTCAGATCCGTTGCGTTCGGTGGTGCTATCACCGTTTAGCCACACTTGGCGATTTTCCAGTTCCCCCGGCTGCATTCCGGCGTCGGAAATGTCATAAATTAGCGGTCTCGATGATCCGTCGGGTCCAAGAAGAAGCTGCGCTGAACGCTCCATTTTTTCTTTTCGATTCAACGAGGGCGTCGGCTTTGTCGTTTCCACCCATGTCATCGGCGGTGCCGGTCGAAGCGCTTATTGGCTGGATGTTGCTGCTCACCTTCAAGCACATCATCGCCGATTTCGTGCTGCAGACCGCATGGATGGCGCATGGCAAGGATCAGAAGCATGGCTGGGCCCTCCCGCTTCTGGTGCATTGCCTGATTCACCTTGCGGTTGCGTTACCGCTGATCCTGATCGTTGCGCCGAAATTCTGGTTCGTGGCCCTGATCGATTTCGTCATCCACATCACGATCGATCGCGCCAAGGGATTGGTCTCGGCGAACTTCGGCGTCAACCAGGAGCACCCCTGGTTCTGGACCCTGATCGGCGTCGACCAGGCGCTGCATCACCTGACAGGCTTCGGCCTTTCCATCTTCATGGCGGCGAACTGAGACCCTGAACGTCAGCCCGAGGAGCCCGCAAGGCGGATGTCTCGGGGCGTAAGGCGGCCACTGCCGCCCCCGTATTCAGCCCGGCTAGGGGGCCGCGGTGATTCGCGGCATAAGGCAAGGACACCGGGTAACTACCGCCCAGGGTGGTTAACCTTTCATTAGAGAATTACGCGGCATCTTCCCGAGACGAGGGAGAACTGCAATGTTTTCAAGCCGCGACGCTTATGAAAGCGATTTCTGCCCGGTTCGCGACGAGCTCCTTGGCGAGATGTACCGCGCCAGCGAGAGTGGCCTGCCGAGGCTGGTTGAGAGTGTTTCCCCTGACGCGCGCGCCAGGCTGGCGCTGTTCTGCTATCGCCGTAGCCACCTTCATTCGCTGGCGGTCGCGATCGCGGGCAGCTGCAGCGAGCGCGATCTGATCGAGAATGGCGGTCGTGTAGGCTCGACGCTCTATGCGCTCTCGCGCGAGCGCTCAGCCAAATCGTCCCCGTCTCTGTCGGGTGGCCGCAAGCCGATCACGCTGTCGACCAAGCCGCTCTCGGTGCTCGCACCGCTCGACGACGAAATCGACGACGAGATCGGCGAACCCGTCCTCGCTTAAGCGGTTTCTATCATCGGCAGTCCAAACTTCCGCCGCGCCATCGCGCATTCGGCGTCGCCGGGCATGCAGGTGCGGCACACCTCCGGCCGCACCGCATAGACGCCACACGCCGTTGCCTTGCCGATCTCTCCCTGCAGCGCCGAACAGCGATCACCCTCGCAGCGCATCCCGGATTGACGCGCGTTGACGAGACCCGAAGGGATCAACGCGAGCTCCTCGTCGCTCTCGACCGAGAAGCGGGGCCAGTTTTGCGAATAGCCGCAGCAGGCGCCGCAGCTCTGGCAAAGGCTCGAGAGATCGATTTCTTGCATCGCCGTCATGTATCTTTCGGTGGGCCCCAGACCAGGCTTTGCCGCCATTTCGCGCGCAGCACGTCGCGCCTTTCAGGATATCGTTCGTCGAGATAGGTCGCATCCACGACGCGATCGGTGCGGAAGCTGCGAAAGTCGCTGCGGAGTTCGCACCAGGCCGCGAGCAGGCGCACTGCTTCGAGATAGCCGACCGAGATCGGCCAGATCATGCGCTCGCTGGGGCGGCCCTGCTCGTCGCGATAGCGCAACTTGATCTTCTTGCCTTCATGGATCTGGGTGCGCGTGCGCGCCATGTCGAGGCGGTCCGGCTCCCGGTTCCAGCTCGGCCGCGCGCGGCTCGCCGGCTCCAGGACGAACGGGCGCAGCCGCTCGGGCACGGTGTCGGCGATCTTGGCCATCAAATCTTCCGCAGCGCGTGCCAGCGTCGAATCGGCGTGGCCGGCGACCCATTGTGCGCCCAGCACCGCCGCCTCGATCTCGTCGGGTGTCAGCATCAAGGGCGGCAGGTCGAAACCTTTCTCCAGGATGTACCCCATGCCGGCTTCGCCGCGGATCGGGACACGCTGGCCGATCAACGTCGCGATGTCGCGATAGATCGTTCGCTTCGAGGTCTCGAGCTCAGCCGCGATCGCATCCGCCGTCAGCGGCTTACGGGTGCGCCTCAGCACCTGGATGATCTGAAACAGCCGGTCGGCGCGTCTCATGACAATTCTCTCATCGTGCGCAGATCAGAAAACGGCGCGTGGCTGCTGACAGGATGTTGGCAGCAGGGGAGTTCTATACCGGGACAACACATCGACTGAAGAGGATTTGTCCATGATCATTCCAACCCATTTCGGTCCGGCGGGTCCGTTGTGGCGCAGCCAGGCCCCGTTGCATGTCTCGCTGTATGCCTGGGCCTTCAGCCGCCTCGCATTTTTCGATCTCACGATCGTCGACCTCCGCGTTGCACTTGCGAGCATGCTGACGCGCTCGCTGATCCAGGCCGCGGACGCACTGGCCCGCCATGTCATGGGCCGCGCCTTTCGGGGGGCCCGTCTCGCAGAAGATATCACGGCTGCTGCCACCATGGTGGCAGCAGCCCGGCGCTAGGTTCCGTCAACTTTTTTGGTAGGTCCAGGAGGGCTCTCATGATCACGCTTTACGGCTTTGGCACCGGCTTCGGCCTGCCGGAAATCAGCCCGTTCGTCACCAAGACCGAGGTGCAGCTCAAGATGGCGGGACTGCCCTACAGGAAGGAGCGCGCGATGCCGCCGGCTTCGCCGAAGGGGCAATTGCCGTTCATCGACGATGGCGGCGAGGCAGTGGCCGATTCCACCTTCATCCGCGCCCATATCGAGCGCCGCTATGGCTTTGACTTCGACGCCGGTCTCTCGTTGCAGGAGCGCGCGCAAGCCTGGGCGTTCGAACGCATGATCGAGCACCATGTCTACTGGGCGCTGGTTGGTGCGCGCTGGGTCGATGCCGCCAATTTCGCCAAGGGACCTGCGCATTTCTTCGACGGCGCGCCCGAGCACAGCCGCGAGAAGCTGCGTGAGGATGCGCAGTTCCGCGTCGCCGAGAACTATCTGCTCTCCGGCCTCGGTCGCCACGCCCCCGATGACGATGTCGATCTCGCGGTTCGCTCGCTGTTTGCGCTTTCGGTGCAGCTCGGCGATAAATCCTATCTGATGGGCAATAAACCCAGCGGGGTCGATGCGACCGCGTTCGGCGCGCTTGCGGGCATCTTGACGCCGTTCTTCGATTCCAGCCTGCGCGAGCGCGCGGAAGGATTCCCGAACCTCACCGCCTATGTCGACCGGATGATGGACATCTACTATCCGGAGTTCGCCTGGACGCCGCTGCGGCAGGCGGCCTGACACAAACGGGACGGGACACGTGAAAGAAAAGAGCCGGCCCAATGGGCCGGCTCTCGTCGTTTCGGAGACTGTCGCTGCTTACTTCGCGAGCGTGTACTTGCCGTCCTTGACCGTGAGCAGGATGCGCGAGCGGTCGTCGAGGCCGTAGCGATCCTTTTCCGTGAAGTTGTAGACGCCCTGGCTTGCCGCGATGTCCCGTTCGCTCAGCCAGGCTTGGCGGATGGCTTCGCGGAATTCCGGCGTGCCGGGCTTGGCCGTCTTCAGGGCGGTCGGGATGATGCGCTTCAACACCTCGAAGGCGTCGTAGGAATGGCCGGCAAACTGGCTGCGGCTGTTAGGACCGTATTTGGCTTCATAGGCGGCGTTGAGCGCCAGGCCCGGCTTCTTGGTGAGTGCGCTGTCGGGCTGGTCTTCCGGATCCATCACCGGGCCGGACGCCATCAGCACGCCTTCGGCGGCTTTGCCGGCGATGCGGATGAAGTCCATGCTGGCGGCACCGTGGGTCTGGTAGATCAGGCCCTGATAGCCGCGTTCGCGCAGTTCGGTCTGCGGCAATGCGGCCGCCGTCCCGGAGGCGCCGACCAGAATCGCGTCGGGATTGGCCGCAACGAGCTTCAACACTTGTCCGGTGACGGACGTATCGGGCCGCGCGAAGCGTTCCTCGTCGACCATGGTCATGCCCATCGGCACGGCCTGGGCCTTGAAGTCGTTGAACCAGAGGTCGCCGTAGGAGTCGGAATAGCCGATATAGCCGACCGTCTTCACGTTGTGAGCCTTCATGTGCTGATAGAGCACCTTGCCCATGATCGGAATCGGCTGCGGCATCGACACCGACCACTTGGCCCGCTCGGGCGTGATCGGGAACGGCGCGAGGCCGAAATGCGGAATGCCGGCTTCGTTGGCGACGTTGGAGATCGCGATCGACGGCGGCGTCGTCGACGAGCCCATGATGATGTCGGCTTTGGATTCGGTGACGAAGCGGCGCGCGTTGGTGGTCGCGGTGGTCGGATCGCCGCCATCGTCCAGCACGATGACCTTCAGCGGCACGCCGCCGATTTCCTTCGGCACGAATTCCAGTGCATTGCGCTCGGGGATGCCGAGTGCAGCGGCGGGACCCGTGGTGGTCACGCTGATGCCGATAGTGATGTCGGCGGTCTGGGCCAGCGCGGGCAGCGCCGGCAGCGTCAGCGTCGCCGCCGCGATTGCGACGGTCAGGTAAAAGCGTTTCATCTATTCCTCCCTTGACGTTATTCTTTGAAAGCAGAAATCGGGGACGAATTCAGCCCCGTCTTTTGGTGATGTGGCGATTTAGCTCCGGACCTGGCTCCCTGTGAATTTGGCTACCATTTCCGGAGGGAATGGTGCCGATTTCAACTTGTCGGGGTTAACGGGGTCGCGGCCGACCAGGACGCGGGTCTCAAAACCCTCGATGGCAAGCGCCTCACCCTTGTAGACGTTGTGCTTCACCTCGAAGCTCGAGCGCTTGATGCTCTCGATCTTCGTCTCGATGGTGATCCAGTCGCCATAGGTCGAGGGGATGTAGAACTTGGACCGCGTGTCGACCATGGGGATGCCCACCAGGCCGTATTTACGGACCAGGTCCTGCTTGGAGAATCCGGCGACCTCGAACAGGGCCGAGGTCGAATCGTCGAACATCGCGAAATAACGCGGGTAGTAGACGATGTTGGCGGGGTCGCAGTCGCCCCACTGGATCTGGACCTCGCGCCGGTTCACGAACATGCGTTGCGCGTCCTGCTCTACGAAGTCACTTCGGCGCCATGCGCAGCGAGCCGTCGAGGCGCACCACTTCGCCGTTCAGGTAGGAGTTCTCGACCATATGCAGCGCGAGCGCGGCGAATTCGTCGGCGTTGCCGAGCCGGCGCGGGAAGGGGATCGCGGCGGCGAGCGAATCCTGGGCTTCCTGAGGCAGATTGGCGAGCAGCGGCGTCAGGAACAGGCCGGGCGCGATGGTCAGCACGCGGATGCCGAATTGCGCGAGCTCGCGCGCGATCGGCAAGGTCATGCCGACGATGCCACCCTTCGAGGCCGAGTAGGCGGATTGGCCGATCTGGCCGTCATAGGCCGCGACGGAGGCGGTGTTGATGATGACGCCACGCTCGCCGCTCGCCTGCGGCTCGAGCTTGGACATCTCGGTTGCGGCAAGACGCAGCATGTTGAAGGTGCCGATCAGATTGACCTTGATCACCTTGTCGAAATCGGCGAGCGCCATCGGACCGTCGCGGCCGACCACGCGCTTGGCAACGCCGATGCCGGCGCAGTTGACCAGCACGCGCGCCGGCCCATGGGCCTTGGTTGCCTGCGCGATCGCAGCCTCAGCGGAAGCTGCGTCGGAGACGTCACAGGTCACGGCAACGCCCTTGATTTCCGCGGCAACGGTCTCGGCGAGCTTGGCATTGAGATCGCAAACCGCGACCTTGGCGCCCTGCGCTGCCAGCTTTCGCGCGGTCGCCGCGCCCAGTCCCGATGCGCCGCCGGTGACGATGGCTGCCTGATCTTTCAACAACATGGCGTTCTCCTATGGCGATGATTTCTTTAGCCGACCGATATCACACGGCTCGATGGATTGGCAGCGTAGAGCTCGTCGATCAATGCGGCGCGATGCTCCAACACCGCGCGCTGGTTGATCGAGCCCTTGTCGGTGACCTCGCCCTTGTCGATCGAGAGCGGTTCATCCAGAAGGATCGCGCGCGTGATCCGTGTCGAGGAGCCGGTGGCCGAAGCAAGGAAGCGGGTCAGGCGCTCGCGGAAGGCTTCGCGCACCAGCCGATCGCGCGCGGTGACGGTGAGATTGTCGGCCGGCAAGGTCGGATTGATCAGCCGGCAGCCGTCGAGATCGAGCAGCACGAGGGCGGAGACCTCGTCGCGGTTGATGCCGGCGATGACGACGTCGCGCACCAGCGGCGCGCAGGCCGCCGTCAGGCGCGCGCGCAGCGGGCCGACGCTGACCCAGGTGCCGCTCGCGAGCTTGAAATCCTCGCTGACGCGGCCGTCGAAATCGAAGCCGGCGTTGAGATCGTCGGGATCGGCCGGCTTGAGCGCATCGCCGAGCTTGTAGAAGCCTTCCTCGTCGAACGATTTTGCGGTGATGTCGGGCTGGCGCCAGTAGCCGGGCATCACGTTCGGGCCCTTGCAGCGCACTTCCAGCTTGCCGTTGTTCGGCACCAGCTTGGCGTCATTGCCTGACACGGGAAGGCCCACATGGCCGGAGCGGCTGGTGCGCGGATTGACCGACATGAAGAACGGCGCGGTCTCGGTGGCGCCAAGGCCGGTCAGCATCGGCACGCGATAGCCCTTCTCCTTCACCGCGAGCTCATCGAGGCTGTTCCAGACGAAGGGCGACAGCGCGGCGCCCGAGAAGAACATCGCATGCAGGCGATCAAAGAATTTTGCACGAAGGCCCTGGTCATCGCGCAAATACGGCAGCAGCGATTCATAACCCTTGGGCACATTGAAATAGACCGTCGGCGAAATCTCCTGGAGATTGCGCACGGTCTCCTCGATGCCGCCGGGCACCGGCTTCCCCGCATCGAGATACATCGAGCCGCCATTGTAGAGCGTCAGCCCGATATTGTGGTTGCCGCCAAAGGTATGATTCCATGGCAGCCAGTCGATGATCACAGGCGGCTCGTCCTTGAGGAAGGCGAGCGTCTCGCGCAGCATCACCTGGTTGGCGCAGATCATGCGCTGAGTGTTGATGACGGCCTTGGGATTGCCCGTCGAGCCTGAGGTCAGCAGGAATTTTGCAATCGTGTCAGGGCCGATCTTGCCATGCATCGCGTCGAGGTCGCTGCGAAGAGGCGTTGCCATGAGGTCGGCGAGCAGGGTGACGTCGCGGCCCGGCACGCTGCCATAGGAGGCGGAGATCTCCGTGCCGAGCGAGACATTGGCGGCGAGCGCGTCGGCGAACTTGTCGGCATCTTCGGCGAAAACGAGGCCCGGCGTCAGCAGCTTCATCAGATAGGATAGCTTGCCGTAATCTTTCGAGACCAGCGAATAGGCCGGCGACACCGGGCAAAACGGAACGCCGGCATAGAACGCGCCGAACGCGAGCAATGCGTGGTCGATCGAATTGCCGGAGAGGATGACGACCGGCCGCTCCGCCGACAGGCCGCGCTGGATCAGGCCCGAGGCGATATGACGGCTCGCCGTGAGCAGCTCGGCATAGGTGATCTTGCGCCAGCCGCGACCCCCTTCGCGCTCCGCCATGAAGATGCGGTCAGGTGTCGTCGCCGCCCAGTGATGCAGGCGGTCGGTGATGCGGGCGGGATAGTCGCCGAGCGGCTGCTTCGGCCGCAGATAGATCGTGCCATCGGCGCGGCGCTCGATGTCGACGACGGGATCGCTGAAGGAGATCGGTCGCAGCGGAGAATTGCTCACGCCGCGCTCTGTGCTGGAAGAGGACGGCTGCGCGCTCATGACTTCGGCTTTACCTTTGCGGTCTTGTGTTCGAGGAATTCGCGAATCCTGCGCTTGGCTTCCTTGTCGCTCTGCGCGACCGTCGCCATCAGCGATTCCATCAACAGGCCGGCCTGCGGATTGGCTTCCGCGATCATCGGCAGGGCCTGGAGCACCGCGAAATTCGTCAGCGGCGCGTTGGACGCGATCTTGGTCGCAAGCTCCAGCGCCTTGGGCAAGCCGTTGCCGGCCTCCGTGACGTATTGTGCAAAGCCGTAGGACGCGCCTTCGGTCGCGCTATAGACGCGGCCCGTCAGCATCATGTCCATCATTCGCGCGACGCCGATCAGCCGCGGCAGCCGCACCGAGCCGCCGCCACCGACGAAGATGCCGCGCTGTCCTTCCGGCAGCGCGAAATAGGTCGAGGGTTCGGCGACGCGGATGTGCGCCGCGCAGGCAAGCTCCAGCCCGCCGCCGATCACGGCGCCCTTCAGGGCGGCGATGACCGGGACGCGGCTGTACTGGATGCGGTCGAACACCCGGTGCCACATCTGCGAATGCAGGAGGCCGCCGGTGGCGTCGTGGTCCTGGAGTTCGGACAGGTCGAGGCCGCTGGAAAAATGGTCGCCAATGCCGTGAATGACCACCGCGCCGATATCCTCGGGCAGGGACGTAAAACATTCGCCGATTTCGAGAATGATGCCGTCATTGAGCGCATTGCGCTTGGCCGGCCGGTTCAGACCGACGGTCAGAACCCGATCCACCCTCTCGATCTGAAGCAGCCCGGAGGCGCCCGCCCCAGCGGTCTCGGCGTTTCCCTGTGTCATTTGCGTCCTTATCAGAATAGTTATGTTGTATAACGAATTTTGGAGGAGTCAAGATGGCAGCCCTTGATGTGGCGCGGTGGGCCTGAATCTGCCAGGCGTTGGGTCCGGAGGTTCGAGGGCTGGGCCGTGCTGTGATCCGCAGCCCTCGCCAAATTCTCCGTCATTGCGAGCGCAGCGAAGCAATCCAGAATCTTGCCAGGGAGGGACTCTGGTTGCTTCGCTGCGCTCGCAATGACGCGGCGGCAGCCGCCTTCACGCGACCTGATGCACGTCGATCACCACCCGGTCCGCATGCCGCGCCGCCGAGCCGATAAAGATGTGCTCCATCAGCCAGCGATACTTTTCATGCCCAGTTTCGAAGCGCGGCACGGTGCGGAAATAGATCAGTTTCGGATCGACCGGTTCGCCGCGCTTGAGCCTTTGCAATAGCTCGACCGGACCAAAGCGCATGCCCTTGTTCTCGACATAGACGACGGCGCCGTCGTCGGTTTCGAAGGCGTATTTGGCCTCGAGGTCGATCAGCTCGTTGGGGCGGATGGTCTGGAAGTCGGCGCCGAAGGGGAGCACCTTGCCCGATACCGCGCCCTTCACCTCACCACCGATGATCGGGATGATACGGCGCACGCCGATGCCGGTCTCGCCGGCGGTGACGACGTCGCCGATCCTGGCGGTAGTGGTGAAGACGTATTTGGTTGCGAGCGTCGGCGTTGACATCACTTCACCTCTCTAGTGCGCCATCATCCGCGTCGGCAGCCATGTCGCAAGCAGAGGAAAGGCGATCAGGATCACCAGCCGCACGAGATCCGTCGCCACGAACGGGATCACCCCCTTGAAGATGGTGGAGAACGAAACATCCTTCACCACGCTTTTGATGACGAAGACATTCATGCCGACAGGCGGATGGATCAGGCCGAGTTCGACGGTCATCACGATGATGACGCCGAACCAGATCGGGTCAAAACCCAGATGCGTGATCACGGGGAAGATGATCGGCACGGTCAGGATGATCATCGCCATGGCGTCCATCAGGCAGCCGAGCACGAGATACATCACCATGATCAGCGCCAGCACGCCGTAGGGGCCGAGGCCGAGGCCGGTGAGGAATTCGGTCACCTTCTGCGGCGTCTGCGTCACCGTCAGGAAATAGCCGAAGATCAGCGCGCCGATCAGCACGGTGAACACGGCCGCCGCCGTGCGCGTTGCCTGGAGCAGGGATGCCAATACCTTCTCGCGGTCGAGCCGTCCTGTGACCATGCCGATGATGAAGGCGCCGGTGGCACCGACGCCGCCGGCTTCCGTCGGCGTGAATCGCGGCAGGAACGGCAGGCCGTAGAGGCCACCGATGACGAACACGAACAGCAGCACCGGTGCCCAGATATCTTTCAATCCGGCAAAGCGCTCACGCCAGGGCAGCACCTTGCCTTTGGGCAGGAAGTCGGGGCGGACATAGCCGATCAGGAAGATCGTGATCATGTACATCGTCATCGCCAGGAGGCCCGGGATGATGCCGGCGATGAAGAGTTTTCCGATGTCCTGTTCGGTGATGATGCCGTAGACCGCGAGCACGGTAGAAGGCGGCAGCATCGCGCCGAGCGTGCCGCCGGCGGCGATCACGCCTGTCGCAAACGACTGCGGATAGCCGAAGCGGCGCATCTCGGGATAGGCGACGGCGGAGAACGTCGCGGCGGTTGCGACCGATGAGCCGCAGATCGCGGCAAAGCCGCCGCAGGCGCCGACGGTGGCGATGCCGAGTCCGCCGCGCAAATGTCCGACGAAGCCGTTGGCGGCGCGGAACAGCTCGCGGCTCATGCCGGAATTGCTGACGAAGGAGCCCATCAGCAGGAACATCGGAATCACGCCAAACGTATAGTCGGTGACCGTGCGCATCGAGGTCTGGCCGACCAGCTTCAAGGCCGGCGTCGCGCCGACCAGATAGGAGAAGCCGGAAACGCCGACCAGGCCCATGGCCATGCCGACCGGCACGCGCAGCAGCATCAACGCAAACAGGGAAACGAAGCCGATAACGGCGACGGCATCGGTGCTCATGATTACTCCGTCGCCTTCAGCTTGGGGTCGTGCATGTCTTCGGGATGGAAGATCAATCGGTAGGTGCGGATCGCGATCAGCAGCACGGCCGAGACGTCGCCGATCCACGCGATCGCGAAGAACGGCCAGGTCGGCATGTGCATGTCGAAGGTCTGAACGTTGTCGTTGTAGGTGCCGCGCACCTTGTCGAACAGCGTCCAGGTCTGCACAGAGACGACGAACAGCAGCACGAGGGTGGCGAACACGTCGATCCAGCGCTGGTAGCGCGGCCCGACATTGCCCCAGACCAGATCGACCGTGATGTGGGTGCCGCGATACGAGGTCGCCGCGATCCCCCAGAAAATGAGGATGCCGAGCAGCATGCGGCCGATGTCGAAACTGTCGGGAATCGAATAGTTCAGCGTGTTGCGCAGCAGCACCGACAGGAAGATGTCGAGGGCGACGATGCCGACGAACGCAGCTGCGATCCATTCGATGGTGTCGATGATGCGGTCCATCCAGGCGCGCTTCATTGGGGAAAGAATCCTTCCGGCGAGTTCAAGATGTGTCCGCGCTCGAGCTGCGCTCCCTCCCCCCCGCTTGCGGAGAGGGTGTCTCCAGAAGGGGACAATCCCCTAGAGGAGAGAACCCTCACCCGGCGCGAAGCGCCGACCTCTCCCGCAAGCGGGAGAGGTGCAGTGAGCGCGCGGCTGGGGCGGCATCGGGGCCTTACTCCGCCAGCGCGTTGTACTTCTTCAGCGACGCCTTGAGCTCCGCGAGCGCAGCGTCGGGATCGGCGCCGGCCTTCTTCGCGCCGTCAGCCCAGGTCTTGACGAGCGGCTCGGCAGCCTTCTTCCATGCGGCAGTCTGGTCCGGCGTCAGCTTGTAGACCTCGTGGCTTCCTTCCGCCTTCACCTTGTCGATTCCGGCGTCCTCGAACTTGCCCCAGTGTTCGCCGACCAGGCCGGCCATCTCGGTCGAACAGTTCTTGTCGACCGCGGCCTTCTGCTTGTCGGACATCGCATTGTATTTGTCCTTGTTCATCACGAACACGAACGTCGTGGTGTAGAGCGGGGCGTCCATGTCGTACTTGGTCACCTTGTCGATGCCGAACAGCACCAGCGAGCCCCAGGGGAAGGTCACCGCGTCGGCGACGCCGCGTTCGATGATATCGCGCACTTCGGGCGCGGAGGACTGCACATTGGTGCCGCCAAGCGAGGTGACGAAATTCGCCATGGTGGCGTGCGCCGGACGAATCTTCATGCCCTTCACGTCCTCCGGCATCACGATTTTCTTGGTGCGGGAATGGAACGAGGAGGGCGAGTGGACGAAGGCGAGGCAGTATTTGACGTCCTTCATCTCCTTCTCGGCATATTTGCGGTACCAGGCGTCCAGACCTTCAGAGCCGCCCTTGGCGTCCGAGATCAGGAACGGCAATTCACCGGCGCCGATGATCGGGAAGCGGCCGGGCTGGTAGCCGGGATTGACATAGGTGACATCGGCGATGCCATCGCGCGCCATGTCGTAATGATCGAAGGCCTTGCCTAGCTGCTGGGCCGGGAAGACCTTGCCCGTGATGGTGCCGCCGGAATCCTTGTTCACCGCGGCCACCCAGTCCTCCAAAGACTTTTGCAACGGGTGCGAGGCCGGCACCCAGTGCGAGACCTTCAGGTCGAAGGTCTTGTCCTGTGCGAACGCAGGCGTCACGCTTACAGCAAGCAGCAAAGCCAGACAGGCTTTTCTCATCACGCGTCTCTCCCTCTTTTTGACGGCGGGCTTCGATGGCCCGGTCTCGTTAATTAACATGTTATCTAACTGGCTGGCGTCTTCAAGCCGGAACTGTCGCGGCGTGCCGCCGCGTCATCTACGTCAGCTATGTTGCATGGATTTGTCGCTGCCAGCGGCGACGAGGCCTCCCTTTGCCCAACAGTTATATGGTATAATTATCCCGCGTAGACGACCACGACAAGCAAGCCGCGCCGAAAGCCTACAGGATCGGAAGGAGCAAGTATTGCTGACAAAGGTCGCAATTCCCGGGCCCGGCCGGCCGGATTGTGCCCACACCGGGCAGTTCGAGCTGTGGTCGACAGTCGCTTGTCACCCCAGGGCCCTTTGATTGCTCCCATCCGTTTCAAACGCCCGCGCAAAACCCGTTTAAAACTTTGTAATTGATGCGTCCGTCAGCTCGATCGCGTTCAATGGCAACGATCATTGCACGGGCACGAGACACGCATGACGGACACCAATATCCCCGACGGCTTCGAGCCGCTCTCCCGCAAGAGCCCGCTCACCGAACCCTGGGAGCCGCTCTACGCGAAGAAGACCGAAAGGGCCGTCATCATCGGCCTGCGGCTGGCAAGGCCGCATACCAATGGCCGCGGTCTGATCCATGGCGGCTTGATTGCCGCGCTCGCCGACAACGCCATGGGCTATAGCTGCGCGCAAGCGACGAACTGGAGCGTCTCGTTCGTGACGGTCTCGCTCTCGATCGATTTCGTCGGCTCCGCCGAGATCGGCCAATGGTGCTCGATCGAGAGCGACGTGATCAAGACCGGCAAGACGATCTGCTTCGCGCAGAGCCTGATCAAGGCCGACGACGTCGTGATGGCGCGGGCCAGTGGCACCTTCCGCGTGGTGCCGAAGAAGGGATGATGCTCTCTCGTGTCCCGGGCGCGCTGCAGCGAGCAACGCTGCTGCGCAGAGCCGGGACCCATGTCATCACTATGTGCTGCGATGCGTCCGGGGCACGAGACCCTACCCAAACTTCCAGTCCGCCGTTTCGACGACGAGGTCGATGAACGCGCGCACCTTGGCCGAGAGCAAACGCGAGGTCGGATACACGATGTGGATCGGCAGTGCGGGCTGCTCGTATTTCGCCAGCAGGATTTTCAGCCGTCCGCGCTTCAGGCCTTCGGCGGCCTGGTAGGCCAGCACGCGCGTGATGCCGCCGCCGGCCTCGGCATATTGCAGGGCGGCGTCGGCGCTGTTGCTGGTGAAGCGCGGCGACGGGGTGACCTCGATGTCGCGGCCCTCCTGCACGAAGCGCCAGCTCGTAGACGGACCAAACTGGATCGTGTGGTGCTCGTGCAGTGCCCCGGGGGTCTTCGGCTCGCCATGGCGCCTGAGATAGCCGGGCGCAGCCACCGTGATCCGTCGCATCTCGCCGACATGGCGTGCAACGAGCGAGGAATCGGCGAGATGGCCGATGCGGACGGCGGCATCGACTGCGTCTTCCACCAGGTTGACGAGATGGTCCGACAGCCTCAGTTCGCAGGCGACCTCGGGATAGCGCTTGAGATAATCGGTCATGACCGGGCCGACATGCAGCCGGCCGAAGCCGACGGGGGCAGATACCACGAGACGTCCGCTCGGCCGGTTGCGTTCCTCCCGCGCCGATCCGTCGGCCTCCTCGACGTCGGCGAGGATCCGCCGGGCGCGCTCCAGATAGCGCGCGCCGACGTCAGTCAGTCTCACCTGACGGGTGGTCCGTTGCAGCAGCCGCGCGCCGAGATGCTCCTCCAGGGCCGCGATCTGCCGGGTCACAGCCGACGGCGACAGCCGCAGTTTTCGCGCTGCCGGCGCAAAGCCGCGCAGGTCGGCGACAGTGACGAAGACGTGCATGGCTTCCAGGCGGTCCATAGCCATTATTGCATATATCGCAAGGATGAAGTGTCAAGGCGTTCGATTGTTTTGATCGTCGGAAGGTCCATCTTGATCACCGAAAGACGCAGAGATGCACCGGAATTTTCAGGAGATGTTCCGATGACCGCAGTTCATACCTATGCCAGCGACGTTGCCTTCACCCCTGCGGTGAAGGCCATCCAGGCGCGCAAGGGTTCACGCGAAGCCTATGCCCGCGCCGAGCAGCGCGGCTGGCGCACCGAGGTCGACGAGAACCTCGAAGCCTTCCTCACTGAAGCCAACAGCTTCTATTTCGCCACAGCTTCCGCTGATGGCCAGCCTTACATCCAGCATCGCGGCGGTCCGAAGGGGTTTCTGAAGGTGCTGGACAAGCAGACACTGGCCTTCGCCGACTATGCCGGCAACCGGCAATACCTGACCCAGGGCAACCTCTCCGAGAACCCCAAGGCCTACATCTTCGCGATGGACTACGCCCATCGCCGCCGGGTGAAGATCTGGGGCGAGGCGCGCGTGGTGGAGGACGACGATGCACTGACGGAGGCGCTGATGCCGAAAGGCTATCGCGCCCGCCCCGAGCAGGTGATCTTGTTCAAGATCGCTGCCTGGGACACCAACTGCCCGCAGCACATCCCGCAGAAGTTCGACGCGGCGGATGTTGCGGCGGCGTTGGCGGCAAGAGATCAACGGATAGCGGAGCTGGAGGCGGAGGTGGCGGCGCTGAAGGGGCAAACGACCCCAGGCTAATCGTCCACGTCGTCCTGCGTACGGCCGAACAGGTGCACGATGCCCGGCGTCGCGATCGTCACGAACACGAAGCGTGAGAGGTGATGGGCGCCGACGAAGATCGGGTCGATGTGAAGCGTGAGCGCCAGCGCCAGCATCGCATCCATCGCGCCGGGCGCGAACGCAACGACCACGTCGGAGAATTTTACCTGCGTCGTGAGTGCGGCGATGCCGACGAAGATCGCGGAGATCGCGATGGCGACGGCAAACGATCCCAGCGCGGCGTTGATATGGCCGGTCAGCGTCTTGATTCGCATCCGGGCAAAGCGGCTGCCGATCAGCGCGCCGATGCCGACCAGCGACACGCCGCGTACCCAGTTCGGCAGGCCGCCCTCGACCCAGCCCGCGCCGTGCAGCACGCTGGAGGCGATCATCGCGCCGAACATCCAGCTCGCCGGAAACCTGATCAGTCGCAGCACGAGCGATGCCGCCAGGGAAGCAGCGACCAGCTCAAGAAGATCGAGCGGTGAGGCAATCGTCGTCGTCAGCGACGGCGCGACGGAGGGCGCGACGCGCGCGATCGCCAGCACCATCGGCAGCGCCGCGGTCAGGATGATCACGCGCATGGTCTGCACCACTGCGATTCCCGGCAGGTCGGCGCCACGCTCGACGGCCAGAATCGTGATCTGTGACAGCGCGCCGGGGCTGCCGGCGAGGAAGGCGGAAGTGCGGTCCCAGCCGTGGATGCGCTGCAGGTAATAGCTCGAGCCGAAGGTCGAGCAGAAAGTGGCGAGCGCCAACAGGCCAATGGTCAATGGATAGGCGCTGACCTGCTGGATCAGGTGACGCGAAACGACGGAGCCCAGCGAAATCCCAAGCAGCACCAGCACGGTCTGGGTCAGGAGGGGCGGGATGGCAAGCTGGCGTCCGGCAATCGCCGCGATGCCGACCGCGATCATCGATCCCGAGATCAACCCGCCCGGCAGGCCCGCGACAAGGAAGAAGAGGCCGCCCGCCGCACCGATGACAAGCGTTTCCGCGGTGCTCAAAACCTTGGCACGGCTCGGCCATTCGAACGGCAGGGAGGCGGTGATTTGCTTCACGCCGCCTTATCGCAAATCGGCGAGAGGTGCACAATTGCGGCCTCGTCATGCCGCAATGCGTGCGCCTCTCGCCAAAAAGCTTGAGCAGGATTGTGACGGATTTACTTCTTGTCGGCGGCGGGGGCAGTGCCAGCCTTGGCGCTCTTGACGCACTCGGAGCGGAATTTCTTGCGCTCTTTGCCGTGCAGGCCCTTGGCGTCGGCCTGCTTGGAGCATTCGAGCGATTCGGCCGAACGCTCCTTGGGTGCCTTCTTGTCGGTGGTCGTGCTGGCGTCGGTCTTGGCCGCCGGTGCCGCGGTCTGTGCGAAGGCGGAGCCGGTGGCGAACAGGGAGGCAATGGCGACGACGGCGAGGCGGGAGGCGAGGGTCATGATGTTGCACTCTTCTTGCGAGAACTGCGAAGGAGGCGACCGTCGGCCCGTATTGCTGAACGCGACATGAATAATTGGAAACAAGGCATGACTATATTTTGGCGTCGATCGCCATCGCTTCCTTGTCGGACGTCCGGGACACGCTAGGATAGTAATCTCGTTTTGCCTGCCTGAGGGAGACCAAGGATGACCATTCAAGCCAAATTGTTGTGTGCGATTACGGTGTCGGGCATTGCCGCCATGATGACGAGTGCACCGGCGCAGGCGCTGACCTCGCAGGAGTGCAGCGCGAAATACCAAGCCGCCAAGAAGGACGGCTCGCTCGGCACCATGAAGTGGAACGACTTCCGCAAGGCCCAGTGCGGCGCCGACGCGACGCCCGCAGCTGCGCCGACCGCAGCAGCGCCGGCTGCGCCACCGCCAGCTGCCGAGCCGAAGCAGGCCAAGAAGGAGGCGGCCCCCGCTGCTGCTCCGGCGCCGACCCTGCCGGCCGGACCCGCGATCTTCCCCAACGCGGTCGATCCGAAATATGCCAAGGAGACCGCCGGCAAGGCTCGTCTCCATACCTGCGTCGATCAATACAACGCCAACAAGGCCACCAACGGCAATGGCGGCATGAAGTGGATCCAGAAGGGCGGCGGCTATTACAGCGAATGCAACAAGAAGCTGAAGGGCGCCGCCTGAGCTTCGAACTGATGCGATGGCCGGAGCCAAGCTCCGGCCATTTTGCTTAGTCCAACAATTTCTCGGCCGATTTCGCCACGAGTTGCGATCGCTTGCGCGGGCCTCGCTCGATGAACAAGAGGCTCTGGCCGAAGATGAAGCAATAGAACAGGAACGCCTGCGCCTCGGCTTCCTCGGGTTCCAGGCCCGTCGCGCGATAGAGCTCGGCCACGTGCTTGAGCCGCGCCGCATCCACGCTGGCCACCGCCGCCGCCGCACTCTCGTCAAAACGCGCCCACTGCCGGATCGCGAGCTCGATCGCCATGCCTTCCGGATTGAGCCGCTCGGAATAGAGCTGGATCACCGCTCGCAACCGCTCGCGGGGGTCTTGCCCGTCGAGGCTGGTCTGCTGCGCGATCGATGCCGCGCGCCCCTCGCGCCAGTGCACGAGCATGGCCTCGAGCAGCGCGGCGCGGTCAGCGAAGCGCCGGTAGAAGCCGCCCTTGGTGACGCCGAGATTCTTGGCGAGCACCTCGACCCGGACGCCCTCGACGCCTGCGCGGGCGAGCTCGTTAAACCCGGCCTCGACCCAGACGTCGCCCTTGCCGTCGTTCATGAAGAAAGGCCCACCCATTCTTGATACGCTGCCGTATTGCTAACGCGCCTGCGGCCTGATACGCTACCGTATCAAGATCAAGAACACGCAGGGCAGGACATGACGATGGAGCACGAGGCGACATATCGCGAGGCTCGGCAGCGTTATCCTGTCGAACCGGCCGAGGCTTGAGCCATGGTTGCGTTCGAGCCGAAAAACCCGGGTTATCGTGCGGCGGCCGTCGCCATGTTCGAGCGCCAGCCGGCGATGCGTACGCTCAGGATCGTGATCGTCCGCCTCGCGCCGGGCGAGGTCGAGATGGCCATGCTGTATTCGGCAGACTTCACGCAGCAGAACGGCTTTGTCCACGCCGGCATCATCACGACGGGGCTCGACAACGCCTGTGGAGTCGCCGCCTTCACGCTGATGCCGTCCGAGGCCGACATCCTCACCGTCGAGTTCAAGACCACGCTGCTCGCCCCCGCCCGCGGCGAGCGCTTCGTCTTCAAGGCCGAGGTGATCAAGCCCGGCCGTACGCTCACCTTCTGCGAAGCCAGGGCCTTTGCCGAGCACGCGGGCAAGACCACGCTGATCGCCACCATGACCGGAACGCTGATGGCGATGCTGCCGCGCGTTGGGGCTTCGCACGAACCGCGCAGCCTTCCCGCGTAGCGCCGATTGACAAGCCCGGCGGGGCATCTCTTGATGTGTCATGCTTGCGAGTCTCAGCCTTATCCTGCTTTGCCAATTGATCGGCGAGGCCGTGGTCCGCGGTCTCGGCCTGCCACTGCCAGGACCCGTGCTTGGCCTGCTGCTGCTTCTGATCCTGCTGCTCGCGCGCGATCGCTTTGCGTTGCTCGCGAGCGGACCACTGGGCAATGACGGCGTGGAGTCCGCAAGCAAGGGCCTGCTGGCTCATCTTTCGCTGCTGTTCGTGCCGGCCGGCGTCGGCGTGGTACAAAAACTCGATCTGCTCGCCTCTCACGGTATCGCCATCGTGCTGGTGCTGGCACTCTCCGTGGTCCTCACCCTGCTTGCCACGGTCCTGACCTTCCGCCTGGTCAGCCGCCTGTTGAAGCAGCGGGACGCGCAATGAAGGACAATCCGTTCTCGCTCTGGGTTTATCTGTCGCAATCACCGCTGCTCTGGCTGACAGTGACGCTGCTCGTCTATGCGACCACCGACGCAGTGTCGCTGGCGACGCGGCGGCATCCACTCGCCAATCCCGTGCTGCATGCGATGTGGATCATCGGGGCGTTCCTGCTCGTGACGGGCACGTCCTACACCACCTATTTTGCCGGCGCGCAGTTCGTGCATTTCCTGCTCGGGCCGGCCACCGTCGCGCTCGCCGTTCCGCTCTATGAGAACCGCAAGCGCGTGGTCTCCTCCATCGTGCCGATGCTGGTGGCGCTGGTCGTGGGCTCGGTGACAGCGGTGGTGTCGGTCGTCCTACTGGCCCAGTTCGCTGGGCTCCCGCGTGACGTGGTGCTCTCGCTGGCGCCGAAATCGGTGACGGCCGGCGTGGCCATGGGCATCGCCGAATCGCTGCACGCAGATCCTTCGCTGACAGCGGTCGCGGTCATCCTCACCGGTATCATGGGGGCAATTATCGTCACCCCGCTGATGAATCGCACCGGCGTGAGCGATTTCCGCGCTCGCGGCTTTGCTGCCGGTCTTGCCGCGCATGGTATCGGCACGGCCCGCGCATTCCAGGTCGACGAGATCGCCGGCGTCTTCTCCGGCATCGCCATGAGCCTGAACGCTTTGGTGACCTCGTTCCTGGTCCCCTTGGTGGTGACCCTTCTGGTGCGATGACATCGCCTCAGCGACTCCTTATATGGAGCGTAACAATTGCTGGCTCCCAAGCGTATTTGCGGAGATGGGACCGAAACGGGACGAGATATGGCTGGATTCAGGAATAAGGGCCTTCGGCCGACGCGCCGCGCTGCGCTGACATTGATCGCGGCAGGCGCCTTCGCGGCCGGTGGAATGACCCTGGCGCGGGCGGCAGCTACCGGTGATGACGAGGTGCTGACCGAAGCCAAGGTGCTGCGCGACCCTGATGTTCCCGTCGCCGGCAATCCCGAGGGCAACATCAGCATCATCGAATGGTCCGACTACAATTGCCCCTATTGCCGCAAGCTCGAGCCGGAGCTGCGCCAGGTCGTCCAGGACGACGGTAAGGTCAGGCTGGTCCTGAAGGACTGGCCGATCCTCGGGCCCGTCTCGGTGACGGCTGCCCGGATCGCGCTCGCCGCGAAATTCCAGAACAAGTACCACCAGGCCCACGACGCCATGATGGGCGTCAGCTCGCGCCTGACCGAGTCGCGCATCAACGAGCTGCTTGCATCCGTCGGCGTCGACATGGACCGCCTCAAGAGCGACCTGGCCGCGCACGGCAAGGACATCGACGCGATCCTCAAGCGCAACAACGATCAGGCCGAAGCCTTCGGCTTCCGTGGCACGCCGTCCTTCATCGTCGGCAAGTATCGGGTGCCGGGCGTACTCAGCATGAACGAATTCGAGCAGGTCATTGCCGACGCCCGCAAGGCCAAGATGAACTGAAGCATCGCTGCGCTGATCGCAGCCAAGACAAAGGCGCCACCGCGGTTGCGACGGCGCCTTGTTCATGTCTGGTCGAACGATGTTATTTCGACGAGATCCGGACCCAGTCCTTGTGTGCGCGGTCGCGCAACGCGTCCCAATCGGCCTTTGCGACATCCCAGTTCACGATGGTGCGATTGGTGATCGCGACTTCACCATTCGCCACTGACGACGTCTGCATGGAGTCATAGATGTAGACGCCGCAAGCGAGCAGCAGCGCGCCCAGGATCATTCCGAAAAAAGTCTGCATGGCGAACCTCCGGTGACGAACCGATAACGTCGGTCCCGGAGTGATGGTTCCGCGGGAGTGTGGCGCGGTTGAGGGCGCCTCGTTCACGTCCCATTCAGCCACGCCAGCAGCTCCGCGTTGATCTCGCGCGGATAAGTGTGGCTGAGGTCGTCGATCTCGCGGTAGGTGACGTCAGCGCCGGCGGCTGCGAGCGCTCCCTGCGTTTGCCGCGCGGTCTGCACCGGAAACATCCAGTCGAGCTTGCCGTGCGTGATGAAGACAGGCAGCCCTTGCAGCCGCGCGGCATCGGCCATCTCCGCCATCAGCGGATGGAAGGTTGCCGACACCGGTGCGAGATGCGTGAAGGGCGAGGCGCCATCGAGTCCGCTGACATAGCAGAAGGTGCCGCCGTCACTCATGCCTGTTAGCAGCAGGCGCGAAGCATCGACCGCCCAGCGGCCGCGCACGGCTTCCAGGATTCGCATCAGGTTGGGCGTGTCGGTGTCGTCGCCCATCAGCGCCCAGGTCTGCCCGGTCGCGGTCGGCGCCACCAGGATTGCACCGAGGCTGCGCGCATCGCGCAGCCAGCTCCACAGGAAGCCGCGGCCATTGCCGCTGCCGCCATGCAGCGCCATCACCAGCGGCCAGGTGCGGTCAGCCGTATAGTATTCGGGCACATAGACCGAGAAGCCACCGCGGCTGCCGGGCTCGTTGTGATCGTGGAAGATGCCGGTGTGCTCGCTTGCGCCGGCCTCCAGCCTCGCCAGCAACTCCTCGTTATCGCGATTGGCGGCATTGAGAAAGAAGTTGCTCACCGGCGGAAACTGCACCGATAACGGATAAAGCGCCTCCTGTGCGCGCGGCAGATGGCGCAGTGCGCGGAACACCGCAACGAGATCTCCGTTGCCGCGCTCGACGTCGCGGATGCCGGCAAAGGCGGCGAGCGTCTCGTTGCAGGCGCGATCCAGTCGCTCCCGCAAGCCGGCGAACTGCTCCGGCCATGCGCCGATTGCTGCATGTGCCGACCGGAGCGCATCATCCGGCGCGCCGATTGCGTTCATCACCGAGCCGAAGGCCGGCGGATGCAGATGCCGGGCGAAGTAGCCGAGCGCTTCCAGCGCGTTGAGCAGCGGCGGCAGCACGGCCACGATGTCGTCAACGACGGCCTCCGTCATCGCCGCTTCCTCTGCCTGGAGTCGGTTGTCAGTGCAGCTTCGGCGCCTTCAGAAGCTTGAAGCGGTCGGTCGACGTCACCGTGACGTCGAAGGTGACGCCCTCATGATGCGCGCTGCCTTGATGATGCACGGTGAGAGGCACATCGACTCCGGCGGCGCCGAGCGCCCACATCTTCTTGTAGAACGCCGTCTGGCTCGTGACCTTCTCGCCGTCGACCGCGAGGATGATGTCGCCGGTCTTGAGCTCGGCGCGGGCGGCCGGGCCGTTGGCGGAGATCCCGATCACCACCACGCGATGGTCGATCTCGGTGGAATAGAGCCCGAGCCACGGCCGCGCCGGCTTGTTGACGCGGCCGAATTTGCGCAGATCGTCGAGGATCGGCTTCAGCAGGTCGATCGGCACGACCATGTTGACATGCTCGGCCTTGCCGTCGCGTTCGCGCTCGAGCTGGAGCGAGCCGATGCCGATCAATTCGCCGCGCTCGTTGATCAGTCCCGTGCCGCCCCAGTTCGGATGGGCGGGATAGGTGAACAATGCCTCGTCGAGCAGATACTCCCAGTAACCTGCGAATTCCTGCTTGGCGACGATCTGGCTCGCGACCGATCGTGTCCGTCCCCCGGCACCGCCGACCACGACATGGTCGCCAAGCTCGGCACCTGCCGACGAACCGAGCGGCAAGGGCTCGATGTCGAGCTGGCCAAGCGCCTGCACGAGGCCGAAGCCGGTGACCGCGTCGAACCCAAGCACATGTCCCTGCACGACGCGTCCGTCGCCGAGGTGAAGCCAGACCGATTCCGCTTCGGTGATGAGATAGCCGATGGTGAGCACCAGCCCGTCGTCGATCACGACGCCGTTGCCGGCTCGCTCGGTGCCGAGCGTTTCGGCGCTGAAAGCGTCCGACGGGATGATGGCATGCAGGCCGACGATGGAGGCGAGCGCCCGGTCGAGGTCGAAGCCGTAATCGCTCGCCCGCGGCTGGTGCGCCGGCGGCACTCTCCATTCGGTCAAAACGGCCATGGAGTTCTCCTGGTCAGTCATTTAGCCCGCGCGTGCGAAGCAGCCACAATCTATGCCCCACGGACCAATCTTGAAAGACTTGATCGCAGCTATTCACGCACCGCCACCGTCCGTTCAGGAACCTATGTAGGCGAAGTCGGCTCGCATTGCCGCAGTGTCGGCTGCCTCTCCAAGTCAGTCGGGACGAGAGCGCCGGCTGGTCGTTGATAGCTGCAAGTTCCGTCTTTCCTTGCCTGAAAAATAATCATAGGTGCGGTGCATGCCGTTCGCGAGCATGACCAGGTCAGATCCGAAATTGAATGCGCCGGGCACCCTCGGTCAGCTCCGGCGCCTTCATGCAGCCGTGCGATTTGCGCTGCCGCAGCGGCATGCAGTCACGGCGATCATGCTGCTGGTGCTCGCGGTTGCCGGCATCAATGCCTTCGAGCCGCTGGTGCTCAAATGGGTGTTCGACCAGCTCACCGATCTGCAGCAAGCCGGCGCGATCCTCACCGGGATCCTGCTGCTGCTTGCCTTCGCGGTTTGCCGGGAAGCAATGGATGGCTTTGCCAATTGGCTGACATGGCGGACCCGGATCGGGCTGCAATATGCGCTGTTGGAGGCAACCATAGGCAAGCTGCACCGCATGCCGCTGCGCATCCAGCGCAGCGAGGGCATTGGCGCAATCATGACGCGGCTCGACCGCAGCATTCAGGGATTCACCTCGGCCGTCGCACTGATCCTGTTCAGCATCTTGCCTTCGCTGATCTTCCTCGTGCTCGCGATCGCGATCATGTTGCGGCTGGAATGGCGGCTCGCCCTGCTTGTTCTCGCCTTCGCCCCGCTGCCCGCCGCCATTGCGGCTTTTGCCGGACCCGAGCAGATGCACCGCGAGCGCACGCTGCTCGACCGCTGGGCGAAGATCTATTCACGCTTCAACGAGGTGCTTTCGGGAATCGTCATCGTGCGCAGCTTCGCCATGGAGGACGTGGAGAAGTCGCGCTTTCTCGGCGACGTAGCCGCCGCCAACCAGGTGGTGATCAAAGGCGTCGCCGTCGACGCCGGTTATGCCTCGGCCAGCAATCTCGCCGTCGCGCTGGCGCGGCTCGGCGGGCTGGCGCTGGGGGCTTATTTCGTCGTGCAGGGCGAGATCACGGTCGGCACCGTGGTCGCGTTCCTCGGCTATATCGGCGGCCTGTTCGGTCCGGTGCAGGGGCTGAGCGGGGTCTATTCCAGCTTGCGCAAGGCCTCCGTCTCGCTCGACGAGATCTTCGGCATCCTGAACGTCCAGGAACATCTCGGCGATTCCGCCGGCGCCATCGATCTGCCCGACGTCAAGGGCGAGGTCAGCTTCGAGAACGTGCATTTCCGTTACGAGCAGCCGCAGCGTCCACTGCTGGATGGCCTGACGCTGCATGCCGCGCCCGGCGAGACAGTCGCCATCGTCGGGCCGAGCGGCTCCGGCAAGACCACGCTGATGGCGCTGTTGATGCGCTTCTATGATCCGCTGGAAGGCCGCATCACCATCGATGGCCTCGATCTGCGCGGAATCAAGCAGAGCTCGCTGCGCCGGCACATCGGCGTCGTGCTGCAGGATCCGCTGCTGTTCAACGACAGCATCAAGGCGAACATCGCTTACGGCCGGCCCGACGCGACCGATGCCGAGATCGAGTCTGCCGCGAGGGCTGCACATGCGCACGACTTCATCATGCGCCTGCCGGATGGTTACGAGACGCGCGTCGGCGAGCGCGGCGGTCTGCTGTCCGTCGGCGAACGCCAGCGCATCACCATTGCGCGGGCGCTTCTGAAGAATCCGCCGATCCTGGTCCTGGACGAAGCAACCTCCGCACTCGATGCGGAATCGGAGGAAGCGGTTCAGACCGCAATCGAGCAATTGGTCGCCGCACGCACCACTTTCGTGATCGCGCATCGGCTGTCGACGGTGGTCAATGCAGATCGCATCATCGTGCTGAAGGAGGGCCGCATCGTCGAATCCGGCCGTCATGGCGAATTGATGCGGCAGAGCGGCTACTACGCCTCCCTGGTCCGCCGCCAGCACCGCGGGCTGATCGACAACGATATCGATCCCTCGGCCATTCCTCCGGCGGGATAAGCGAGCGAAGCTTCCTCTTTCCTTCAGGAACTTACCGGCATAGCCTGCGTTCCCGAGAGCTTGCGGTCCAATCCAGGCAAGGGGGATCCATGATCAGGCTCGGTGTGATGCGGGGCGCGCTGCCCGTGACGGAGGCACCGTCGCGGCTGCGGCGGTTTTGTCGAAGCGCTGGAGGCTATTGGCGCGGCAGGAGCTCCGGCCTTGCCTGGCTGGTCACCATCAGCATGATTGCGGTCGTGCTTGCGAGCCTCGGCATTACCTACGGTCTCAACATCTGGAATCGCCATTTCTACGACGCACTCGGCGCCAAGGATGCCGCCACCGCGCTGCATCAGGCCGTGTTGTTTCCACTTCTGGTCGGCCTCTATTTAGCCCTCTGCGTGTTCGCGATGTGGGCGCGCATGACCATGCAGCGCACCTGGCGCGCATGGCTGAACGCGCATCTCCTTGGCCGTTGGCTCGCGCACAGCCGCTTCTACAAGCTCGAGCTGATCGGGGGAGACCACAAGAACCCCGAACATCGTATCAACGATGACCTGCGCATCGCCACCGAGATGCCGGTGGATTTCGTGTCAGGGCTTGTCACCGCGCTGCTGTCGGCGGCGACTTTCATCGTCGTGCTCTGGAATGTCGGCGGTGCGCTCAGGCTCGAGGCCGGCGGCCATGTACTCGACGTTCCCGGCTTCCTTGTGGTCGCGGCCGTGCTTTACGCCCTGATCGTCAATGGGTCGATGCTGGGGGTGGCGTTCCGCTTCATTCCGCTGACCGAGCAGAAGAACCAGGCTGAGGCCGAATACCGCTACGCCCTGACCCGCGTGCGCGAGAATGCGGAGAGCATCGCCTTGCTCGGCGGCGCCGGCGCCGAAGGCGAGCGGCTCGACCGGGGGTTCGGCACGGTGATCGCGCGCTGGCGCGATCTCATGGGCCAGCACATGCGCGCCGTGATCGTGCAGCAAGGCAGCGCGCAGCTTTGCGGCGTCGTCCCGATCCTGTTGTGCCTGCCGCGCTATTTCGACGGCAGCATGTCGCTCGGCACCATCATGCAAGTGGCCTCGGCTTTCACCATCGTCCAGCACGCGCTGAGCTGGTTCATGGAGAACTACACCAGGCTTGCCGACTGGACGGCATCAGCCCGGCGCGTCGGCGCCTTGATGCTTGCGATCGACGAGCTCGAAGCGGCCGAATCCGGGCGGGCCGCATGCATCGCGCATCGCGAGGACGGGCAGGCGGCGCTGCAGCTCAGGGATGTCCTCGTGGCGCTCGATAACGGCACGCCGATCGTGCGCGGCGCAAATGTGAGCGTCAGGGCCGGCGAGCATGTGCTGATCGCAGGAGACTCCGGCTGCGGCAAGAGTTCGCTGGTTCGCGCAATTGCGGGCTGCTGGCCCTGGGGCGGGGGCAGCATTACCCGGGCCTCCGGTCAGCGCGTGCAGGTCGTGCCGCAGCGTCCTTATGTTCCGTTCGGTACGTTGCGCGATGCCATCACGTATCCGAGGCCGGCTACCGAGATTGCGGGCGAGGAGCTGTCCCGGGTGCTCGTCCTGGCCGGCCTCGGGCAGTTCGCGGGCCGGCTCGATCACGTTGCGGCCTGGGACCGCACCTTGTCGGAAGGCGAGAAGCAGCGGCTGTCGATCGCGCGGCTGCTGCTGCATCGCCCGGATGTCATCGCGCTGGACGAGGCGACGTCGGCGCTGCACGTCCAGGGGCAGGCCGAGTTGATGGCGGTAATCGCGGGCGAGCTGCCGCAGGCGACGATCATCAGCATCGGGCACCGCCCCGAACTCGAGGCCTATCATGACCGCAAGCTCACGATTCTGCGGCGGCCGGAGGGCGCAGTGATCGCGGCCGATCAGCCGATCCGCCGCGGCCTGGAGGCGGCCGAGTAGACAGGTGCTGCATCGTTTCCTGCAGATGGCGATTGCATGGCTGATCTCCTGCCCGGCGCTGGCCGCGTTGGCTCCGAGCTGCTAACCATTGCCGCTTCGTTTGACCAAGGGATCACGGACCGAAGCAATGGACAATCGCAGCGACATCTGGCGTGGCATCGACACGATCAAGGGGCGTTTCATCGACCTCAGCGACAAGGTCTGGGGCATGCCCGAAGTCTGCTACACCGAGGCGCGCTCCGCCGCCGAGCATCTCGCCGAATTGCGTCACCAGGGCTTCCGCATCACCGAGAAGGTGGCGGGCATTCCGACCGCTGTGATGGGCGAATGGGGCGAGGGTGGTCCGGTCATCGCGTTCATGGGCGAGTATGACGCGCTGCCGGGCCTCAGCCAGGAGGCCGGTATTGCCGAGCACCGCCCGGTCGAGACCGGCGGCCATGGCCATGGTTGCGGTCACAATCTGCTCGGTTCCGCGGCGCTGCTCGCGGCGACCGCGGTCAAGGACTGGCTCGCCGAGCACAAGGTGCCCGGTCGCGTGCGCTATTACGGCTGTCCGGCGGAAGAGGGCGGCGCGGCCAAGGCCTTCATGGTGCGCTCCGGCGCGTTCGCGGACGCCGATATCGCCATCACCTGGCATCCGCACAGCTTCTGGGAAGTCGCCGTGACCCCGTCGCTCGCCAACACCCGCGCGGACTTCATCTTCACCGGCCGCACCTCGCATGCGGCGGCTTCGCCCCATCTCGGCCGCTCCGCGCTCGACGCCGTCGAGCTGATGAATGTCGGCGTGAATTACATGCGCGAGCACATGCCGAGCGATGCGCGCGTGCATTACGCGCTGCTCGACACCGGCGGCATCGCGCCCAACGTCGTGCAGGCCCATGCCCGCGTGCGCTACTCCATTCGCGCCCGCGACCTGCCCGGCATGAACGAACTGGTCGGTCGCGTCAGCAAGATCGCAGAAGGCGCGGCCTTGATGACCGAGACCAAGGTCGAGATGAAGATCATCTCCGCGGTCTCCAACATCCTGCCCAACACGCCGCTTGAGCACGCGCTGCATCGGGTCATGGAAGAGCTCGGCCCGCCGCATTTCGACGACGCCGACAAGGGCTTTGCCAGCCAGATCCGCGCGACGTTGACCGACAAGGACATCGCGTCGGTCTACTATGCGATCGGCATGGAGCCGACCGATCGGCCGCTGGCCGACTTCCTGGTGCCACTGGACGCCAAGCGCAACCCGCTGGTCGGCTCGACCGATGTTGGCGATGTGAGCTGGGTGGTGCCGACCGTGCAGGTTCACGCACCAACGGTTGCAATCGGCACGCCCTTCCACACGTGGCAGGTGGTGGCGCAGGGCAAGAGCCCGCATGCCCACAAGGCGATGGTGCAGGCAGCCAAGGCCATGGCCGGCCTCGGCATCAAGGCGCTGACCGAACCGGACCTGATCAAGGCTGCAAAGGCCGATCTGACGAAGCGGACCGCCAAGACACCTTATGTCTGCCCGCTGCCGGACCACGTCGCACCGCCGCTCAATATGTCCGTGGCGTAGAATTCCATCTCGATACTTCGTCTGATCTGAAGAACAAATTTTCCGCAGTGCAACTTGCATTCCGGCGGATTTTGCCGCCGGAATGCCGAAGTGTTGGGCTGCGGAACGAAGTTTTGCTCAACAGAAAGCCAGAAGACCGTTTGCATACACACGGTCGCAGTTGACGTGCGGCCTATTCAGTGTGCCATCTACGGCCAGTCAAAACCCGGCGGCCGTCCCGCGGCCGCCCGCATCCATACGGGAACCAGACGGGGGACAACCATGCTGGACAAAGAACTGCGTTCGATGATCCGTGACGTGAAGGACGGGCGGATGGATCGCCGTGCCTTCATCCAGCGTATGGCGGCGGTCGGCCTCACCGCGCCGCTGGCCAACCAGCTTCTCTCGATCGGCGGCGTCGCCATGGCCCAGAGCCCGTCGCCCTATCCGCCGACCAAGCGTGGTGGCGGCGGTCCGCTCAAGCTGTTGTGGTGGCAGGGACCGACCCTGCTCAATCCGCATTTCGCCACCGGCACCAAGGATCAGGACGGGTCGCGTCTCTTCTATGAGCCGCTCGCGAGCTGGGACATCGACGGCAATCTCAATCCGATCCTCGCCGCCGAAATTCCGTCCACCGCGAATGGCGGCCTCGCCGCCGATGCCAAGTCGGTGACCTGGAAGATCAAGCCTGGCGTCAAATGGCATGACGGCAAGCCGCTGACGGCCGACGATTTCGTATTCACCTTTGAATACGCCAGCGATCCCGCCACAGCCGCCGTCTCCATCAGCACCTATGCCGACATGACGGTCGAAAAGGTGGATGACCTGACCATCCGTATCCTGTTCAAGAATCCGACGCCGTTCTGGGCCAATGCCTTCGTCGGCGCTTACGGCTGCGTCATCCCGAAGCATCTGTTTGCGGAGTACAAGGGATCCAAATCGCGCGAAGCGCCGACCAACCTGGCCCCTGTGGGCACAGGTCCCTACACATTCGTCGAGTTCAAGCCGGGCGATCTGGTCCGCGGCAAGCTCAATCCCGACTATCACATGCCCAACAGGCCGTATTTCGACACCATCGACATGAAGGGCGGCGGCGATGCCGTCTCCGCCGCACGGGCCGTGATCCAGACCGGAGAGTTCGATTTCGCCTGGAACATGCAGGTCGAGGACGAGGTGCTGCTGCGCCTGGAGAAAGGCGGTAAGGGCAAGACGATCTATGCCACCGGTGGTGACATCGAGTTCATCGCGATCAACTTCACCGACCCCAACACCGAGGTCGACGGGGAGCGGTCGTCGATGAAGACCAAGCACCCGATCCTGTCGGATCCGAAGGTGCGTAAGGCATTGGCGCTGCTCGTCGACCGCGAGTCGGTCAAGAAGGCGATCTACGGTCGCGCCGGACGCACCACGGCGAACTATCTCAACGGTCCCGAGAAGTTCGTCTCCAAGAACACCTCTTGGGAATTCAGCATCGAGAAGGCGTCGAAGATGCTCGACGAGGCCGGCTGGAAGGTCGGTGCGGACGGCATTCGAGAGAAGGACGGAAAGAAGCTGAAGCTCCTCTATCAGACCTCGACCAACGGTCCGCGGCAGAAGACCCAGGCCATCGTCAAGCAGGCCTGCCAAAAGGCCGGGATCGACGTCGAACTGAAATCCGTCGTCGCCTCGGTGTTCTTCTCGTCCGACGTCGCCAACCCCGACACCTACTCGAAGTTCTATTCCGACATCGAGGAATTCCAGATTCCGATGACCCAACCGGATCCGGCCCTGCACATGAGGCGCTATATCTCCGCCAATGTCGCGACCAAGGAGAACAAGTGGCAGGGTCCGAATTTCCCGCGTTATGTCAACAAGGAGTACGACGACGCGATTACGGCGGCCGAGACCGAAACCGACCTGGTCAAGCGCGCGGCGCTCTACATCAAGTGCAACGACTTGCTGTGGCAGGATACCGTGTTCATTCCGGTGATGCACCGTCTTGTGGTGGATGCCTGCGCCACTTCGCTGAAGCCGGTGGTCTCGGGCTGGGCCAACAGGACCGACAACATCCAGGACTGGTACCGGGAGGCGTGATCGTAGGCCGGGATTCTCCGCGATGAGCCAGTATGTCCTGCGCCGCCTTCTGATTGCCGTTCCGAGCCTGCTGGCGATTTCGCTTGTCCTGTTCGTCGTCCTGGCGCTTGCGCCAGGCGACCCCTTCTCTGAACTCGCGACCAATCCGAACGTCCCGCCCGAAGTGCAAGCCGCGCTTCGGGCCAAGTTCGGCCTCGATGATCCGATCTATCTCCGTTACCTGCACTGGCTCAACGCCATGGCGCATGGCGACTGGGGCTTCTCCTTCGTCAGCCGGATGGATGTCGACACGCTCATCCTGCAGCGCCTGCCGGCGACGCTCTATGTGATCGGCTCGGCGCAGATCCTGGCGCTGCTGATCGCGATCCCCGTCGGCGTCTATGCGGCAACGAAGCCCTATTCGCTGTTCGACCAGATCGCGAACACGCTCGCCTTCGTCGGCTTCTCGCTGCCGACCTTCTTCACCGGCATCCTGTTCATCCTGATCTTCTCGGTCACGCTGGACTGGCTGCCTTTCGTCTATTCCACCGACATCAAGGCGACCGGCATCCACTGGGTGCTCGAGATGATCCGCCAGGCGATCATGCCGGTGGCGGTGCTCGGCCTGTTCCAGGCGGCCTCGATGACGCGCTTCGTGCGCTCGGCGATGCTCGACGTCATCAGGCTCGACTACGTCACGACCGCGCGTGCCAAGGGCCTCGGCCAGGCCAAGGTCATCGTCAAGCACGTGATGCGCAACGCCATGATCCCCGTCGTCACGCTGATCGCGCTGCAGATGCCGGCGGTGTTCGGTGGCGCCATCGTCACCGAGCAGATCTTCCGCATTCCCGGCATCGGCTCGCTCCTGATCTCCTCCATCCTTTCCAACGACACGCCGGTGGTGATGGCCGTCACCTTCGTCTTCGCGTGCCTCGTCGTGCTGTTCAATCTCATCGCGGACGTCCTTTATGGCTGGCTTGACCCTCGCATCTCCCTCCGCTGAGCGGGGCGTCTACTCGCCCTGGCGCGAGACGTGGCGGCGTTACAGTCGCCACAGGCTCGCCGTCGTCAGCACGTTCCTGCTGCTCGTTCTGATTCTGGCGGTGGTGGTCGGTCCCTTCATCTGGCGCGTCAAGATCAACGACATCGACATCGTGGCAGGCTTGCAAGGGCCGTCGCTCGCCCATCCCTTCGGCACCGACGATCTCGGTCAGGACATCCTGGCGCGCATGATCTATGGCGGGCGCATCTCGCTTGCGGTCGGATTGGCTGCAATGCTGGTGTCGGTGTTCATCGGCACGCTGATCGGCGCGCTCGCCGGCATGTCGCGCGGCGCGCTCGGGCACGGATTGATGTGGCTCACCGATCTATTCCTGTCGCTGCCGCAACTGCCGCTGCTGCTGCTGCTGATCTATCTCTTCCGCGACGGGCTGAAGCAGGTGTTCGGACCGGAAGGCGGCATCTTCATCCTGATCGTGCTCGTGATCGGCGGGCTGCGCTGGATGCCGGTCGCGCGTCTCGTCCGCGCCCAGTTCCTGTCGATCCGCGAGAAGGAATTCGTCGAGGCTGCGCGTGCGCTCGGCGCTAGCCCGGTGCGACAGGTGGTGAAGCACATTCTGCCGAATGCGCTCGGCCCGGTGATCATCGCCGGCACCATCGACGTCGCCGCCGCGATCATCGCGGAATCCACGCTGTCCTTCCTCGGTCTCGGCTTTCCGCCTGATACCCCGACCTGGGGCCGGCTGCTGTTCGACGCCAAGGACTTTCTCGACATCGGCCCGCACTGGGCGCTGTTCCCGGGCGGCGCGATCTTCATCGCGGTGGTTGCCATCAACTTCATCGGCGACGGTCTGCGTGACGCGCTCGATGCGCGACGGGTGATCTGATGGCGCCGCTGCTCGAGATCAAGGGACTGAAGACCCACTTCTCCACCGACGACGGCATCCTGCAAGCCGTCGACGGCGTCGACATCACCATCAACAAGGGCGAGACGCTCTGCGTCGTCGGCGAATCCGGCTGCGGCAAGACCGTCACCGCAATGTCGATCCTGAAGCTGATCGCGATGCCGCCGGGGCGCATCGCGGCCGGCGAGATCATCTTCGAAGGCCGCGATCTGGTGCCGCTGACGAGCAACCAGCTCGACGAGATCAGGGCCAAGGAGATCGGCTTCATTTTCCAGGAGCCGATGACCTCGCTCAACCCGGTGCTCACCATCGGCGAGCAGATCGCCGAGAGCCTCCGCCGGCACGAGGCCGTGACCAAGAAGCAGGCGCTCGAGCGCACCATCGAGATGTTGAAGCTGGTGCAGATCCCGAACGCCGAAGGCCGCGTGCATCATTATCCGCACCAGTTCTCCGGCGGCATGCGCCAGCGCGTGATGATCGCGATGGCGCTCGCCTGCAGGCCCAAGCTCGTCATCGCCGACGAGCCGACAACCGCGCTCGACGTCACCATCCAGGCGCAGATCCTCGACCTGCTCCAGGACATGAAGGAGCGCTTCGGCATGGCGGTGATGCTGATCACCCATGCCATGGGCGTCGTCGCCGAAACGGCTCAGCGTGTCGTCGTGATGTATGCCGGCAAGGTAGTGGAGGAGGCCGGCGTCGACGCCCTGTTCGCCGATCCGCGCCATCCCTACACGCAGGGCCTGATCCGTTCGATTCCGCGTATCGATCTCGACAGCGAGCACAAGACGCGGCTCGAGGCGATCGGCGGCTCGGTGCCGATCCTGATCAATCCGCCGGTCGGCTGCCGCTTCGCGCCGCGCTGCAAGTTCGCCATGAACGTCTGCATCGAAAAGGAGCCGCGGCTGCGGGAGATCGCGCCCGGCCATCGCATGGCCTGTCATCTCGGCGATGCGCAAGTGGGAGGTGCGGCATGAGCGAGCCCTTGCTCCGCGTCAGCGGCCTGAAAAAGTATTTCCCCGTGCTCGGTGGCCTGCTGTCGCGCCAGGTCGGCAGCGTCTACGCGGTCGACGGCGTGTCATTCTCGGTCAATCGCGGTGAGACGCTCGGTCTGGTCGGCGAATCCGGTTGCGGCAAGTCGACGACGGGGCGCTGCGTACTGCGCCTGATCGAGCCGACCGACGGCGAGGTCGTGTTCGACGGCCAGGACGTGCGCAAGCTCGGCGGCAACGATCTGCGCGCGATGCGGCGGAACATGCAGCTCGTGTTCCAGGATCCGTTCGCATCTCTCAATCCGCGCATGACCGTCGGCTCCATTCTCGGCGAAGCTTTCACCATCCACAATCTCGCCTCCAACGCCAGGGAGCGCGAGGAGCGCGTCGCGGGATTGCTGGTCAAGGTCGGCCTCAAGGCCGAGCATATGCGGCGCTATCCGCACGAATTCTCCGGCGGCCAGCGTCAGCGCATCGTGATCGCGCGGGCGCTCGCGGTCGAGCCCAAGCTGATCGTCTGCGACGAGCCGGTGTCTGCGCTCGACGTCTCGATCCAGGCGCAGGTCATCAACCTCCTGGAAGATCTCCAGGCCGAGCTGAACCTCACCTATCTGTTCGTCGCGCACGACCTCTCCGTGGTCGAGCACATCTCCGATCGCGTTGCGGTGATGTATCTCGGCCGCATCGTCGAGCTTGCGAAGGCGAGCGACCTCTATCGCAATCCACAGCATCCCTACACCAAGGCGCTGCTCTCTGCGGTGCCGGTGCCGGATCCCAAGCTCAAGCGCAATCGCATCCGCCTCAAGGGCGACGTGCCGAGCCCGATGAAGCCGCCGTCAGGCTGTCACTTCCACACCCGTTGCCCGATCGCCCAGCCGCGCTGCGCCGAAGCCGCGCCGGAACTGAAGGAAGGCGCGAGCGGGCATTTCGTGGCATGCCATCTGGCCTAAGCCAGCGAAGGGGGGCGCATGAGCCAGGTACAGGACGCAACTCTGGGCGCGATTGATATTGCCCGGACGGACCGCGACGCTGCGGCGCGCCGCGCGCTGTGGGGATCGGCGCTCGGCTACGCCATGGACGGGTTCGACCTTCTCATCCTCGGCTTCATGCTGACGGCGATTTCGAAAGACCTCCATCTCACGCAGCCACAGGCGGCCTCGCTGGTGACGGGGACGCTGGTCGGCGCTGTGGTCGGCGGCTTTGTCTTCGGCATGCTGTCGGACCGGCTTGGCCGGGTCCGGGTTCTGACCTGGAGCATCGTGCTGTTCGCGGTCTTCACCGGCCTGTGCGCGCTGGCCCAGGGCTATTGGGACCTGCTGACCTACCGGGCCATCGCCGGCATCGGTCTCGGCGGTGAATTCGGCATCGGCATGGCACTGGTGGCCGAGGCTTGGCCTGCTGCCAAGCGTGGGCGGGCAACGTCCTATGTCGGGCTTGGTTGGCAGTTCGGTGTGCTCACGGCCGCGCTGGTGACGCCGGTGCTGCTGCCGATCATCGGCTGGCGCGGCATGTTTGCGCTCGGCGTGTTTCCGGCGGTGATCGCCTACGTGATCCGGCGCAAGCTGCACGAGCCTGACGTTTTCATCGCGCACAAGGCGAAGGCGGCGGATACCGGCTCGTCGCTTCGTGCGCTCGTAGCCGATGCCGAGACGACCAGGATCGGCATCGGGATGATCATCCTCTGCTCGGTGCAGAATTTCGGCTATTACGGCATCATGATCTGGCTGCCGAATTATCTCTCGACGCGGTTCGGCTATGGCCTGACGCAATCGGCGGTCTGGACGTCAGTCACCATTGCCGGCATGGCGCTCGGCATCTTCCTGTTTGGCCATGCGGCCGATCGTTTTGGCCGCCGCGCGGCGTTCCTGACCTATATGCTGGGCGCGGCCGTCATGGTGGTGGTCTATTCGCAGCTGACGACCGCCGGCGCGCTGCTGGTCGGCGGCGCCGTGATGGGCTTCTTCGTCAACGGCATGCTCGGCGGCTACGGCGCGCTGATGAGCGAACTTTATCCGACCGCCGCGCGCGCCACCGCGCAGAACGTGTTCTTCAACATCGGGCGGGCGGTCGCCGGATTCGGTCCGCTGGTGGTCGGCATCGTCAGCGCAGCCTACGGCTTTCCGACCGCGATCGCAGGGCTTGCGTTGCTCTACCTGATCGACATCGTGGTACTGCTCGTGCTGATCCCGGAGCGCCGCGGCGTCGAACTGGCCTGACGCCGAACGCGCTCACCGTTCGCGAAGCAGGCCGTGCTCCGAAAGGGCCTGCCTGAAGGCCGTCACGGACGTGTAGCGGTGGCCGAAGAGGCCGGCTTCACGAGCGCCGTCGACATTTGTTGCGAGGTCGTCGACAAACAGGACAGTCTCGGGGGCGGCCCTCAGCTCGGACAGGCAGAGGTGGTAGCAGCGCGGATCGGGCTTGGCCGTCTTGAATTGAGCCGAGGCGTAGATCTTGGCGCCGAACAGCGGCCGCAATTCCGGAAACAACGTATCGATGTGATCGGCCACCAGCGTGGTGTTGTTGGTCAGGATCGCAACATCGACGGTCTGGCGCAGCTGCTCGATAATCTCCAGCATCGCGCGATCGGCCTGCATTGAGCAGCGCCGCGCCTCCACCCATTCCTCCAGCGACAGCGGATAGCCGATCCGCTCGCCGAAGCCGCGCAGGTAGTCGACGGCATCGAGCGTGCCGGAGTCGCCGAGCAGCTCGAAGCCGCTGTCCCAGATCGCTTGGTGAACGAATTCGTCGGTCGAGCCGGCAAGCTGCGCCAGGCGCGCGACGCGCTTTCCCCTGTCATAGTCGCAGAGGACATTATCCATGTCGAAAAGGACCAGCTTGATTTCATCGGTCACGGCAGCACTCTCGGCCCGGCCGGGACGTCCGGCCGCGATCCGAGTGATATCCCAGGCGTTGCCGGGCGCAAGCCCGGCTCACCCTTCCAGTGTGAACCCGACGCGCAACGTCACCTGGTAGTGGCGCACCGCGCCGTTCTCGATGTGGCCGCGCGTTTGCACCACCTCGAACCATTTCATCTCGCGGACGGTCTTGGACGCGCGGCTGACCGCGTTCTTGATCGCGTCCTCGATAGAGGTCTCCGACGATCCCACCAGTTCCAGGATCTTGTAGACATGGTCCTTCTCGGCTGTGGCCATCGCGAGCCTCCCTCGGTTGCGCTGCGGCGTTTGCCGTCGCGTCGAGTCTGAACGGGCACCGGCCGATCCGGTTCCGTCCCCCGCGATACCTCTGCGCGCGCGAAGCTTACGCGGGCTCGCGGTGCAGGCGGACTGGCGCGGGCCTCGCCTCGCGCAGCAAAACCCATAGCAGCATGGCGAGCACCGGCATCAGGGCGAAGCCGCCGATAGCCGGCGTGGTGTAGAGCGCCAGGGCGCTCGCATCGACGTTCTCCGCGGACAGCCGCGCCGATTGCAACAGCCCGTAAGCGTTGGCGAGCAGGAGGAGCGCGTAGATGACGCCGCGTTCGCGCGGGCTCGTCATGCTGGCGAGGTCGGGAATGAGCAGCGCGAGGCCGATCCCCGCGATAGGCAGGTCATAGTCATAGGCGTAGGGACTGATCATCACGGAGGCGACCGCGACGACGCCGAGCGCGAAGCGGGGCGAGGGTCCGCGCGCAATCGCGAGTGCGACGGCGACGAGCGCGAGGGCTGTCATGACCATCTGTCCCCAGAACGCGCCGGCAGCAGGGAGACCGGCCTTATACAAGGCTGCATAGGCCGAGATCATCCGGAACAGCTGATAGCGGCCTTCCTCCAGATAGCTTGCGGCCTCCCTGATGCTGCCGAGCCATGCGATCCAGATCTGCGGCCCGAAAGCGAGCGTGCAGACGAGCGAGCTTGCAGCCACCACGATCGCGGCCGTCAGCACCGCCGGCCAGCGGCGTGTCAGCAGCATGTAGATGCCGGCTGCAACGGCCAGATGAGGCTTGATGACCATGAAGCCGAGCGCAAGGCCTGATAGCACCGGGCGCCGTTCCGCGTTGATGCAGACGAGGGCGATCAGCGCGCCGGTCAAAAGGCCGTTCTGGCCGATAGCGATCGTGATCGCGATGGCCGGAAAAAACAGGACAAGCACGAGCGCGAGATTGTGTCCCGCAACGGCGCGCAGCATCATCAGGTAGGCGGCCAGCGTGACCGCCGTGAAGAGAAAATAGGCGGCCCAGCCCGGCAGGACTGCGAGGGGGGCAACCAGCAGGTCGAATTGCGGCGGGTAGGTCCACGGCATGATGCCGGTCGGGCCGCCGGCCGCTTCCATCTGCATTTTCGCGAACGAGGCGAACCGGTAAGTTAGGTCGAGATCGCCAAGCCAGACCCGCCGCGCGACAATGTGGAAGGCGGCGAAGTCGGCGGTCTGGCTGCCGTACCAGAGACCGCCTTCGAAGAACCGAAAGGTCTTCAAGCCGAGAATTGCCACCAGCAGCACGAGGATGACGCAGACATAGATCATCCGTTTCCGAGGCGAGGCCTGGATCTGCTCCAAGGTTGCGGTGAGCATCGGTTCGCTAATCTCTACAGGGCGGCATGATCAGCCGATCTGCTGGCGAGATTGGGGATTGAACCTTAAAGTCCGGTAACGAAACGATAAGGATTTGGCAGCGCCGCGGCGCCTGTCCTTACCCGGCTACGGATCCAGCTCCGTATCCCAGTAGAGATAATCCAGCCAGCTGTCGTGCAGATAGTTCGGCGGGAAGAGGCGACCATTGCGATGGAGCTGGTGCACGGTCGGCGCGAATGCGTTCTGGCGCGGAAACATTTTTGCTTGTGCGGGCGTGAGATTGCCTTTGCGCAGGTTACAGGGCGAGCACGCCGCGACCACGTTCTCCCAGGTGGTCTGGCCGCCTTTGCTGCGCGGAATGATGTGATCGAAGGTAAGATCTTCGGGCGAGCCGCAATATTGGCAGGCGAAACGATCGCGCAGGAAGACGTTGAACCGGGTGAAGGCCGGGTGGGTGGTCGGCTTGACGAAGGATTTGAGCGAGACCACGCTCGGAAGCTGCATTTGCAGCGTGGGACTGTGAACCGCCTGATCGTAGTGAGCGACGATGTTGACGCGGTCGAGGAACACCGCCTTGATCGCGTCCTGCCACGACCACAGAGACAGTGGGTAGTAACTCAGCGGCCGGAAGTCCGCATTCAGCAC
>Ga0209758_1000705_pt1 | contig 49585 bp, 42 predicted proteins | sample AraplaMF_Col_mMF_FD_184258 | JGI IMG/M metagenome (GOLD analysis project Ga0209758, IMG submission 184258) | Arabidopsis root microbial communities from the University of North Carolina, USA - plate scrape MF_Col_mMF (SPAdes) (version 2) | ecosystem: Host-associated > Plants > Roots > Endosphere... | reverse complement strand
CGCACGCATCTGCTCGGGAACCTCGAACGGAATGATCGAGGCAGAAAACGGATCAGTCGCACCTGTCATGGTTGTCCCTCACGCTAATTGAAAAAATGGAGTGAGCCTTCTGGCGCGCCCGCCGGCCAACCGGGGCCTTGTCTCTGCTTTGAGCTGGCGGGAACGAAGACTGGAACGCGAAACAAACAAGATGGCTCGCCCAGTGCCCAGTATTATGGCTGCCTATCATGTCAACATTGTGCAGCGCAACGCGCCAAGCGGGTGCGCTGCGAAATTTAATCTCGGTGAGGGTGAGGTTCCGGTAAGGGGGAACCGGGGGTTGAGATTGCGGGGGCCGAGTTCTTACCCTCCCGTGGAGGTCCGGGACGAGCGCAGCTCGCCCGTGGGTCGGCTCGCAGCGCGCCAGCGATGTGAGCCGGGGCGGGGTGATCTCTCCACTCCGGCACCGCCAGCGTGGAGAGACTGTCACCCCACCTCGGTTCGCATTGCGCTTCGCTTCATGCGAACCGATCCTCCCCCTCAAGGGGAGGATGGGCACCGCGGACGCCGGGCGAGCTGTGCCTGCCTTTCCGGTCGAATCCCTTGGATGAAACGGGCAGCCGCTTGCGGGGGTGGGCGGATTAAGGTTATCGCGGCTTTGGGGTACCTCCGAGGGGCCGGGGCCGTGGACCTGCCGGTGCCCGCGGGCGATACTAACCCTTTCTTAAGGCTGTCATTCCGGCAGCCGCCAGCTTCACGCGTGAGACTAAAGCCGGTCGGATGACGAGTTCGGATTTCCAGTTGCGAGGGGTGGGCGATCCGCGGCTGGCCGTGCATGCGACCTCACCCCTGCCCGCCTGGCTGTGGTCGATCGACGGGACGCGCGTGCTGTGGGCCAATCCGGTCGGCGCAAATCTGTTCGGCGCCGCGAACAGTGCGGCGCTCGCGGGCAGGATCTTCGGCCCGGCGGACAGCCATCGCCGCCAGGTCGCCCGCCTCGCCCGGCAGCTGCCGGCGAACGGCGCCGTGCGGCTCGAACGCCTGCGCGGTTTCGGCGCGCGGCTTGGCACGCTGATGACCTGCGCCTGCGCGCGGCTCGATTTTGCCGATGGCGGCCATGCGGTGCTCGTCACCGCGATGGACCCGGGCTTGCGCGCCATGCCGCTGATCGAGCGGCTGCATCGGCTGGTCGAAGGGGCTGACACGCCGATGGCGGCGTTCGCGCCCGACGGCCTGTTCGCCGGCGCCAGCGAAGCCGCACGCGCCCTGCTCGGCTTCCGCGATCTGTTCGAGGGCGGCCTCGAGCGGGCGCGCAACGATGCGCTGCGCGAAGGCCGCGCCGAAACGCCGATCGGGATTGGCCAGATGGTGCTGCAGCGGGTCGGCACCGGCGCCGATGTCGGCCTGGTCGCGCTGATCGAGCCGGCCGCCGCCGCGCAAGCTGCGCCTGTCGAGGCCGTGCCTTCCGAGTCCGCGCCTGCCGAGGCCGTGCGCGAGCGCGCAGCAAACGAGGCGCCGGCCGACATCGCGCAGGCGCCCGCGGCGACGCCCAGCGAGCCGCCGCCATCGCACGGCTCGCCTGGCGGCATCGCCTTGTTCGACGCCTTCGCCGAGCCGGTCGAGGCGCCCACGACCCACGAGGCGATCACGTCCGAACCGCCGCAAGCCGCAATGGCTCAGGACGCGGCCGAAACTCCGGTTGAAAACCCAGCCGAAGCCATCGTGTCGCCGCAGGCCGCGCCGATCACATCAGGCATGAATGAGCCGTCGTCGGGCCAAGACTCTTCAGGTCGGGACTCGTCAGGTCGAGACTCTTCGGACCGAGATCCGCCCGCACCGCGTCAGCATCCGCTGCGCTTTCTCTGGCAGATGGATGCAGAGGGCCGCTTTGTGCTTCTCTCCGACGAATTCATCCGCCTGATCGGCGCGCGCACGGCCGCAGGCTTCGGCCGCCCCTGGCGCGAGATCGCCGACGAATTCTCGCTCGACCCTGATGGGCGCGTCGCCCAGGCGCTGGCGAGCCACGACACTTGGGCCGGGATCACCGTGAACTGGCCGACCGACGGCGGCGCGCCTCTGCCGGTCGAGCTCGCGGGCCTGCCGACTTACGACAGCCAGCGCAATTTCTCCGGCTTCAAGGGCTTTGGCGTCTGCCGCGATCTCGACGCCCTCAACCGGCTCGATGCCGCGAGGCGCTTCGAGCTGTTGGCCGAACCGCCGCCTCCGCCGATCGAGCCGCCCGAGCCCGAGCCGATACCCGACCCCGAACTGCCAGACCCCACAAGCGACGCGAATTCACATCCAACCGATCCGGACACGCCCGTGGAGACTCCCTTGGAAACGCCTCCCAATGTCGTGCCGTTCCGCCCGCACGGCGAAGCCAGGTCACAAGGTGACCAGAGATCGCCGACGCTGACGCCGGTCGAGAACAGCGCGTTCAACGAGCTCGCGCGGCAATTGTCCGAACGGCTCGAACGCGAGCGCGAGACGATCGCGGCCGATAGCCCCGAGCCTGTCGCGGAGATCAGCGCCGAACCACCGGCGCCGGAGCCCGAGTCGCCGCACAAGCCAGCCGAATGGCTGACCGAGCCCGCGCCGCCGCCACGCGGCGCCAGCGCGCGCGACCGCACGCTGCTCGACCTGTTGCCGACGGGCATCCTGATCTACCGGCTCGACCGCCTGCTCTATGCCAACCCAGCGTTTCTGACGCGCATCGGCTATGCCAGCCTCCATGCGCTGGAGGATGCCGGCGGGCTGGATGCGCTCTATGTCGAGCCCGGCGTGTCCTCGGCCAGCAGCACCTCGCAGGCCGGCACGCCCGTCACGATCAGCGCGACGGTTGCGAACGGCGAAGCGCCGCTTGCGACCACCGAAGCGCATCTGCACACGATCGACTGGGACGGCGAGAGCGCGCATGCGCTGATCTGCGCGCTGCCGCAGGCTGCGCCCGTCGTCACCGCTCCCGGCATTGCCGAGCCCGTCGTCACCGAGGCGGTCGCCGCCGAGACCGTTGTCCCGGAATCCTTCCCCTACGCTCCCGAGCCCGAGCCCGCGGCCGGCGAAGCCGAGGCCGAAGATCTCGCCGCGATCCTCGACACCACGGCCGAGGGCATCGTGATGTTCGATGCCGAAGGCAACATCCATGCCTGCAACCGCAGCGCCGAGGCGCTGTTCGGCTATGACGGCACGGCCCTGCTGGAGCAAAATCTGGTGACGCTGTTCGCGCCCGAGAGCCAGCAGATCGTCGCCGATTATTTCGAGAGCCTGAAGAGCCAGGACATCGCGAGCCTGCTCGACCACGGCCGCGAGGTGCTGGGCCGCGAGAAGAAGGGCGGCGTCATTCCGCTCGCGATGATCATGGGCCGCACGCGGCCCGACGGCCCGAACTTCTTCGCCGTGTTCCGCGACCTCTCCCAGAGCAAGAAGGGCGAGAGCGAGCTGACGCAGGCCCGCCGCCTGGTCCACAGCGCGGCGAACGCGAAAGCCGACATGCTGGCGCGGATCAGCCACGAGATCCGCACGCCGCTCAACGCCATCATCGGCTTTGCCGAGGTGATGATCTCCGAACGTTTCGGCACGCTCGGCAACGAGCGTTACGGCGAATACATGAAGGACATCCGCGCCTCCGGCGAGCGCGTCATCGCCATCATCGACGATTTGCTGGAGCTGTCGCGGATCGAGACCGGCAAGCTCGATCTCAACTTCGCCAATCTCAACCTCAACGATCTCGTCGAAGCCTGTGTCACCGTGATGCAGCCGCAGGCCAATCGCGAGCGCATCATCATCCGCACCTCGCTCGCCCATGCGCTGCCGCAGGTGACGGTGGACGCGCGCGCGATGCGGCAGATCACCATGAATCTGATCTCGAACTCGATAAGGCTCGCCAGCGCCGGCGGCCAGGTCATCGTCTCGACCGCGCTGTCCGACCGCGGCGAGATTTGCTTGCGCATCCGCGACACCGGCCACGGCCTGTCGGAGCGCGAAGTCGCCGCCGCGATGGAGCCGTTCCGCACGCCGCCGCCCGGCGACGCCGCGGACAATGCGGCGCTGAACCTGTCGCTGACCAAGGCCCTGGTCGAAGCCAATCGCGCCCGCTTCAACATCAAGAGCGCCGGCCACGGCACGCTGATCGAAGTGGTGTTCGCGCCTGTCGTGGCGGGGGCGTAGGGGACGTCGCGCACAAGCCGTTTATGCCGCGCGCACCGTCTCCAGAAATCGGCTCACTTCGATCTTCAGGCGGCTGCTGTCGTTCGACAGCGACTGCGCCGCCGAGAGGACTTGCGAGGAGGCAGAGCCGGTCTCGGTCGCGCCCTGGCGCACGCTGCTAATGTTGGCGCTGACCTGCGTGGTGCCGGCGGCGGCGTTCTGGACGTTGCGCGAGATCTCGCTGGTCGCAGCGCCCTGCTCCTCCACCGCGGCGGCGATGGTAGAGGAAATCTCCGACAGCCGTTCGATGGTGCCGCCGATGGTCTTGATGGCGCCGACCGAATCCTCCGTCGCAACCTGGATGCTCGAGATCTGATGACCGATGTCGCCGGTCGCCTTCGCGGTCTGCTCGGCGAGCGCCTTCACCTCCGAGGCCACTACGGCAAAGCCGCGGCCGGCTTCGCCGGCGCGCGCGGCCTCGATGGTGGCGTTCAGTGCCAACAGATTGGTCTGGCCCGCGATGGCGTTGATGAGCTCGATCACGTCACCGATGCGCGCGGCCGCCTTCGACAATTCGCCGACACGGTCGTTGGTCTGCCCGGCCTGGCTGACGGCTTCGCCGGCCATGCGCGCGGAGGCCTGCACCTGGCGGCTGATCTCGTTGACGGAGGCGGTGAGCTCCTCCGCGGCCGACGCAACCGACTGCACGTTGGTCGCGGCCTCCTCGGAGGCGGCCTCCACCAGCGTGGCGAGTTCGGTCGACCGGCTGGCGGTGGTGGTCAGGGACGTCGCCGAGGCCTCGAGCTCGTTGGCTGCCGACGACACCGTCTCGACGATCTCGCCGATCGCGCCCTCGAAATCGTCGGCCATCCTGATCATGTCGGCGCGGCGGCGCTCGGCGGCGAGCTTGTCCTGCCTGATCTTCTCCTCGGCTTCTTCCTGCGCCTTCCGCTCGGCGTTGATCTTGAACGTCTCGACGGCCTGCGCGATCTCGCCGATCTCGTCGGGACGGCCGAGCCCCGGCAGGACGACGGAGAAATTGCCGTTGGCGAGCTCGATCATCGCCGCGCGCATCGCCGACAGCGGCTTGGAGACCGAGCGCCCGATGAACACGCCAAGGCCGAGCACGGCGGACGCGATCAGCGCGATGGCGGCGCCGATCCACCATTGAATGCCGTCGCGTTCGACATCGTTGAGCCGGTCAGCTTCGCTGCGGATCCCGTCGACCGATTTCGACACCTGCTCGATGACCGGCTCGACGGCGGAGAAGGCCTCCGACATCGCCTTCTGCCGGGCCGCGAGCGTGAGCGCTGCGTCCATCCAGGCGGAGAAATCGCGCTGATAATCGGCGAGCTTCGCGCGCAGCTCCGTCTTGGCGGCATCGGACATATCGGCGGCATCGACCCCCGACAGGAATTCGCCCGCGCGCTTCTTCATCTCCTCGCCATAGCGGGCGTCTCGGCGCAGCATGAAATCCTTCTCGTGACGGCGCATCATCAGCATGGCGATGCGCAGCTGCGCATTCTGCAGCTGGTCGACCCTGGCTTCGATGCCGTGCACGGAGCCGCGCAGGCGACCCTCCAGGCCGGACGTCTCGTCGAGGCCCAGCTTCTGCTTGGTATCGACCACGGCGGTGAAATGCGCCTGGTAATCCCCGAGCGAAGCAGTCATCGCGTCGATCTGGCGCGCCAGCTCCGGCTTGCCGAGCGCGGCGATCCGGCCGCGCAGCTTCCCGATGTCGCCGGCGACCTCCTTGCCGATCTCGACCTGCCGCTGCGCCTTGGCAGCGTCATTGCGCTGCAGAAAATCCTTCTCGGCGCGACGGGCTTCGAGCAGCTCGATCGCGATCCTGCTGTTCAGCTCCTGGATCGTGCGCGCGTTCTCGGCGGCGTCGCGATAGACGGCCATCGCGCGCTCGCCATAGAGGTGAATGCCGCCGATCAGGACGACGCCGACGACGCCGATCACGCCGATGGCCGTGATCTTGTGAGTGAGACGAAGGGAGAAGAGCCGCATCAGGATGCCCGGGATGGAGATGGCCGATGCGGTTTATGAAGCGCTAATGCGTCAAAGCTTCCGTTAATTCCACGATACGTATTAATACGTGCGTCTCATAAAATTACACGTCGATGTGCACGGTGAGGTGCACAAGCGGGCGCCACGACGGAGACGCGGCGCCTGTCGCGGCACATTCTCTTGCGCTCGAGGCGCCGCACGAGCCCGGCCTTTTTAAGAAAACGCCCCCGCATGAATACGGATCCGGCCGCGGCGGCGGCACTTTTGCGACCGCGGATTTGCAGAGTTCCGATAGCGATTTTAGCGCCACCTTCAAGAATCGCCCCGGGCACAACACCTCGGCACCGGCGCGCGGCTTCAGCCGTCGCTGTCAGGTTAATCGCCGCAACGGAAAGCGGCTGCAGTGTGTTCGATCGGACAAACAAACTGATAATTTGATTTAGATACCTCTCCCGCCAGCTTCGACGGCGCTGCCAATGCTTGCAGCCGCTCGCATCCAGGCAGCTCTGCAATCAACAGGACAAGAGGTAGGCGACATGTTTGGCCGCAGAAATCGTGATGACGTGAAGGCACAGATCGACGCGATCGGCCGCTCGCAAGCGGTGATCGAATTCGCGATGGACGGAACGATCATCACGGCCAACCAGAACTTCCTCGACACGCTCGGTTATGCGATCGAGGAGATTCGCGGCAGGAATCATTCCATGTTCGTGACGGCCGACCAGCATGGCGGCGCAGAATACAGGGATTTCTGGGCCGCACTGAAGCGTGGAGAGTTTCAGGCCGGCGAGTTCATGCGCATCGCCAAGGGTGGTCACGAGATCTGGATCGAGGCGTCCTACAATCCGGTGATCGGCAGCGACGGCAACCCGGTCAAGGTCATCAAGATCGCGACCGAGATCACCGCGAAGAAGCTGCGCGGCATGGCCGACGCATCGAAGCTCGCCGCCATCGACCGAGCGCAGGCCATGATCGAATTCAAACTCGACGGCACGATTGTGAACGCCAACGAGAATTTCCTGAACGCGCTTGGCTATAGTCTCGCCGAGATCGAGGGCAAGCACCACAGCATGTTCATGCCGCAGGCCGATCGCGACAGCGTGGACTATCGCGAGTTCTGGGCCGCGCTCCGCCGCGGCGAGTACCAGGCCGGCGAATTCAAGCGCATCGGCAAGGGCGGCAGGGAGGTCTGGATCCTCGCCTCCTACAATCCCGTGATGGACGACACCGGCAAGCCCATCGGCGTGGTCAAATTCGCGACCGACGTCACCGCGAGCAAGGTCAGAAATGCCGACCTCGCCGGGCAGATCGAGGCGATCGGCAAGTCCCAGGCGGTGATTGAATTCAACATGGACGGCACCATCATCACCGCCAACGCCAATTTCCTCGGTGCGCTCGGCTATTCTCTCGCCGAGATCAAGGGCCATCATCACAGCATGTTCGTCGAACCCAGCGAGCGCGACGGCACGGCCTATCGCGAGTTCTGGGACGCGCTCAACCGCGGTCAGTACCAGGCGGCCGAATACAAGCGCATCGGCAAGGGCGGCAAGGAGGTCTACATCCAGGCCTCCTACAACCCGATCCTCGATCTCAACGGCAAGCCGTTCAAGGTCGGTGAAATATGCGACCGACGTCACGCGGCAGGTGCTGGTCCGCCTGGGCAACGAACGGGTCCGCGGCATGATGGAGTCGGTTGCCGCAGGTTCGGAAGAGCTCAACGCCTCGGTGCGGGAGATCTCCGAGGCAATGACCAAATCCCGCGAGACCGCGATGGGCGCGGTCGAACAGGTCTCGACCGCCGACGCGCAGGCCCAACGCCTCACCGAGGCCGCGCATGCGATGAGCGGCATTGTCGAGCTGATCAACAACATCACCGGCCAGATCAACCTGCTCGCGCTGAACGCCACCATCGAATCCGCTCGCGCCGGCGAAGCCGGCCGCGGCTTTGCCGTGGTGGCCTCCGAGGTCAAGAGCCTCGCCAACCAGGCCAAGCAGGCCACCGACAAGATCGGCCAGGAGATCGGCAGCCTCAACAGCATCTCCGGCGACGTCGTTAGCGCGCTCGGCTCGATCAAGCAGGCGATCTACAATGTCAGCGAATACGTGACATCCACGGCCGCCGCAGTCGAGGAGCAGAGCACGGTGACGAACGAGATGTCGAACAGCATGCAGCGGGCGGCAGCGGAAGCCGCCGCCATGGCGAGCCAGGCCTGATCCCCAAACAAAAAGGCCTCACCCCAAACAAAAAGGCACGGCGCTTGCGGCGCCGTGCCTTCTCAAATCCTGCAGCCTCGGTCAGCTATAGATTTCGAACAGGCCGGCGCCACCCTGGCCGCCGCCGATGCACATCGTCACCACGCCCCACTTGGCCTTGCGGCGCGCGCCTTCCTGCAGCAGATGGCCGGTGAGACGGGCGCCGGTCATGCCGAAGGGATGGCCGATCGCGATCGAGCCGCCGTTGACGTTGTACTTGGCGGGATCGATGCCGAGCTGGTCGCGGCAATACAGGCACTGGCTGGCGAAGGCTTCATTGAGCTCCCACAGATCGATGTCGTCGACCTTGAGGCCCGTGCGCTTGAGCAGCTTCGGAATCGCGAACACCGGACCGATGCCCATCTCGTCGGGCTCGCAGCCGGCGGTGGCCCAGGCGACGAAACGGCCGAGCGGCTTGAGGCCGCGCTTCTCGGCGTCCTTGGCTTCCATCAGCACCACGGCGGCGGCGCCGTCCGAAAGCTGGCTGGCATTGCCGGCGGTGACGAACTTGCCGGGGCCCTTCACCGGCTCGAGTTTTGCCAATCCTTCCAGCGTGGTCTCGGGGCGATTGCATTCGTCGCGGTCGACGACGTAATCGACGATCGACTCCGCCTTGGTCGCCTTGTCGACGACCTTCATCTTGGTCTTCATCGGGACGATCTCGTCCTTGTACTTGCCCGCCTGCTGCGACGCCGCCATGCGGCGCTGCGATTCCAGCGAGAACTCGTCCTGATATTCGCGGCTGAGCTTGTAGCGCTCGGCGACGATGTCGGCGGTGTCGATCATCGCCATGAAGATGTCGGGCGCGACCTTGAGCAGTTCAGGATCGATCGATTCCTTCGGCGTGCCGCCGCCCGGCATCGAGATGCTCTCGACGCCGCCGGCGACGATGCAGTCGGCGCCGTCGGAACGGATCGAGTTGGCGGCCATCGCGATGGTCTGCAGCCCCGAGGAGCAGAACCGGTTCACCGAGACGCCGGCGGTGGTCTTCGGCAGGCCGGCGAGCAGCGCCGCCTGGCGGCCGATGTTCGGCGCACCATGGGCGCAATTGCCGAGATAGCAGTCCTCGACATAATCCTTCTCGACGCCGGCGCGGTCGACCGCGTGATGAATGGCGTGTGCCGCGAGCGACATCGGCGGCGTGATGTTGAACCCGCCGCGGCCGGATTTTGCGAGGCCCGTGCGCGCATAGGAAACGATGACGGCTTCACGCATGTGTTTCTCCCTTGTCGAACGATTTTGAACGGAGCGTCCTGACGCCATTGGTACACAAAGTTTGACGAGCACGGGAAAGAAAAACGCCGCCTCCGGCGAAGGAGACGGCGTTGTTCCGCGGGTCGGAATATCAATGCGAGCGTCACTCTATCCATACGTCATGCCCGGGCTTGTCCCGGGCATCCACGTTCTTGGTCATGCGTTGGGAAGGCGTGGATGGCCGGGTCAAGCCCGGCCATGACGACGGTGGAAGCGTGACTTAGAACGTCAGCGCCTTGGCCTGCTTGACCTGCGGCAGCGCCTGCACCTTGGCGAGCAGGTCCGCCGGCACCGCGCCGTCGACCTCGACGAGGGCGATGGCATCGCTGCCGGGCGCGACGCGGCCGAGATGGAAGGTGGCGATGTTGAGCTTGGCATCGCCGAGCAGGCTCGCGAACCTGCCGATGAAGCCCGGCTTGTCCTCGTTGGTGATGTAGATCATCGACTTGCCGAATTCGGCGTCGACCCGGATGCCCTTGATGTCGACGAGGCGCGGCTTGCCGTCGGCATAGACGGTGCCCGAGACCGACCGCTCCTGCCGCTCGGTGGTGACGGTGACGGTGATCAGGCTTTCATAATCGCTCTGGGCGGCGCGGACGATCTCGTCCACCACCATGCCGCGCTCCTTGGCGACGACGGGTGCGGAGACGACGTTGACCTCGCCCAGCATCGGCCGCAGCAGGCCCGACAGCACGGCGGAGGTGATCGCCTTGATCTTCATCTCGGCGACGTGGCCCTCATAGGTGATCTCGACCTTGAGGATGCCGCTCTCGGTGAGCTGGCCGGCGAACGAGCCGAGCTTCTCGGCGAGCGAGATGAACGGCTTCAGCTTCGGCGCTTCTTCCGCCGTGATCGAGGGGAAGTTGACCGCGTTCGAGATCGCGCCGGTGAGCAGGTAATCCGACATCTGCTCGGCGACCTGTAGCGCGACGTTCTCCTGCGCTTCGGTGGTGGAGGCGCCGAGATGCGGCGTGCAGATCACGTTGGGATGGCCGAACAGCACGTTCTTGGTCGCGGGCTCCTCGACGAAGACGTCGAAGGCGGCGCCGGCGATGTGCTTGGAGTTGAGCGCATCGACCACCGCCTGCTCGTCGACGAGACCGCCGCGGGCGCAGTTGATCAGGCGCACGCCCTTCTTCATCTTGGCGATCGCGGCCGCGTCGATGATGTTCCTGGTCTTCTCGGTCAGCGGCGTGTGCAGCGTGATGAAGTCGGCGCGCTTGAGCAGGTCGTCGAGCTCGACCTTCTCGACGCCGATGTCCTTGGCGCGCTCCGGCGACAGGAACGGGTCGAACGCGATCACCTTCATGCGCAGGCCGAGCGCGCGGTCGGCGACGATCGAGCCGATATTGCCGCAGCCGACGACGCCCAGCACCTTGCCGGTGATCTCGACGCCCATGAAGCGGTTCTTCTCCCACTTGCCGGCCTGGGTCGAGGCATCGGCCTGCGGGATCTCGCGGGCGAGCGCCAGCATCAGGGTGATGGCGTGCTCGGCGGTCGTGATCGAATTGCCGAACGGCGTGTTCATCACGATGATGCCCTTGGCCGTGGCGGCGGGGATCTCGACGTTGTCGACGCCGATGCCGGCGCGGCCGATCACCTTGAGGTTGGTCGCCCTCTCCAGGATCTTGGCGGTCGCCTTGGTCGCCGAGCGGATCGCAAGGCCGTCATAATTGCCGATGATCTCGGCGAGCTTGTCCTTGTCCTTGCCGAGATTGGGCTGGAAATCGACCTCGACACCGCGGTCCTTGAAGATCTGAACGGCAGCGGGCGAGAGCGCGTCGGAGATGAGAACTTTGGGTTTGGTCATGGGGATGTGTCCTTCACCGTCCCTGAGGGAGGATCGGCCCGAGGGCCGGAAATGCGTGAGTGACTTGGAAGCGTCTTGCTCTCCCTCTCCTCGTTCTTACGGGGAGAGGGCTGGGGTGAGGGGCAGCCACAGGCGAAGTGCTAGAGAGCCCCTCACCCGGATCGCTGCGCGACCCGGCCTCTCCCCGTAAGAACGGGGAGAGGCGAAGAGAACTCACGCCGCCTTGGGCAGAGCGGCCTTGGTCTCGGCGAAGGCCCAGTCGATCCACTGCGTCAGCAGTTCGACGTCCTTTGCTTCGACCGTGGCGCCGCACCAGATGCGCAGGCCGGCCGGCGCATCGCGGTAATAGGCGAAGTCGTAACCGGCGCCTTCCTTCTCGACGAGGGCGACCAGCTTCTTGGAGAACTCGGCTTGCGCGTCCTCGGAGAGCGAGGTGATCGCGGGATCGGTGAACTTGAGGCATACCGAGGTGTTGGAGCGGATCGAAGCGTCCTTGGCCAGGAAGTCGATCCAGGGCGTCTTCGCCTTCCAGTCGGCGAGCACCTTGGTGTTGGCGTCGGCACGCGCGATCAGCGCCTTGAGGCCGCCGATCGACTTGGCCCAGTTCAGCGCATCGAGATAATCCTCGACGCAGAGCATCGACGGCGTGTTGATGGTCTCGCCGACGAAGATGCCCTCGTTGATCTTGCCGCCCTTGGTCATGCGGAAAATCTTCGGCAGCGGCCAGGCCGGCTTGTAGGTCTCGAGCCGCTCCACCGCGCGGGGCGACAGGATCAGCATGCCGTGCGCGGCTTCACCGCCGAGCGCCTTCTGCCAGGAGAAGGTGACGACGTCGAGCTTGGCCCAGTCGAGCGGCTGCGCAAAGGCTGCGGACGTTGCGTCGCAGATGGTCAGGCCTTCGCGGGTCGCGCTGATCCAATCGGCGTTCGGCACGCGTACGCCGGAGGTGGTGCCGTTCCAGGTGAAGACGACGTCGCTGTTGGGATCGACCTTGGAGAGATCGGGGATTTCACCATAGGCTGCGTTGAGCTTGGTGACGTCCTTGAGCTTCAATTCCTTGACGATGTCGCTGACCCAGCCTTCGCCGAAGGATTCCCAGGCGAGCGTGGTGACGGGCTTTGCTCCGAGCAGCGACCACAACGCCATCTCGACCGCGCCGGTATCCGAGGCCGGCACGATGCCGATGCGGTAATCGGCGGGCACCTCGAGCACTTCGCGCGTCAGATCGATCGCGAGCTTGAGCTTGGTCTTGCCGACCTTCGCGCGATGCGAGCGGCCGAGCGCTGCGTCCTTGAGATTTTGGGCGTTCCAGCCGGGGCGCTTGGCACAGGGGCCGGAGGAGAAATGCGGCACGGTCGGCCGCGAAGCGGGCTTCGCTACAGTCATCGTCTACCCTTCCAGATAGTAAGCCTCCCGTTGGGGGGAGGTGTCCCGCCGCGGCTGATACGGGAATCGGGCAGAGCAGTCAAGGAAGTTCCGGCGTCTCACGCTGGGGTGAAGGCGCTTCCGGTGCGATATCGGGGGATTCCACGACCGCGAGCGCATTCAGCAGGTCCGTGGCCTCGCTGATCAATTGTGCGGCCCGGCGGCGGCTGCCGACTTTCAAAATGCATTTGTCGTTGGCCTGCACGACGTAATCGTTGCCGACCTTGATCATGGAATAGCTTGTCATCGAAATCCCCGAACCGACCGAGCCCGGTTTCTGACGCTGCCTAGCACCGTTCGTTCCTTCATCAACGTGAACGACCGGCGGGTAGTTTACCGGCTCTTAACACGAACGAATGCGCGCTCTGAATTTGCTGATTGTGCAACGCTCGCGCGATGCTGCCTCAAAAGCGGACGGTCATACCGACGTGGCTCGCTGTGAATCCAAGCCGCTTGTAGAAGCGCTGCGCGTCGGTTCGCGTGTGGTGCGTCAGCAATTCGACCAGATTGCAGCCGCGTGCCTTGGCCTCTGCCACCGCCCATTGCACCAATTGCTCGCCGATGCCGCGGCTGCGACAATCGGTGGCAACGCGCACGTCCTCGAGCAGGCCGCGACTGCCGCCTTGCGAGCTGATGCCCGGCAGGATCGCGAGTTGCAGGCAGCCGACCACCCTGCCCTCGCTCTCGGCCACCACGAGCGCGAGGTTCGGATCGCGCTCGACCCGCGCGAACGCGTCGTAATAGGCGGCGGGCAACGGATCCTCGACGCGCTCGCGCGCACGACCGAGATGATCGTCGGCCAGCATCGCCACGATCGCGGGAACGTCGTCGCGGCGGGCGCTGCGAATCGAGACGGTGCTCATGTCGAAAACTCCAACCTCAGCGCGCCGGCGGAAGACCGAGAAACGCTTCGACGTCGCCGATCCAGCGGCGGACGGAAGCATAGCGGTCGAGGTCGAAGCCGCCTTCGTGCGCCACGCGGGTATAGGCCAGCAGCGAGACGTCGGCGAGCGAAACCGCTTCGCCGGCGAAGAAACGGCTGGCCGCCAGATGCTGCTCCATGCGGTCGAGCGCCGCATAGCCGCGCTTGACCTTCTCGGGGTCGAGCTCGGATGCGTCCTTGCCGAGATAGACGAGCAGGAAGCGGCACACCGCGATGTAGGGCTCGTGGCTGTACTGCTCCCAGAACAGCCATTCATCCATCTTCGCGGCCGTAAAGGCGTCGCGCGGAACGAGCGCGCTGTCGCGGGCGAGATAGCGAATGATGGCGTTGGACTGCGCCAGCGTGCGGCCGTCGTCGAACGCGACCGTGGGCACCTGGCCGGCGCCGTTCATCTCGAGGAATTGCGGCGTGCGCGTCTCGCCCTTGCGCGTGTCGATCTCGACCCACTGGTAGGGCAATGCGAGATGATCGCAGACCCACTTCACCTTCAGACAGTTTCCGGAATTGCTGTCGCCGTAGACCTTCATCGCTGCCACCCCGCTATGGAGCTACAGAGCATCAGGACGGAGCGAAACTGTCAACCGCGGCGCGGCGACCTTGCGTCAGAACTTGTAGCCGAGGCCGGCGCGGACGGTGTTGATGCTGGTGTCTACCTGGGCGGCGAAGCGAATGTATTCGTACTCCGCGCGCATGAACAGGCCGCCGACCAGATTGACATCGACACCGACACCGGCCGTGTAGCCGTAGATCAGGTGACTATGCTGGGCATCGGTCGAGCTCAACGGCGCCAGCGGCGTGTAAATCCCGAACTGGGTCGGACTGACGCGATCCTGCACGTTGACGGTACGTATGATGTCGGCATTGCCGAGCGCGAGACCCCCGAACATGTAGGGCAGGAAGCATCCCCATGCGTAAGCGGCGCGGCCGCGGAACGTTCCGATGTCGCTGATGCTGATCGAAGACGTGGACGTCGCCGTGACATCATGGAAATTGCCGTCTGACAGAGCGGTGGCGCTGACGCGCCTTTCGCTGGCCGACGTCATCCCCCCGAACTTGCCGTGCAGCCAGCTCACTTCGATGCCCATCACGACATCGTCCCATTGCGCGTTGTAGCCGACGAAGGCGCCGTAACCGGTCGTGCGCTGCGAGGCTTTGCCCAGTCCGAGATTCCACTGGGACACGCCCATCGAACTCTCGATCAGCGTATCCGCCAACAAGGCGGCCATCATGTTGCTGGTCGAGCCGTTGAAGTTCTCGTCGGACGAGCCATAGCCGGCCTGCGCTCCGATATACGAGCCCTGCCAGTTGACGGCCGATCTCGTCAGCCCGTCGGTGAAGCTGCCGCGCAGGATCGGCAGGTCAGGCATATCGGCCGCGTGCGCGGCAGACACCGTCCCCAACATCGCTGCCGCCAACAAAAGCCCACGCATCGCAACGCTCCATCGGACTCGAACTGTTGCGATGATCATGGCCCGTTAACCTTAACCAATGGTTGCGGGAGCCGGCCTTCGCCGCTGCTCGCCATGAAAAATACGCAAAGCAAAACGGCGCGGGTTGCTCCCGCGCCTTTAAGAAAGCTTAAGCGATGAGGCTTGCGATCAGCCTTTGGTGACGAGCGGCGGCGGCGCGTAGACCGGCGGGCTGTTGAGATCCCAGCGCACGCCGAGCTTGACGTCGTGCGAGGTGAGCTCCTTGATCTTGATCGTGGTCGGGCCCGAGGCGCTGTTGTCGAACAGGCGGTAATTGCCGGGTGCTGCGTCGCCGAGGTTCATGTAGCTGTAGGCCAGTTCGACCGTGAACCCGGGATTGACCTTGTAGGCGAGGCCCGCGTGAGCGGCCCAGGCCAGGTTCCACTTTCCGTTGTCGGCGAAGTAGGCGACGCTGTTGTTGAGCAACGGGCTGTACGACACGCCGTCGTCGCGGAAGCCGCTGATCTTGTTATAGGAACCGCCGACACCCGCGCCGATGAACGGAGTGATGCACCACCAGGTGCCGAGATCGACATAGGCGTTGGCCATGACGACCCATTCGGACTTGCTGCCGCTGTAATTGTTGGAGCCGACGAAGCCGGGCCCGATGACGTTGTCGGCACCATGCAGGTTGGCCTTGCCGCGATACTGGCCGATCACGTCGCCGCGGAACCAGTTGTTGAAGCGATAGCCGACGCCGAGACCGAACAGCGGCGAGGAGTCGAAGCCGATGCCTTCCGTCGTCTTCGAATACCCGGCCGGCAGGGCGCTCTCGATGCGCTTGGCGCTCTGGTTGGTCATGCCGATGTCGCCGCGCAGATACCAGCCGCCGAAGTCGGCCGGCGGAGCGGGCGGCGCGTACATGGGAGGGGGTGCCGCGATCGGCATGTCCGCGGCGAAAGCCATCGACGAGATCAGGGTTGCCGCACCCGCGGCAAGGAGAGACTTAACGCTACGCATTGGCTTCGTCCTTTTGGCCGGTGAGGCAAATACGCAGGCCTCACGTTCTGGAAACTCACGGAGCGGACGATGCCAGCAAATGTTTAAGCGCCACTTAACCCTAATTTTTAAGGTTGATTTTTTCTCACCGCTCGCGTGCACGGCGCGGGAGCGTTGCAGGAATGCCGCATCAAGTGCGGCGACTTGGCCGCAATTGCTAACGATCCGTGAACGTGCGCTGCAGCGAGAGAGGGCGCGTTAACGCGTGTGCCGCGGCAGCTTGGGCAGGAACACCGCAAGCAGGCCGATCGCCGGCAGATAAGCGCAGACCTGGTAGACGAACTCGATCGAGGTGTGGTCGGCGAGCTTGCCGAGCACGGCGGCCCCGAGGCCCCCGATGCCGAAGGCGACGCCGAAGAACACGCCGGAGATCATGCCGAAACGATGCGGCACCAGTTCCTGCGCGAACACGATGATCGACGACGTCGTCGAGGAGATGATCAGGCCGATGACGATGCTGAGCACCGCGCTGGCAGCGAGCCCGGCATAGGGCAATGCCAGCGTGAACGGCAGCGCGCCGAGGATCGACATCCAGATCACGATCTTGCGGCCGAAGCGATCGCCGAGCGGGCCACCGAGAAACGCGCCGACCGCGTTCGCCGCCAGGAAGATGAACAGGTAGATCTGCGCGGCCTGCGTCGACACGCCGAAGCGGTCGATCAAATAGAAGATGTAGTAGCTCGACAGGCTCGAGACGTAGAGCTGTTTCGAGAACAGCAGCGCCACCAGCACGAGCAGCGCGACGGCGACGCGGCGCGAGCTCGGCGCGTCGGGATGGGCTTGAACCGCCGCCATCTTCTTCGCCTTGATCTGCGGCGCGTACCAGCGGCCGATGCGCCACAGGATGAGGATCGCCAGGAACGCGATCGAGGAGAACCAGGCGATGCTGCCCTGCCCGAACGGCACCACGATCAGCGCCGCCAGCACCGGCCCCATCGAGGTGCCGAAGCTGCCGCCGAGCTGGAACACCGATTGCGCGAAGCCGTAGCGGCCGCCGGAGGCGAGCCGCGCGATGCGCGCGGACTCCGGGTGAAACACCGCCGAGCCGAGGCCAACCAGCGCGGCGGCGACGAGGATGACGAGATATTGCTGCGCGGCGCTGAGCAGCAGCAGGCCGAAGAAGGTCGAGGCCATGCCGATCGCCAGCGAGTAGGGCTGCGCCTTCCTGTCGGTGTAGTGCCCGACCACGGGCTGCAGCAGCGAGGCCGTGAACTGGAAGGCCAGCGTGATCATGCCGATCTGCGCGAAGTCGAGCGCGTAGGTGTCCTTCAGGATCGGATACACCGAGGCGATCAGCGACTGCATGGTGTCGTTGAGGAAGTGCGAGACGCTGATGCCGGCAAGCACGATATAAGCCGGCCCTGCGGCCTTGGCGGCGGGCGCCACGTCAGCGACGACGGCGGGCTCGGTCAGCGTTTCCTCTGAGACGACGACAGGCTTGTTCAATGCAGCGATCCCGGCGCGGCGAACCGCCGCAGCGCCTAACTACGATGCCGGCGGCGGCCGAACCACCACCAATCGTCGATAGCTGGGATGCGCGTCCTACCTTCTCCGCGAGTCCGCTATCGTAGGGTGGGCAAAGGCGCAACGCGCCGTGCCCACCATCTGTCCGATACGGAAACAGAAGCGCGGACACGCTTCCGCCTTCGCTCTTCGAGCTACGGCGGACAAGTCGCTTTGCCCACCCTGCGATATTGTGGCTTACGCCGCGGCCTGACCCAGCGCGGAGACGATGGTGTCGACGACGTCCTCGACCAGGTTGCGATCCTCGCCCTCGGCCATGACGCGGATCACCGGCTCAGTGCCGGAGGAGCGGATCAGCAGGCGGCCGTGGCCGTTGAGCCGCTTCTCGCCGTCGGAGATCGCCGACTTGACGTCGGAATCGTCGAGCGGCTTGCCGCCCTTGTGGCGGACGTTCTTGAGGATCTGCGGCAGCGGATCGAAGCGGTGGCAGACCTCGGACACGGGGCGGCGCAGCTTCTGCACCACCGCCAGCACCTGCAGCGCCGCCACGAAGCCGTCGCCGGTGGTGGCATAGTCGGACAGGATGATGTGGCCGGACTGCTCGCCGCCGAGATTGTAGCCGCCGCTCAGCATCTGCTCGAGCACGTAGCGGTCGCCGACCGGCGTGCGGACGAGATCGAGCCCCTGCCCGTTCAGGAAGCGCTCGAGCCCGAGATTGGACATCACGGTGGCGACGATACCCGGCCGCGACAGCCGGCCGTCCTCTTTCCAGCTCTGCGCAATGACCGCGAGCAGCTGGTCGCCGTCGACGATATGGCCGCGCTCGTCGACCAGGATGACGCGATCGGCATCGCCGTCGAGCGCGATGCCGATGTCGGCGCGCATCTCGCGCACCTTCTTCGACAGCGCTTCCGGCGAGGTCGAGCCGCATTCCTTGTTGATGTTGAAGCCATCGGGCTCGACACCGATCGGCACGACGTCGGCGCCGAGCTCCCACAGCGCTTCCGGCACCACCTTGTAGGCGGCGCCGTTGGCGCAATCGACCACGACGCGCAGGCCGTCGAGCGACAGATCGCGCGGCAGCGTGCGCTTGGCGAATTCGATGTAGCGGTCGTGCACGCCGTCGATACGGCGGGCGCGGCCCAAGCTCGCACTCTGTGCCAGCCGCTTGTCGAGCGATTCGTCGAGCAGCTGCTCGATCTGCCTCTCGACGTCGTCGGAGAGCTTGAAGCCCTGCGGGCCGAACAGCTTGATGCCGTTGTCCTCGAACAGATTGTGCGACGCCGAGATCATGACGCCGAGATCGGCGCGCATCGACTTGGTCAGCATCGCGACCGCCGGCGTCGGCATCGGGCCGACCAGCAGCACGTCCATGCCGACCGAGGTGAAGCCGGCGACCATCGCGTATTCGATCATGTAGCCCGAGAGGCGGGTGTCCTTGCCGATCACGACACGGTGGCGGTGGTCACCGCGCTGAAACGCAAGGCCTGCGGCCTGGCCGACCTTGAGCGCGAGCTCCGGCGTGATCAGTCCGTTGGCGCGGCCCCGAATCCCGTCCGTCCCGAAATATTTGCGGCTCATAATCGTCCCCCAACGCAACGATCAGGGAATCCCCTCGACAACCACGGGCTGCCCGAACAGGCCCCGCATCCCTGATTTGCTGGGGTCTTATAATGCCTGCACGGCTAACTTGGCTTCAAGAAATATGATAAATCATTACGGAACCAGGCCCGCCGCGATTTCGATAACGTCTTGTTAACACTCCAGTTCCCGAGATAGTGCCGGAACCAGACGGACCGGCCCTAGCCGCTGCGTTTGACGCGGCCGTCCTCCCGGCTCGGCGCCGGCTGGGTGACGTTGACGGGGTCGGAGCCCGGAAAGGTCTCTTCCAGCCCCTCTTCCAGCGCTTCCTCGAGATCATGCTTTTCCTTGATCTCTTCCGGTGAAGGTCCGGCGTGCGGCTTGGTCATGGCGGCCTCCTGCAAAACCTTCCGCAAACGATTTGGCTGTGCATCCAACCATGCTAGATGACCTCGAAATCTTCCGATGCAAGCCTCTTAGGTAGCAAGACTTTTGGGTACAAGACGGGCCGGGGAAACGAGCATGAAACATATCACCTGTATCGACGATCTTCGCGCCCTGCATAAGCGCCGCGTGCCGAAGGCGTTCTTCGACTATTGCGACCGCGGCTCCTATGCCGAGGAGACGCTGCGCGCCAACCGCGAGGACATGCAGGCGATCAAGTTCCGCCAGCGCATCCTGGTCGACGTCTCCAAGCGCGACACCTCGACCACGATCCTCGGCGAGCCCTCGACCATGCCGCTGATGCTGGCGCCCGTCGGCCTGCTCGGCATGCAGCACGGCGACGGCGAGATCCACGCCTGCCGCGCCGCGCAGGCCGCCGGTATCCCGTTCACGCAATCGACCATGTCGATCTGCTCGATCGAGGACATCGCCGCCAGCGTCGAGAAGCCGTTCTGGTTTCAGCTCTACGTCATGAAGGACCGCGGCTTCATCAAGGAATTGATCCAGCGTGCGATCGCGGCCAAGTGCAGCGCGCTGGTGCTGACCGTGGACCTGCAGGTGATCGGCCAGCGCCACGCCGACATCAAGAACGGCATGACGGTACCCCCCGAATGGTCGCTGTCGAAGCTGCTGGATTTCGCCAGCAAGCCCAGCTGGGTCTCCGGCGTGCTGCAGGGCAAGCGTCGCACCTTCGGCAACATTGCAGGTCACGTGAAGAACACCGAGGATCTCAACCGCCTTGCCGAATGGACCGCGTCGCAGTTCGACACGTCGTTGAGCTGGAAGGACGTCGAGTGGGTCCGCAGCATCTGGCCGGGCAAGCTGATCATCAAGGGCATCCTCGACGTCGAGGACGCCGAGGAAGCCGCCAAGACCGGCGCGCAGGCCCTCGTCGTGTCCAACCATGGCGGCCGCCAGCTCGACGGCGCGCCGTCCTCGATCGAGGTGCTGCCCGAAATCGTCGACACCGTCGGTGACAAGATGGAGATCATGTTCGACGGCGGCATCCGCTCCGGCCAGGACGTGATGCGCGCGCTCGCGCTCGGCGCAAAATCCTGCATGATCGGCCGCGCCTATGCCTATGGCCTCGGCGCCGGCGGCCAGGCCGGCGTCGCCAAGGCGATCGACATCATCCAGAAGGAGCTGCTCACCACCATGGGCCTGTGCGGCGTCAACCGGATCGACGAAATCGACGATCATATCATTGCGGTGTGAGCGCGACGGTGCCGTAGGGTGGGCAAAGCGAAAGCGTGCCCACCACCTTTCGCCGAACGAGAAAAGACGTGGGCACGGCGCTGGCGCGCCTTTGCCCGCCCTACGATTGCCCCTCTCACATCGGCGGCGTCAGGCCGTCGCGGCCGACGCTGACGCGGTTGGTCTCGAACGAGCCGTCGGGCAATTGCTTGATGAAAGCGATGACCTTGGCACCTGGCTTCAGTTCGGATTTGTCGCTCGGCACGAAGGTCACCACCGGCGTATCGTCCGCGACGAACACCTTCTTCTCGCCGTCCTTGTACTTGACCAGCAGCGTATGACCGTCATTGCCGACGACGCTTTCCGCCACCGTCGCATTGGTCATGCTCGAGTTGGGCTTGAGGTCATAGGGCCGCGAGCCTTCGCCGGTGCCGCGCATGCTCTCCGGAAACACATGCACCTCGACGGCGTTCTGGCCGCCGTCCGGTCCCGGCACCGTAGTCGCGCCGACGAAGGAGCCGACCTTGATGTCGGCGAGCGAGATCTTCGTGATCCCTGACACCTTCAGGTCGGGAGCGATGCGGAGCTTGACGTCCTCGCCGCTGCGCGACTTGACCTGCATCGTGTCGCCGTTGACGGCTTCGATGGTGCCGCGCACCCGCGTCGGCACCGGCGCCCTCTGGGCGAAGGCGCAGTAAGTCGATATGGCCATCATCGCGACGGCGATCAGCGGACGGGTGAAGGTTGCGCGTTGAATGGTCATTTCGGTCTCCGATTGTCCCTACGGGGTGGAACTCCGGAGATAGGGTGCTATTCGCTGCGTCCCTCTCAAGTCTTTGTGAGATCGGCCTCGACCAACGCGCGCAACTCGGCCGTGACCTCGGGCCGCCGGCCGAACCACAGTTCGAAGCCGCGCACCGCCTGATGCAGCAGCATGCCGAGCCCGTCGGCGGTCCTCAGGCCGCGCGCTGCTGCGGCAGCGAGCAGCGGTGTCACAAGCGGGACATAGACGAGGTCGGCAACGACGGCCGCCTGCGGCAGGCGCGCGACATCGACATCGAGTGACGGCTGGCCGTGCATGCCGAGCGAGGTCGTGTTCACGAGAAGTTTTGCGCGCGGCAGGACGTCGTTGATGCCATCCCATTTCACGGCATGCACGTTGGGCCCGAACTGCCTTGCCAGCGCCTCGGCCCGCGCGACGGTGCGATTGGCAAGATGCACGCGCTTGATGCCGCGTTCGAGCAACCCGAACACGACCGCACGCGAGGAACCGCCGGCGCCCAGCACCAGCGCCTCCTCGGCCGCCTCCCAGCCGGGCGCGCTGGCGTCGAGATTGCCAATGAAGCCTTCGACGTCGGTATTGGTCGAGTGCAGCTCGCCATCGGCAAACCACAGCGTGTTGGCCGCGCCCACGGCCCTGGCGCGGGCGTCGGGCGTCGACAGCGCCAGCACGCTCTCCTTGTGCGGGATGGTGACGTTGGCGCCGGCGAAGCCGCGCAGCGACAGCCGCAGCACGAAATCGCGCAGGTCCTCGGGCGGAACCGCCTCGATGACGTAGCCGCCTTCGATGCCCAGCGTGCGCAGCCAGTAACGATGGATCAGCGGCGAGCGCGAATGCGCGGCCGGCCATCCGATCAGACAGGCTGCAGGCGTTCTGGGCGCGGTCATTTTTCCCTCGGGGTCGTATTCCGAGGCGATCCATTTCGCGTCGCGCCCGCTCTGTCAAGCGCACGGGCGCCACAGCGCCGCTCAGGCCGGCCGGCGCGGGAAAACCGTGCCGTCAGCTCGCGGCAGCCTCCGCGCTTGCGCCGCCCTTGATGTCGGCGATGGCGCGCTCGAGGCTCGTGCGGTAGCGCGCACGCGGCGGCGTCACGCCATGGGTGAGCAGCACGCGGCGGACCGCGGGCGAAGCGCCCGTGATGAACAGCTTGATGCCCTCGCGGTGCGCCTTGGCGGCGACGCGGCCGAGCACATTGGCCGCCGTCGAGTCCAGGAACGGCACCGCGGCGAAGTCGACCACGAAGGCCTTACGCTTGTCGGCGACGGCGTCGAGCACCTCTCCGATCGCGGAGGCCGCGCCGAAGAAGAACGCACCGGTGATGCGATAGACCAGCACGTCGCGATCGACCGCAAGCGCGGAATCGTAGGGAACGCGGTCGCCATTGCCGTCGTCGGGACGATCGGCGGCGGCCAGCGGCGAGCGATCCTCGATGCCCGCCATCTCCGCCATGCGATGGATGAACAGCACCGCGCCGAGCGCGAAGCCGACCAGGATGCCTTCGGTGAGGTCGCGGAAGATCGTCAGCAGGAAGGTCGCGAGCAGCACGACGGCATCGCCCCATGACGAGCGCAGCAAAGTGCCGAACTCATGCTTCTCCGCCATGGTCCAGGCCACCACGACCAGCACCGAGGCGAGCGCGGCGAGCGGGATGTAGCTCGCAAGCGGCGCCGCAATCAGCATGAACAGCAGCAGGAAGACCGCGTGCAGCATGCCCGCGAGCGGCCCGCGGGCGCCGGCGCGGATGTTGGTGGCGGTGCGCGCGATCAGGCCGGTGACGCAGATGCCGCCGAACAGCGCCGAGCCGATATTGGCCGCGCCTTGCGCCACCAGCTCGCAATTGGAGCGGTGACGGCGCCCGGTCATGCCGTCGGCGACCACCGCAGACAGCAGCGATTCGATCGCGGCCAGCAGCGCGAACGCGATCGCGTCGGGCAGCACGGCGGTCGCCTTCGCAACCGAGAACGCGGGCAAGGCTGGCGAGGGCAATTCGCGCGGAATGCCGCCGAAGCGCGAGCCGATGGTCTCGACCGGCAGCGAGAACACCGCGCACGCGACGGCCGCGAACACGACCGCGATCAGGATACCGGGCCAGGACGGCCGCCAGATCCGCAAAGCCGCGATCATGGCGACACTGACGACGGCGACCGCGACCGCGGATGGATTGAGGGTATCGAGGCCGCCGGCGAGCGCGAGCAGCTTGGGCACGAATTCGCTGGGCTCCTTGCCCGCGAGCGTGATGCCCGAGAGGTCGCGGAGCTGGCTGGCGAAGATGATCACGGCGATGCCGGCGGTGAAGCCGACCGTCACCGGATAGGGAATGAACTTGATGTAGGTGCCGATCCGCAACAGGCCCGCGGCGATCAGGAACAGGCCCGCCATCATGGTGGCGAGGACGACGCCGTCGACGCCATGGCGCTCCGCGGTCGCGGCGACCAATACGATGAACGCGCCGGCAGGGCCGCCGATCTGGAACCGGCTGCCGCCGAGCAGCGAGGCGATGAAGCCGCCGACCACGGCGGTGTAGAGGCCGCGGTCCGGCGTCACGCCCGAGGCGATCGCGATCGCCATCGACAGCGGCAGCGCCACGATCGCAACCGTCAGGCCCGCGAAGACGTCGGCGCGGAAATCCTCGAGGCCGTAGCCTTCACGCCAGACGGTGACGAGCTTCGGCAGATACAGTTCGGCAAAAGTCGGCTGACGCGGCTGGTGCAGCCGGCCCGCGTGATCGCTTGTGATGCTCATCTCAGCAAATTGCTCCGCTGCCCCTCGATGCTCCGAAGCATCGTGCGTCCTGTGTTGCGACCGTTGCGCTGCCGATCTTGATCCCGAGCACGATCAACGGCCCGATCATGCTCCGACACGGCGCGGCGGTCCGGGCTCCTTCAGGCGAACGCCACGCCCGCCGCTGTCGCTGCGGACCTGCTCGCCGATCAGCTCGACGCCGGCCCGCTCGAACGCCTCGACCACCTTGATCAGGGTCTCGACCACGCCACGCACATTGCCGGTCGAGGCCTCCATCCGCTGGATGGTCGGCAACGACACACCGGCAAGCTCGGCCAGGGTTTTCTGGTCAATGCCGAGCAGCGCGCGGGCTGCCCGCATCTGGAACGACGTGATCACCGCGGCCTCACTTACCAGCAGTTATAAATGATATCTGAGACGTATACAATGATACAAAATACATCATTCAGCGGCGAGCGCAAGTGGCGGCCCATCTGTCTCCTCCGTCATTGCGAGGAGCTCTTGCGACGAAGCAATGACGGAGGTCTGGGCGCCGGCCTGAATGAGACGCCGCGCTGCAGCCCCTCACCCCGCCCTCTCCTCGCAAGAACGGGGAGAGGGCGTGAGAGAGCGGTGCCTCCCTTGCTGCGCGGTCCTCACCGCGCGGGCGACAGAATCACGCCGCGTGTTGATGCGCGGCGATAATCTGGTCGGCGGCGCGGCCGGTGACTTCGGCCATGTGGTCGAACTGGCGCGTGAAGCTGCCGGCGCCGGCGGTGGCCGAGCGCAGCTCCACGATCAGTTCGCCGATCTCGGCTTCCGGCATCATGGCGCGGACGCAGTCCCAGCCGCTCCAGCCCTCGCGGGTGTCGAAGCCGAGGATCTGGCCGCGCCGCGCCGACAGGATCGCGTTGATCTTGGCGGTGGCCTCGGTCGGGCAGACGATCTCGACCACGTGGATCGGTTCCAGCAGCACCGGCTGGCATTGCGGCAGGCCTTCGTTGAGCCCGATCCGCGCCGCCGTGCGGAAGGCGAGGTCGGAGGAGTCGACGCTGTGATAGGAGCCGTCGGTCAGCGTCACCTCCACGTCGGTGACGGGGAAGCCGAGCGGACCCCGCGCCAATCCGTCGACGACGCCTTCTTCGACCGCCGGGATGTAGTTGCGCGGCACGGCGCCGCCCACCACCTTCTCGGCGAACTTGAAACCGTTGCCGCGCGGCAGCGGCTTGATGTCGAGCACGACATCGCCGAACTGGCCGTGGCCGCCGGACTGCTTCTTGTGACGCCCGCGCTGGGTGATCGACTTGCGGATGGTCTCCTGGTAGCCGATCCCGGGCGGATGCGAGGTGACCTTGACGCCAAAGCGGTCGCGCAGCCGCTCGCCGGCGACGCGCAAATGCATTTCGCCCTGCCCCCACAAGACAGTGTCGTGGGTCTGGGCATTCTGCACGACGACAAGGGAGGGATCCTCCTCGTGCAGCCGCGCCATCGCCTGGCCGAGCTTGACGTCGTCCTTGCGATCGGTGGCCGCGATCGAAATCGCGAGCACCGGCGGCGTCGGCTCGATCGTGATCAATGCCGCGGGCGGCGCCTTGCCGTTCGAGACCGTGTCGCCGGTCTTGATCGGATCGAGCTTGGCAAGCGCCACCGTGTCGCCGGCATCTGCCGCGGCGCGCTTGGTGTCGTAGGCACCGTTGACGGCGAGGATGCCTGAGATCCGCCCCACGCCGCCGGAGGACGATTGCAGCGTGGCACCGTCGTCGAGATGGCCGGCGAGCAGCCGCGTCAGCGACAGCTTTCCGCCATGCTGCGAATGCAGCGTCTTGAAGACATAGCCGAGCGCATCCTTGGTCTCGGGCACACCGAGGCGCTTTGCGGTCTCTGCGATGCCGGGCGCCTCGTGACGCAGCGCCTTCATCAGGCGCAGCACGCCGTTCTCGCGCGCGGCGGCGCCGAGCAGCACCGGACAGATCAGCCCGTCGCGCAATTCGCGGGCGAGATCGTCGAACACGGCATCGCGCGGCGGCTGGATATCCTCGAGCAGCTGCTCCATCAGCGCATCGTCGTGATCGGCGAGCTTCTCCAGCATCGAGAAGCGGGCTTCCTTCTCGCGATCGAGATCGCCGCCTTCGAGCGCGACCACCTCGGAGGCTTTGTGCTCGCGATAGATGAAGGCGCGCTCCAGCGCGAGATCGACGAAGCCCTCGATCAGTTCGTCCTTCCAGATCGGAATCTGGCGCAGCACCAGCGGCACGCGGGAGGCGGGCTGCAGCATCGCGAGCGTCTCGCGGATGCGCTGGCTGGCGCGGTCGATCTTGTTGAGAAACAGGAAACGCGGGATCTTCAGCTCCTCCAGCTCGCGCAGGATGATCTGAAGCTGCGGCAGCTTCTTCTCGTCGGCCTCGCAGACCACGATCGCCGCATCGATTGCGGGCAGCGCGGCGCGCATGTCGTGGGCGAATTCGACGGACCCGGGACAATCGAGGAAGGTGTAGCTGTCGCCCATGAAACTCGTGGTGGCGGCAGTCAGCCCGACGGTCATCTTGTGATGACGGGCCTCTGGCGTGGCGTCGCCGACGGAAGTTCCGGCATCGACGCTGCCGGCGCGCGGGATTGCGCCCGTTCGCGCCAATATGGCTTCGAGAAGTGTGGTTTTACCGCTTTGGAAAGGGCCCACCAGCGCGATGCACCGTGGACCTCGGGGACTTCTGACGTCTTGTCCCATTCGCCGCCTCCTTTGATGTGGAGCTCGGCCCATGATTGGGTCGGCAAACGCAGATGCTCTGCCCCTCCCCGAGATTTGGCAAGCATCAAAAGTCGCTGCGGTGCGTCGTGAGGTCCGATTGATCTCGCTCGTCGCGACCGGCGAAGACACCGGTCAAGCGCACCCGTTCTCCGGCATGAGGCGAGCCAGCATTGGTTCCCTGCAGAGACCGCGGGTCAGCCGCCTCATGCGGCCCGATCAATCATCCAGACCAGGGTTCTCGCGACAGCCTCCGACGATCGCAATTTCCCGTCCTTCTTCAAGTCGATGAAGTCCTGCAAGCCGGGAAATTCGGAGCCACGGATCTGTGCTTGCATGTCCGTGTCGACCACACCCGGATTCAGATTGAACACGCGTCGCCCTTCCGTCTCCACGGCACGGACATAGCCTTCAAGCGCGGCCTTCGCAGCACAATAGAGGGACCAATGCGGTATCGGCTTGGCCACCGCTCCGGACGTCACGTTGGCGATCTCGCCATCGGGGAAATGGCGCAGGAAGGTCGTGATCGCGATGATCGGGGAAGCCACGTTGACGGTAATTTCGTGCAGAATTTCGGCCACACCAAACGAAGCCGCTGCACCTATGACTTGGGTCGCTGCATTGTTGACGAACACCGCACGACCGAACTGTTCCGAACGCAGCGACTTGAAGGTGGTATCGAGCTTTTCGACATCGACGGCGGATAGATCGAACGCGGGCCGGTTCAATTCCGCCACGCGCCACCCGACCCGCTCGAATTCCTGCTTAAGGGCCCTGCCCAGTCCTCGACTCGTGCCCGTGATGATGACGAGATTGGTCATCTTCAAAGCGGTTTTGCACAGAGGAAACCGGCGAGACTGGGCGTCAGATTGCGCGGCTTAGAACCCGGAGCGCTCTCTTCCTGGATACGCGAGATTTGAAAGCCGGCATCGCTCAGCATCTTCTCGACCTCGACGGGATGACGAATAAGGAAAATGTGGTCGGAATGGCCCGCGTTGAGTGCGGCGGTGATAAAAGCTTGCCCTCCCGGGCGGATCATGTCGAATAGCCAGCGGCAGAACTCCGCTGGATTTTCCAGATGTTCGAGGACCTCCTGGCAAATCAGGAAATCCGCCTTGACGTCATAGCCGTAGCGGATGTCGCGGTTTTCCAGCCTATACCTAGATTCGTAGCCGAACGATTTCATCACCCGGCCGGTGTAATCGAGTGAGTGCTGGCTGATGTCGAAACCAATGCCCCGAATGCCCGGCTTGTTGTCCAGGGTGATCTTGGAATACATGCCACAGCCGACGCCGACTTCGAAGAATACGCCCTCATCCTCGATCCGCGGCAAGACGCAGCTCGTGAATCCGATCAGCGTGAAGTAATGCTGCGGCCAAACGTAGTGCGAGAACCAGAGACCCGGCAGATAGTTCTGAGTCATGTGGTCAGCGTTGTCGTACAACGCCGCGCGCACCTCCTCATAATTGGAGGCGCGATATTTTCCGCTTCGCTCGAACATGACCTGATGACGCATGGAATCGTTCGCGAACTCGGCGTAGCAACCCAAGGCGTCTTTCAGTCGACCCGACAACGGACTGCCGATGTCACCATACATCCCCTCGATGGCCGGGACCGCTTCCTCGACCCAACGCGGCCCGAACCGCTTTTCTGCAGCAAGGAACGGGGTCGCGAGAACCGGATAATTTTCCTGCATCTCGTCACAAATGGCGGCCCATTTTTGCAGATTGTTCAACAAATTGACCTCGTCTTTCCTGTGAGTTGCGAAAGTACCACCGAAATCCCGTGGCAAACAAGCTAGACTGGAACATCGGCAATTCGCCCCAGACGCACCACCGGGCTGGCACTTCGCCGCTTCAACCCAGCAGAGCTGTGGTCTGGGCTCTAACTCTAGTTGGGCTTTGACTGCGATACCCCCTTCGTGGCAATAGACTGCAATGCCGGGCAACAGTTCGGCAATACTCAGCCATCGATCGCCATCATTGCGGCATACAGCGGACCAGCCACGAATGTTGACAGCATTTCACGTCGGCCAGACCCATCATCTGGGAATTCCGATTACCCGGGATGACCTGGCCCGATATGTCGCGCTGTCCGGCGACACTGCTCCTTTGCATGTTGACGCGGAGTTCGCAAAGGCCGCAGGCTTCGACGGCGTCGTCGTGCACGGGGCTTACCTAATGGCCCTGGTGTCACGCCTCGTCGGAACGGAATTTCCGGGCGCGCGATCGGTCCTTGAGCGAGCGGATATTGCCTTTCGCAAGCCATGCTACGCACCCTGTGACGTCACGCTGGCAGCGACAGTCAGGCAGATCAGCGAGGCTGTCGCGACGATTGTACTTGATATCGCGATCACTGACGACAGCGGGACTGTTCTGGCATCGGGCAAGACCTGGCATCGCATTCTGGATGTGGGATCGCTCAATGACGCGACCGATAGCAATTTACCAGTGACCGTCTAGCTCTAATCGGAACTCCCGGCGTATGGACTTGCTCAACTTGCCGCAGGCGTGGGAACTGGCCGATTTGCCGTTCCATCGGTTGATTTCGCTCGGCCGGCGCATCGAACGAAAGGACGGGCAGCCGAACTTGCGTATTGCACTGCTCGGCGACGCGGCCACCCAACATTACGGGCAGGCACTCGCCGCCACCTTGAAGTTGAGGGGATGGTGGCCTGAGATATACGAGGCCGAGTTCGATACGATACGCCAGGAGATATTGAACCCGGCGAGCGAACTCTATCGCTTCGATCCGGAAGTGGTCATCCTGTTCACGGCAACCCAGGCGCTCTACCATCGTTTTGCGCGAAGTGCCGAGAAGGCCGCGTTCGCGGATAGTGTCAGCAGCGAGATCGTTGAACTGTGGAAGCGGGTTCGGTCGCGCAGTAACGCTATCCTGATTCAGCACAATTTCGTGGTGCCGCTCAATCGTCCGTTTGGCAATCGCACCGCGAGCGAGCGCGACACTCTTACGTCTACCGTAACCCGGATCAATCAGAGCCTTCTCGACGCCGCTTCCGAGCAGGGCGTGAAGATCGTCGACACCGAATTTCAGGCCAGCTACCACGGCAAGCGCCATTGGCTCGACGAGCGACTCTGGTGCCAGGCGAAGCAGGCATTGTCCCCGTCCTTCATCCCTTCACTGGTCAAGAACGTCAGCGATACCATACTGGTGGAACGCGGCGCCGGCATCAAATGCGTGATCGTCGATCTCGACAATACGATGTGGGGAGGCATTCTGGCCGAGGACGGCGCGGACCGGCTCGAGATTGGGCAGACCGAACTCGGGCTTGCTTTCCAGCGCTTCCAGATCGCTCTGCTCGAACTGAAATCTCGCGGCGTCCTGCTCGCGGTCTGCAGCAAGAACGACCAGGCGAACGTAACGGACGTCCTGAAAAATCATCCCGACATGATCTTGCGTTGGGATGATTTCGCGGCCGTCGTCGCCAATTTCGGCGACAAGGCCAGCAATATTCTCGCGATCCGGGAAAAGTTGAACCTTGGCCTCGACAGCTTCGTCTTCCTAGACGACACAGCTTTCGAACGGTCGCTCATCCGAACGGCGTTTCCTGCGATGCAGGTACCGGAGTTGTCGACCGACCCCGCCGACTTCATCAGCGATCTGGCCCGCTGGAATTTGTTCGAAGGCCGGTCGGCGACGGCCGAGGATCTGGCCCGGCTCGCCTATTATCAAGCGGACGACCAGCGTCAGACGATCCGGGAGAAATTCCACGGGCTGGACGACTTCATCGCCGAACTCGGGATGGAGGCGCACATCCTGCCGTTCGACAGCTACGCGTTGCCGCGCGTCCTTCAGCTCGTGCAGCGCAGCAACCAATTCAACCTCACGACCATCCGGCACAGCGAGGCCGATCTGCGCCAGCTTGCCGCTGATCGCGACGTCGCGGCTTTCTGCATCCGGCTCGCCGACCGGCTCGGCGACAACGGCATCATCGCAACGGTGATCTTGAGGAAGTCGGGCAGTGATGCCATCGTCGACACATGGATCATGAGCTGCCGCGTGCTCGGGCGCCGCGTCGAGGACCTGACGGTTCAGGTTATGGCCGAAAAAGCCAGGCAGCTGGGCTGCCGCAGGCTGGTCGGGCGCTACATCCCGACTACAAAGAACGGCATCGTCGAAAATCTTTATCCGCAGCAAGGTTTCGCCGCGGCCGGCGAAGAAGGCGCGACGCGCGTCTATTCGCTGGATCTTGGCGAATACCGTCGACAGTCCATCCCGATCATCATTCACGAACCAGAGCCGCAAACATAATGAGCGATTTTGAAACACGCGTACAGAACGTCTTCCGCGAGGTGTTCGACAATCCGGACTTGAACATCTATCGTGAGATGCAGGCAAAGCATGTCGTGGGTTGGGATTCCCTGAATCACATCACCCTGATCATGACGCTCGAAGAGACCTTCAAGGTGAAATTCAGCACGCGCGAAGTGATGGGTTTCCAGAACGTCGGCGAGATGATGGACTGCTTGCGCGAGAAGCTCCCGACATAGCCAATGGCCTTCAGCGATCTGCGTTACCTGCTGGTTCTTGGAATTGTGACGCTAATCGTGCACGCCATTCCGCAGGGCGCGCCGCGCCTGCTCGCGACGGCCTTCATCAGCCTGGTCTTCTATGTCAGCCTCAATCCTGGCACGTGGTACGTGCTGGTCGCCGTCGCCACGCTGGCCTATTTCTCCGGGGTCGTTCTGTCTCGCGTGCCCGAGGGCCGGGCGCGGGGTATGCTGTTTGCGGCACTCCTGACCGCGACCCTCCTGCCGCTGCTGTTCTTCAAGTACGCAGCAACCGCCTATCATCTGCTGCCGCCGGACGGCGATCTGGCGGCCCGATGGTCGACGATGGCCGACATCATCCTGCCGATCGGCATCTCGTTCTATTCGTTTCTCGCGGCCGGATATGTCGTTGACGTCTTTGTCGGAAGCCTGCCGGCCGAAAGGAACGCGATCCGCTTCGGCGCAGTGATGTTTTTCTTCCCGCATCTGACCGCCGGTCCGATCGAGCGCGCGCGGCATTTGCTGCCGCAACTCGGAAATCTCGGCGTGTTCAACTACGAACGCGCGGCTACCGGCCTGCGCGCCATCCTCACCGGCCTGTTCCTCAAGATCGTCGTCGCCGATACGCTGGCACCTTATGTCGACGCCGTCTATTCGGCGCCCCGCAATCACGGGGCCGTCGACCTGGCGCTCGCCACCATCTATTTTTCATTTCAGGTCTACGCAGATTTTGCCGGCTACTCGTTGATCGCGATCGGAAGTGCTCGCCTGCTGGGTATCGAACTCACGATCAATTTTATGCAACCCTGGCTCAGCCAGAATCTGCCCGACTACTGGCGGCGCTGGCACATCAGCCTGTCCTCCTGGTTTCGCGACTATGTCTTCATGCCATTGCAGTTCCAGGCGAGGGGTTGGGGGAAGTATGGTCTTGCCGGCGCACTGGTCTTTACGTTCGTTCTGGTCGGCATCTGGCACGGCGCCGGCTTCAACTTCGCCGTTTTCGGCTTGATCCACGGCGCCCTCGTCGCCTTTTCGACGCTCACCTTCGCCCGGCGCGATCGGTTCTGGCGATCCCGCGTTCCGCGTCCGGCGTTGCTGGTGCTGCGCGCCACGACGACGTTCCTCATCGTCACCCTGACGTTCATCCTGTTTCGCGCCAGCGGCCTGCGAGAAGCGCTTTGGATCTACAAGGCCCTCTTCACCGGCGCCGAGGGCGTACGAACGGTCGTGCTGACGAAGCCTCTGATAGCAATCGCGGCGGTCATCGCATACGACCTCCTGGTCACATGGGCCAAGGACGCCAAGCCCTTTCCGGTCTGGCTCCGCTGGTCAGGCTATTACGCCGCCATCGCATGCATCTTCACCGCAATGATCCAGCACGCTTCACAAGCATCTTCGAATGTCCCGCAGTTCATTTATTTCAAGTTCTAGCCCGTCCACCGGCACTCACCCGGCCAGACGGTTCCTCCTGCGGCTGGGCATGTTTCTGCTGCCCTTGGCGATGATCGCAGTTCCCGGATTCGGAATCCCCTTTCTGTGCGGCGAACTGCTGCCCGTCAGCACCGTCGCGTGGCTGCAAGCCCATGGAGCGCCATTCGTATACCTTCCCAAGCTGTCGGATCATTCATACCGGCTGAAGGTGGATGCGGTTCTCCAGAGAAAACCGGAGGCGGTGGCGATGGGATCCTCACGCGCAAATCAGTGGCGTAGCGCCATGTTTCATCCCACAAGGTTTTATAATGCTGCGAACGCGGTTTTTGTGGTCCGTGACTTCGCTCGCATGCTCGAGGAATTCGGCGACTTCAGCCCCCGCGTTATCATTTTCTCGATCGACTATTTCCCCTTCGTTCCCGCATTCGAGACAACCTACTCATCTCAATCTCGCAGCGAAATAGGCGGCTGGGCGACACCTGAACAGATCGGCATTATTCGCGGTGTCCTCGAGGATCTGGTGCGCACCCGCAGATTTCCCTGGCCCTCTAACAACGGCACCCCCGCATTGGGTCTATCGGCGATACAGACCGGCTCTGGATTTCGCCTTGACGGATCCTACAATTACGGATCTCGCTCGTTCGACGACGGAACGGACAGCGTTTCTGCAATCGAGGCAGGAAAGCAATGGCCTCTCGTTCCCGCCCAGCGTCTCGACCGTTCTATTCTCCGGGACTTCGAACGCTTCACCGAGTTGGCAAGACAGAAAGGTATCGCGCTGGTCGGGGTGACCATGCCTTACATTCCCAAGGTGCGCGACGCCATGGAGCGATCACCACACTACGGGGCGTGGCGACAGTTCCGATCGGCAGAAACGCAGGAATGGATCCGAAACCAGGGCGTGCTCTATTTTGACTTCAGCAGACTGGAGAGTTTCGGTGGCCGGCCAGATGAATTTGCCGATCCCTACCATCCGAGCGAACCAGCCTACATCAGGATGCTGCTTTCGATGCTCGCCGACGAAAGATTCCGTACGCTGTTTCCGGATCTCGATGCCCACGGCTTGGAGGAAACGCTGAAGCACGCCGGCAGGCTCGAAGCCTATCGCGATCCATTCTAGATAGGAGTAGCCGTTACCGCCCCGGGCGGAGTTCCAGGCTCTCGAGGCCGGCGGCGATGTTGAGGCCGACCTGGCCTTGCACGCTGAGCGGCTGGAGCGCGATCGAATTGTTGGAGCCGCCGACCAGCACGTTGCCGCCCAAGCCGACGCCTACCGAGGCGCTGCCCTGCGCACCGGCATAATTGCCGGCAAGATCGCCCGGGCCGAGCCGGTCGACCGGCGCGAACACGCCCCACGCCAAAGCCGTCTCCTGGGTGATGCCGATGTCGAGACCGACCTTGCGGATCGTCGCGACGTAGCGGTCCTCGGGCAGGCCATCGGCGCGCAGCACGCAGCCGAGATGGGTCACCGATCCCACGATGAAGCCGACGCTGGCGCCGCCGCGGCATTCGAGCACGCCGACCCGCGCCATCCGCTGCTGCGCTTCACTGTTCGCGACGGAGGCAAGGAGGCTGACGGCGGTGAGCCCTGCGAGGAGGAATGAACGGCGCATGAAAAATATCTCCGGCGATGATGATGCGAGCAGAGAGAGCGCCCCACCCGCGTTGCGCGTCTATGCCACAAGAGTGCTGGAGGTGCCAGATCGAGCACGGGGATTAGCGTGCAAACAATGAAAGGCCCGCCGGTGGCGGGCCTTTTCGCAGATATCTTGGGGTGGACAAAGCGACTTGTCCGCCATAGCTCGAAGAGCGACGGCGGAAGCCTGCCCACGCATTTCTTGCGATCGAGAGAGATGGTGGGCACGGCGCTGGTGCGCCTTTGCCCACCCTACGATTCCAGACTCGCGGAGAGAACTCTGTTCCCACAAGAGCGAGAAGAGGACACCGCTTGCCGCGACGGGCTTACCGCAGATTGCCGCAGAAGCGCTGGATGCGCTTGCAGGCGTCTTCGAGGTCCGACGTCTTGGTCGCATAGGAGATGCGGAACGCAGGTCCGAGGCCGAAGGCCGAACCCTGCACCACCGCGACGCCCTCGGTCTCGAGCAGCTCGGTGACGAAGTCCTCGTCATTGCCGATCACCTTGCCGGACGGCGCGGTCTTGCCGATCGTGCCGGCGCAGGACGGATAGACGTAGAAGGCGCCCTCGGGACGCGGGCACTCGATCCCCTTGGCCTGGTTGAGCATGGAGACGACAAGGTCGCGCCGCTCCTTGAACATCTTGTTGTTGGCGGGGATGAAGTCCTGCGGACCGTTCAGCGCCTCGACCGAGGCCCATTGCGCGATCGAGCACGGGTTCGAGGTCGACTGCGACTGGATCGTCGACATCGCCTTGATCAGCTGCGCGGGACCGCCGGCATAGCCGATACGCCAGCCGGTCATGCAATAGGCCTTCGAGACGCCGTTCACGGTGAGGGTGCGGTCGTAGAGCTTCGGCTCCACTTGCGCGACCGTGGTGAACTGGAAGTCGTCATAGACGAGGTGCTCGTACATGTCGTCGGTCATCACCCAGACATGGGGATGCTTCACCAGCACGTCGGTGAGCGCCTTCAGTTCCGAACGCGTATAGGCGGCTCCCGTCGGGTTCGACGGCGAGCACAGGATCACCCATTTGGTCTTCGGCGTGATCGCGCGCTCGAGCGCCTCGGCCTGCAGCTTGAAACCGGTCGCGGCGGTGCAGACCACCGGCACCGGCTCGCCGCCGGCGAGCGCCACCATCTCGGGATAGCTGACCCAATACGGCGCGGGAATGATCACCTCGTCGCCCGGATTGATGGTGGCCATCAGTGCGTTGTAGAGCACCTGCTTGCCGCCGGTGCCGACGATGATCTGGTTCGGCTTGTAGGTGACGCCGTTCTCGCGCTGAAACTTGGCGATGATCGCCTCCTTCAGCTCGGGAATGCCGTCGACCGCAGTGTACTTGGTCTTGCCGGCTTCGATGGCGCGGATCGCGGCCAGCTTGATGTTGGCGGGCGTGTCGAAGTCGGGCTCGCCGGCGCCGAGGCCGATGACGTTGCGGCCCGCCGCTTTCAGCGCGCGTGCTTTATCCGTGACCGCGATGGTCGCGGACGGCTTCACACGGTCGAGCGCAGCGGCAAGGAAGGACATCGTCATCTCCTGACAAGCGTCGTGAAACCATTCGCTTCACGACTCCGATTGTGGGAATGCAGCCACCCTAAAACGTGAGCCGCTGCACCGCAAGAAACTTCGGCCCGATCCGGGAAAGTTTACGGATCTGGAGCGGGTCGAGGCAGGATTCCCGCAATTTTCCGCAAACTTGCCTCCGGAATTGCTCATATCCGACAAAGCGTGTCCTCGGAGCAATTTTGCCCGTGTGGCTCCGCTAGATCGTCCGTCGTCGTGGCCGGGCTTGCCGTCTTCGCTGGAGCTTCGCCGGCCCGACACAAGCGCGGCGCAACCCGGGTCGCAGGCATCCACGTTCTTCCTGCCGCGGTTGGAGACGTGGATGGCCGGGTCAAGCCCGGCCATGACGATGTGGAGATTTGAGCGCCCTTATCACTGCCGCTCAGCCATTCACACAAACGCGCGCGAAGATGCGCCCTCGCGTTGACGCAAGCGTGAACTGATTTGCATGGCCCCGCGGAAATGATCTTCCGCCGCATTGCAATGCGGTAGGGTTTTCGAGTTTTTCTATCGGCTGACCCTTGCGGCGGATTCGCATCGGCATCATTGTTTAGCCGCTCTGCGGGCAACGAGCGCCGCGTCTCCCGTCTTTCGGAATCGAACTCCAGAATGTACAAGCTCTATTCGATGCAACGCTCGGGCAACAGCTACAAGGTCCGCCTTGCGCTGGCGCTGCTCAACCTGCCTTACGAAGCGATCGAGGTGGACATTCTGCGCGGCGAGAGCCGCACCCCGGACTTTCTGAGCAAGAACCCGTCGGGACAGGTGCCGCTGCTCGAGGTTGGCGACGACCGTTATCTCGCCGAGTCCAACGCCATCCTCTGGTACGTCGCCGTCGGCACCCCGCTGGCGCCCGAGAATCGCATCGACCGCGCCGAGGCGCTGCAATGGATGTTCTTCGAGCAGCACGCGCTCGAGCCGAATATCGGTGCCGCCTATTTCTGGCTGTCGCTGGTCAAGGGCGGCCGCGACCTGCAGACCCATTCGCTGGAGGACTGGATGGAGCGCGGCTATGGCGCGCTTCAGGTGATGGAGAATCACCTGAGGACCAACGCGTATTTTGCCGCGCGCCAGCTCACGGTCGCCGACATCGCGCTGTACGGCTACACCCACCTGGCCGACCGCTGCGACTTCGATCTTTCGACCTTCCCGGCGATCCGGGACTGGCTGAAGCGGGTGGAAGCCGCGCCCGGCTTCGTGTCGATGGACTGGCGGCCGGCCGACGTCGACGCCCCCGCCAGCATCGCGGCCAGTGCATGACCGGTCCCGCCCCCTGCTCCCGGGAATAGCGGGTATAAAGGTATTATTTGCCGCAATGTGGCCATTTTCAGCAGGATAGCCGCCGCAATGTTGCCGGCTGAAACTGGGAAATTGTGGAAAGTCGCGGGTGATTCGCTCGCGCGTTGAAGGATTTAGACCATGACACGGGCGTCCGGCACGGCCGGCTTTCAGGGCCAACCCGCTACCGTCGCGTCTTCCCGGCTGACCAACGCGGTTGCGGCCTCGCTCGCCGTCGCCGCACTCTCGCTGTGCCTGATCGTCACCCTGACGGTGCTGTCGACCAAGGCGACCATGGCGATGGGCCTGCCGGTCTGATTCCCGTTTCATCCCGGTTCCAGTCTTCAAGGCGCCGCATGCCCCGCGTCGGCCCGCATGGCGACAGGACGTCGATGAAATCACCTGTGGTAGTCGTTGCAATCACATTGACTGCGGCCATCCTGGTCGCGGCGTCATTGTTGATCGTCGTCGGCACCCGCAAGGGTCCGGGGACGTCGACGCTGAATGCGCCTGCGCTGCAACAGCCGCTCAAGCACGCGCACTTGGCCTAAAATCATCCGAAAGCCTTACGCATGCGAGCAAGCGCGCCCTAAGCACACCGCACGAAAACGCATCGCAGCAGTGCAACGATCAGTCAGACTTGCGGCTTACCTCCTTCGTGAGGGCGAGACTGTCCATGCGCTTCGGATGGCGTGCGATCTCCGGTCCGGTGCTGACGGCAGCAACCCTGCTGCTGGCGATGCTGTTCGATCGCTTGATCCCCACGCCCTCGCCGGCGCCGCTGCTCGTCGGCATCGTGGCGCTCGCCGGCGCATTGTCGGGTCTCGCCTCCGCCCTCACCAGCGCAGCCATCGCGGTGATCGGTGCAACGCTGCTCGTGCTCGGCCGCCACGGCGTTTCCGCCTCCATCGCCGACCTGATCCAGCTCGGCGTCCTGGCCATCACCGCTGCCGGCACCGCCGGCATCACCGGCCTGATGCGCGAGCGGCTGCTCGGCACGTTCGCGGCCGAGCGCCGAAGCCACGCCACCGCCGCGCGGCTGTCGGCCGCGCTCGACCAGGTCGATATCGGCATCGTGCTGCTTGATGCCGAGACACGGGCCGAGTTCATCAACCGCGCGTTTCGCGATTATTTCGCCTTGCCGGACGAGATCGCCGACGGCAAGCCGCCGTTCGTCGCGCTGATGTATCACGGCCGCGACACCGGCGCGTTCGAGCTGCCCGAAGACGAACTGGGCACCTTCATCGCGCAGCGCATGGAGATGGTGCGGACCGGCGATGCCACGCCGATCAACATCGCCCTGCGCAGCGGCGAAGTGCTGCGCTTCGTCTGCGCGGCGCTGCCGGACGGCGGACGGATGCTCAGCTACACCCCGGTGACCGACCTCGTGCGTCACACCGATGCGCCGTCGCGCGCCGACTACTACCGCTCGCTGCGCGATCCCACCGGCCGCAGGCTGATCCGGTATCTGCGCGTCGCGGAGTGATGCAACTGCGCGATTGATCGCCGCGCCCATCATCCCGTATGAAAGACGCTTCGTCGATCGCGGGTATCCACATGTCGCTCACCATTCGCTCCGTCACCAGGCAGGACTACGATCAATGGCTGCCGCTGTGGGACGGCTACAACGCCTTCTACGGCCGCTCCGGCCCGACCGCGCTCGCTCCCGAGATCACGCGCATGACGTGGCAGCGCTTCTTCGATGCCTATGAGCCTGTGCATGGCCTCGTCGCGGAGAGCGACGGCAAGCTGCTCGGCATGACGAACTACCTGTTCCATCGCAGCACCACGGCGATCGAGCCGTCCTGCTATCTGCAGGACCTGTTCACGCTCGAATCCGCGCGCGGCAAGGGCGTCGCCTCGGCCCTGATCCATGGCGTCTACGAACGCGCAAAGCTGGCGGGATCGCCACGCGTCTATTGGCAGACGCACGAAACCAACCTCACGGCGCAGCGCCTGTACGACAAGGTCGCGGAGCGCTCCGGCTTCATCGTCTATCGCAAGATCTTCTGACCCCCGCGCACACCCTGTGGATAACTACCCCTGTCACCCGCGCGTAACATAGCGGGACTACGGTGCAGCTGCGTCTGATCAGGCCCCCCGTCACCGATCAAGCGCCTCAAAGCGGTCCCCGTCAGTCGCCGCGTCTGACTGGGGCCGCGTTTTTTTGTCGACCTCGTCAGCATGGCGGCAGCGCGGCGAGCGCCTTGCTGCCACGGCGCAGCGCTATTTGGCGCCGCGTCCCACCGTCTGCATCACCTCAAAACCTTCGAACTGGGGATGGCCGAGATAGAGCGGCTTGTTGTCGCCTGCTTTGTGATGCGCGGCGCGAAACGCCTCCGACTTGGTCCAGGCCTCGAACGCCGCGTGGTTCGCCCAGACCGTGTGCGAGGCGTAGAGCGTATGGTCCTCGGCTTCCGGTCCGCGCAGCAGATGGAATTCGACGAAGCCCGGCACCTTGTCCAGGTGCGTGTCGCGCGAAAGCCAGACTTGCTCGAAGGCGGCCTCGGAGCCCTTGGCGACGCGGAAGCGGTTCATGGCAATGTACATGGGTGCGGTTCTCCTGATGCTCGGCCCATCATGTCGTCATTCCGGGACGCGCCGCAAGGCGCGGGCCCGGAATCCATTTTGCAGCAGAAAGTATGGTGAGATGGATTCCGGGCTCGCGCTATGCGCGCCCCGGAATGACGGCCGCTGCTATGATGCCACCAATCCCTGCATCGGCTTCGCGCTCGCGCTATCCGGAAACACCGTTTCCGCCAGCACGCGATCGGACAGGCCGAACTGTCCTTGCAGCACGCCCTTGATCACCGAGCGCAGATCCGTGGTCGGCTTGAGGTCGCGGCCTTCGTGGAGGTTCGCAAGCTTGAGGCCCGGCCAGTCCGCGATGACGCGGCCGCCCTTCACGGCGCCGCCGGCGAGCAACGCGATCGTGCCGGTGCCGTGATCGGTGCCGTCGGTGCCGTTGATGCGCGCGGTGCGGCCGAATTCGGTGGCGACGACGACGACGCTGTCGCGCCACCGCTCTCCCAGGCCTCCTTCGAATTCGGCGAATGCGCCGTCGAGCCCGCCGAGCAGGAAGGCGAGGCGCCCCACAGGGCCGCCTTCATTGGCATGGGTGTCCCAGCCGTCGAAGGCGAGTGCGGCGATGCGCGGGCCGTCGTCCGCCGCCATCAGCTTGGCCGCGCCGCGCGCGACCTGGCGCATCTGCGCCACCGCATTGCCGGGCTTGCGTTTCATGTCATCGCCGCTGGCGGCCTTGTCGAGTTGCAAGCCCTGCGACAGCGCCGTCGCCAGTGCGGGATCGCGGTGACGGTAGAGATCGACGAGGCGCATCGCGGTGTCGTCGTCCGCCTGCGGCAACGCCACCGGCGCCCATCCCACGGTCGGGGCGTTGCCGCGCAGCACCAGCGGCGTGGTGGGCCCGACCGCAAGGCCGCTCGATACGCGCTCGCCGCGCGGCAGCGCGTCCAGCGCGCGGTTGAGCCAGCCGGACTGCACGCGGCCCGGCCCGGCATAGCCGCTTTCGAGCACGTCCTGACCGTCGAAATGCGAGCGATCGCGATAGGGGGTCGCCACCGCATGGATCACCGCGGCGTGCTTGTCGCGATACATCCGCGAAAATTCCGGCATGGCCGGATGCAGCGCGAAGAAGGAATCGAGCGGGATCGCGGGATGGACGCCGTCCGCGGCGAGCGCGATCGAGCCGTGCAGGCCGGCATAGTCGGGATCGCCGATCGGCGCGACGGTCGAAAGTCCGTCGAGCGCACCGCGCAGGATCACCACGATCAGCCGGGGATCGCGCCCATCGGCTGCGCGCGCGAATTTCGGGAGGTAAGCCCAGGCCGCGAACGAGGCGCCACCGAGCAAAAGGCCGCGGCGCGAGGTGAGGAGCCGGTTCTCGACACAGTCGATCATGATCATCTCCTCTGCATTTCCGGCGACATCAAGAGCAGCGCCAGCGCCTGCTGCCGCGACTCCGCCCGCTCGACCGTTCTGCGGGTTTCGATCGAGGCCGCATCGGCCGCCGCGAATTCGAGGAGGTCGAGCGGATCGATGTTGTTGCCGAGCCGCGCGCCCAGCTGCGCGGCGATATCGAGCCTGAGCTTGATCCCTTCGGGCGCAGCCCAGGCGGCGCTGGTGTCCGGGAAACCGTTCGGCCCTGCCGGCGACCACAGCGGCTGTCCCAGCAGATTGAGACTGTTCAGATAGGCGCCGGGGTCCTCCGGCACCCGCGCGAGCAGCCGTCCGCTCGCGACGAGGAAATCGTAGGGGCTGCGCATCTTGGTCAGCGGCGCCTTCCAGGCCTCGTCGGAATCGACCAGCGTGGTCGCAAGCGCCTTGAGATCGCCGTCAGTCTTGACGAAGACGTCGCGCAGGCGCGCAACCAGCGCCGGCGGCGGATCGTCGGCAACGAAGTGACGAACGAATTTGGTGGCGATGAAGTTCGCGGTCGAGGGATGCCGCGCGATGTCGGCGAGCGCGGCCTCGCCCTGCGCGAGCCCAGCCGGCTCGTAGGTCTTGCCGAGCAGCATCTGCGGTCCCGGCTGGTGCGCATTGGCGTTGAACACGAAGGAGCCGGGGGGCCCGAGCTGGCCCTGCCGTCCGGCGAAGGTCCAGCCGGTGATGATGCGCGCGAGCGAGGTGACGTCGTCCTGCGTATAGCCGCCGCCGACGCCGAGCGTATGCAGCTCCATGATCTCGCGCGCGAGATTTTCGTTCAGGCCGCGCTTGCGATTCTGGCCGGCGCGCGAGTCCGGGCCGAGCGATTGCTGGTTGTCGAGGAAGAACAGCATCGCCGGATGCTGCTCGACCGCCCTCAGCATGTCGGCGAAGCGCCCGAGCACGTGCGGCCTGATCGTCTCGCGCTCGAACGCGCCGGCCCAGATCCGCGCCAGCTCGCCCTTGCTCGCGGAGATGCAGAAATGGTTGGACCAGAACACGACGAGCCGTTCGGTGAAGCCGCACTCCGCCAGCGTCGCGCGCTGCAACCGCGCCAGCGCTTCTGTGCGGAAGGTCTTTTGGATCACGTTGAGCGGTTGCGGCGCGGGCTTTGCTGCCGGCGGCGTGGAGCCTTGCTGCATGGTCTCGGGCTTGGCCGGACTGTCGGCGGGCTTGGTCTCCGCCATCTGGCCGGCGATCTCCGTCGCGGCCGCATTCAGCGAGAGATTGCGGCGCAGCGCGGGCTTCTGTTCGGTCGGCGCCGGCATGTCGGCGGGCGCGGCGGCCTTCGCCGCCTCGCGCGCCTGCTTGACCTGATCCTGATAGGCGAAGACGGCCTGCCCGAGCTGCTGCGTCGATTGCAGACCGGGCGCCTCCAGCAGCACGCCGCTTGCGCGCGCGAGCTCCGCCTTCACGAAGCCGCGCGGATCCGAGCTTGCGTTGATGAGATCGCCCGAGGCGCCGCCGCGGGCACCGAAGCCGAAACGGTTGAGCGCAACGAGCGCGGCATGCGAATCGCGGGCCATCGATTTGTCCTTCGCGTGCCGGGAGCCGCTTTCCGAGTCCGCGCGCGACGCCTAATATACCGCAACGACCGATGAACCCGACATGAAAATCACGGCGAAGCTTCGACGCAAATCATGACAAATCCGAAAGAATCCTCGAAGGCGGAACCGCGCCGCCTGGTCTGCGCGCGCTGCGGCACCGAGTTTGCTTGCGATCTCTCGGGCACATGCTGGTGCGCGGAAGAAGTTGCGAAACTACCGATGCCGGTCGCGGGCGAGGATTGTCTGTGCCGCGAGTGTTTGCGCAAGGCGGCGGCAACGGCAGTATCGTAGGGTGGGCAAAGCGCAGCGTGCCCACGTTTTTTTGCGAATCGAGAGAGATGGTGGGCACGGCGCAAGGGCGCCTTTGCCCACCCTAAGAAGCCTACACTTGATGCCCCGGCGATTTCCGCGCCATGCCGTCGAACGCGTCGAGCAGTTTTTCGCGCCAGGCATGGATCGGATCATCCGCCTCCAGCAGCTTGAACGGGCTGACCACCCGCGCCCATTGGAAACCGCCGAACACGATGTAGTCGGCGTAGTTCGGCGCCTCGCCGCCGATATAGGGCTGCTTCTTCACCGTCTGCCGCATCACCTCGAGCGACTTGCGGAAGGCGACCACGCCGGTGTCGCGGCTCGCCATGACCGCTTCCAGGCTCTTGCCGCCGAAGCGCGCCTCGCGCGACGCGCGGAAATAGGCGGCGTCGATCTCGGCGAGATTGTTCGGGATGTCGGCGACGATGAGCGGAAAGATGCCGCCGACGATGGCGATGTCGCCGAAGGCGTTGATCATGCGCGCCATGGCGCGGCCGCCCTCGCCGCCGAACAGCGACGGACGGTCCGGAAATTTGTCTTCGAGATAATTCGCGATCGTCCAGGAATCGACGATCGGCTCGTCATCGTGCAGCAGCACCGGAACTTTTTCCGAGCCGTGCGGCGCAAGCGCGCTCTTCTCGGTGAAGCGCCAGGGCAGCGATTCCGCCGACAATCTCTTATGCGCCAGCGCCATCCGCGTGCGCCAGCAATACGGGCTGAACGGGCGCGAGGGGTCGGTGCCGACGAGTTCGTAGAGCTTGAGTGACATGAAAGGCCTTTCCTGCCAGCTCCTCATCCTGAGGAGCGCGGAACGCGCGTCTCGAAGGATGAAGGCCTGAGCTCGGCCTCGCCCTTCGAGACGCGCGCAAGATGCGCGCTCCTCAGGGTGAGGGTCTCCCATTCTGGATTGCTTCGCTTGCGCTCGCAACGCCGATGCAGAGGATTTACCGCCCGTTGTTCCGGAGCAGCCGCTCGCCGCCTTCCGTCACCGCGATCACCAGCCCGAGGCCGGCGACCGTCTCGCGCGCGACATAGCCGCGCTCAGTGGCGTCTTCCCAGATGGTGAGGCGTGGGCACGAGGTCTTCCAGGTCGCGATCACCTCGGCATAGGCGCGCGGCTCGCGCGCGACCCATTCGACGAAGTCCAGCACCAGCGGATCGGCAGTCTCGCTCATTGCAAACCTCCCCTGTCGAAGGCGGCCAGCACGGGCGCACGAAGCAACAGCCAGCCGCCATAGGCGATGTAATAGCAGGCGATGGTGGTGATCAGCTTGTTCGACCAGGCCATGAACTGCTGGTCCGTCATCGCCTCCAGGATGCGCCGCGCCAGCGTGGTGCCGAGCATCGAGGCCGCGATCGCGACGCCGGCGAGCACGGGATCGAGGCTTGCGGCCTGATCGATGATGCCGCCGAAATAGATCAGCTTGGTGAAATGGCTGACGAGCTGGCACATCGCCTTCGTCGCCACCTTCTCGCGCCGCCCGAAATCGCCGCCGAGGAAGAAGGTGTCGAGCAGCGGGCCGGAGACGCCGGTCATCAGCATCAGGCCCATGCAGATCGTGCCGTAGACGGTGCCCTGCCAGAGACGGTCGGGATCCGGCTTGATGTTCGCGGGCAGAAGGCGCGCCATGAACGGGGTGATGCCGAGCAGCAGCAGCGCCGTCGGCTTGTCCGGCACGTAGCGGGTGAGCGACCACGCCGCGAGCGCCACGGCGGCGCCGACCATATAATTCGCGACCGGCCGCCAGCGAATATGCCCCCGCCACAGGAACGCGCGCCAGCCGTTCGAGGCCATCTGAGTGATCGCGTGCAGCACCATCGCCGTCGGCAGCGGCATCAAGGCCAACAGCACGCCGATCAGGATCAGCCCGCCCGCCATGCCGAACAGCCCCGACAGGAACGCGGTGGCGACCATCAGCAATCCGAGGGCAGCGATCATGGTGGGCGTCACGTAGGGTTCTCCGCAAGTGAGGGACGGCAAACTGTTCGTCTCCCTCGCCCCCGCTTGCGGGGAGAGGCGAAGAACCGCGACGCGCGCGACAAATCGGCTTAAATCTACTTTGCAAGTTGTGCCTCGCTTGCCCCTGCTTCGCAAACTGAGTTATCTTGGCCTGGCATCAGCTTTCCTGAGGGTCTTGCATAAGGGTCTTGCATTTGCGGCGGCTGCTGTTTCTCAACGGCATCAAGGCATTCGAGGCGGCGGCGCGGACCGGCAGCTTTGCCGCGGCCGGGCTCGAGCTGAGCGTGTCCGCAGCCGCCGTCAGCCGCATGGTGCATCTCCTGGAAGAGCGGCTTGGCGTCGCGCTGTTCGAGCGCAAGGCCAATCGCCTGGTGCTGACGCAGGCCGGCCGCGCCTATCAAAGCGGACTGACGCCGATCTTCGATGCGCTGGCCAGCCTCACCGCGCAGGTGACGGCGCCGGCGAGCGTCCGCGTGCTCACCATCGGCGTCGGCCACACCTTTGCGATGCGCTGGCTGATCCCGCGCCTGTCCGAGTTTCGCAGCGAGGAGCCCGATATCGAGGTGCGCTTTACCACCGGCGGCGCGTCGGTGCCGTTCGGCGAGGACTGGAGCTGCGGCATCAAGCTCGGCACCGGCGACTGGCCCGGCCTCGTCGCCGAGCCGCTGTTCGCCGGCGACCTCACGCCGGTCTGCGTGCCCCGCCTCGCGAGCGGCCTGAAGCGCCCGGCCGATTTGAAGGGCCCGAGCCTGATCCGCGTCGCGCACTCGGCCGAGGACTGGCCGATCTGGCTGAAGGCCGCCGGCGTCACCCGGATCAACGCGCGCGGGCCGGAGTTTCAGTTCTACGGCCAGGCGCTGCAGGCCGCTGCCGACGGCCTCGGCATCGCCATGGGCATCCGCCCCTATATCGACGACGACCTCGCCGCCGGCCGGCTGGTGGCGCCGTTCGACCTCTCGGTGCCCAAGGGTATGCGCTGGTATCTGCTCTATCGCAGTTTTCAGACCGAGCAGCGTGACTTTGCCGCGTTCCGCCGCTGGATCATGCGTGCGGCGGCGGAACCCGCGGCCCGGCCGGGGAAGCGGATCGGCCGTATTGCGGCGCGGAACTGACGCCCGACGGCAAAAAAGCCGGCCGCTTGTGAACGGCTTCACATCCCGGAATACGCAAACGTGGTCCCCTGACCCTCCAACAAGACACGTACGAAACACTTCGGGGACGACCATGACGACCATCTACGACGGCTTTGACATCGAATCCTTCGAGGCTGGCAAAGGCCTCTGGCACGCCCGCATTCGCCGCGCCGATCTCAGCCCCCTCGCCATCGACGGCGTGCTGTTTCCGGCCATGGAAGTCGGTTTCGCCTGGCCGGATCAGAACGCCGCGATCGCCGACGCCAAGCATCACATCGACCGCTTCCGCCGGCGGACCGACAGCGACGACGAATGAGCGGGCCGGACGGCGAGCCAAGCAGGGACGGCGCAAGTCAAGAAGGGGCAATTGGTCATGTCAGTCATCGAATCCGAAGGCCCGTCGCGGCCGAGGATCTACGCCCGCGCTGTGCTGTCCACCTGCCCGGAATGCGACGGCGATCTCACCGTGCTCCGGGTGATCGGCGGGCGCGCCGGATGCGAGTACTGGACCATGCGCTGCACCGATTGCGGCGGTATCCACCTCGACATCCTCGAACCCTATCAGGCGAGCGAGGACGGCGAGGGTCCGCTGCCGGCGGCGTAAGGTTCCTTCCTGCTGCCAACCTGCTGTCAGCAGCCTGCATGACGACGGCCATTCACCCTTTATCGGGAGGCGGACTCGTCCCATATTCGCCTCATGGCGAAGAAACCTGCATCCTCCGAGAAATCCGGCAAATCCCCCAAGTCCAAGGCCCCGAATTCCAAGGCGCCAAATTCCAAAGCTCATCGGCCCGACGTGCAGCCGATCGGGCCGGCGCTGGCGGAATTGCTCAATCCCGCGATCAACCGCGGCGACGCCGGGCTGGGATCCGGCACCGGCCTGCAGCCGCCGCCGGACAATTCGCGCGACCGGCGATCCGGGGGCGAGGCCGCCGCGCATCGCGCGCGGGCTTCGACGCCGAAGGAATTCCCGCAGGATAATGCGCGTCCGATGCCGCTGCGGCCCAACCCGCAGCCGCCGGGCGCCCGTCAGTCCGGTGAGCTTGCCGGATTGGAGGAGGCGCCGCAGGCCAACTACGGAACCGCAGCCACGATCCCGACGCTCGATCCGGAACTGGCGCGGCAGCTCGGGCTTCCCACCGAGGAGGACGATGCCGAGGCGCTGGCGCGGCCGCCACGCAGCAAGATGGAAGCGCTCGGGGTCAAGGCGACCGCCGATGCCCTGGAATCGCTGATCCGCGAGGGCCGGCCGGAGTTCCGCAAGGACGACGGCTCCACCAAGGTGTGGACCCCGCACCGGCCGCCGCGCCCGGAAAAGTCCGAAGGCGGCGTGCGGTTCGAGATCAAGTCGTCCTACGAGCCGCGCGGCGACCAGCCGACCGCGATCGCCGAGCTGGTCGAGGGCATCAATCGCAACGACCGCACCCAGGTGCTGCTCGGCGTCACCGGCTCGGGCAAGACCTACACCATGGCGCAGGTCATCGAGAAGACGCAGCGCCCGGCACTGATCCTGGCACCGAACAAGACGCTCGCCGCCCAGCTTTACGGCGAGTTCAAGAACTTCTTCCCGGACAACGCGGTCGAGTATTTCGTCTCGTATTACGATTACTACCAGCCGGAAGCCTACGTCCCGCGCACCGACACCTATATCGAGAAGGATTCCTCGATCAACGAGCAGATCGACCGCATGCGCCACTCGGCGACGCGCGCGCTGCTCGAACGCGACGACGTCATCATCGTCGCCTCGGTGTCCTGCATCTACGGTATCGGCTCGGTCGAGACCTACACCGCGATGACCTTCGCGCTGAAGAAGGGCGAGCGCATCGACCAGCGCCAGCTGATCGCCGACCTCGTCGCATTGCAATACAAGCGCACCCAGGCCGATTTTACCCGCGGCACTTTCCGAGTGCGCGGCGACGTCATCGACATCTTCCCGGCGCACTATGAGGACCGCGCCTGGCGCGTGAACCTGTTCGGCGACACCATCGAGACCATCGAGGAGTTCGATCCGCTCACCGGCCACAAGCAGGACGAGCTCGAATTCATCAAGATGTACGCCAACTCGCATTATGTGACGCCGCGCCCGACCCTGGTGCAGGCGATCAAGTCGATCAAATCAGAGCTGAAGCAGCGGCTCGACCAGCTTCATAATCAGGGCCGCCTGCTGGAGGCGCAGCGGCTGGAGCAGCGCACCACCTTCGACCTCGAGATGATGGAGGCGACGGGAAGCTGCGCCGGCATCGAGAACTATTCGCGCTACCTCACCGGGCGCCGTCCCGGCGAGCCACCGCCGACCTTGTTCGAATACGTGCCCGACAACGCGCTGATCTTCGCCGACGAGAGCCACGTCACCATCCCGCAGATCGGCGCCATGTTCCGCGGCGACTTCCGCCGCAAGGCGACGCTGGCCGAATACGGCTTCCGCCTGCCCTCCTGCATGGACAACCGCCCGCTCCGCTTCGAGGAATGGGACATGATGCGGCCGCAGACGGTCGCGGTGTCGGCGACGCCGAGCGGCTGGGAGCTGAACGAGAGCGGCGGCGTGTTCGTCGAGCAGGTCATTCGCCCGACCGGCCTGATCGATCCGCCCGTCGACATCCGCCCCGCCCGCACCCAGGTCGACGATCTCGTCGGCGAGGTCCGTGCCACCGCCCAGGCCGGCTATCGCTCGCTGATCACGGTGTTGACGAAACGCATGGCGGAGGATCTCACCGAATATCTGCATGAGCAGGGCATCCGCGTCCGCTACATGCACAGCGATATCGACACCATCGAGCGCATCGAGATCATCCGCGACCTCCGTCTCGGCGCCTTCGACGCGCTGGTCGGCATCAACCTGCTGCGCGAAGGCCTCGACATCCCCGAATGCGCGCTGGTCGCGATCCTCGACGCCGACAAGGAAGGTTTTCTGCGCAGTGAAACCGCCTTGATCCAGACCATCGGCCGCGCCGCGCGCAACGTCGACGGCAAGGTGATCCTCTATGCCGACCAGATGACCGGCTCGATGGAGCGCGCCATCGCCGAGACCAATCGCCGCCGCGAGAAGCA
>Ga0209758_1000702_pt1 | contig 49657 bp, 44 predicted proteins | sample AraplaMF_Col_mMF_FD_184258 | JGI IMG/M metagenome (GOLD analysis project Ga0209758, IMG submission 184258) | Arabidopsis root microbial communities from the University of North Carolina, USA - plate scrape MF_Col_mMF (SPAdes) (version 2) | ecosystem: Host-associated > Plants > Roots > Endosphere... | reverse complement strand
GGGCGAGGTGCTGGAGGTCGATCCCGACAAGGTGCGCGTGGTGCGCGCCGACTCGCTCAATTCGCTGCCGAGCAACAGTCCGGTTGGCAGCCGCATGGCGATCATGCTGGGCGGCGCGGCATTCCATGCCGCGAACAAGCTCAAGACCAAGCTGATGGCGATCGCGGCGCATGATCTCGGCGTGCCGGTCGACCGCGTCATCTATAAAGACGGTGACGTGTTCGACGCTTCGTCGCCGGACAAGAAGCGCAGCTGGACCGAGCTCGTCACCATCGGGCACCGCTACATCCATCGGCTGCCGCCGGACATGGAGCCGGGGCTGTCGGTGAGCCACATCATGCCGGTGCCGACCGGCGGCGGACTGCCCACCGCCGATGGCCGGGTGCAGATGTATCCGTGCTATTCATTCGAATTCCACCTGATGCTGGTGACCATCGATCCGGACCTCGGCAAGCCCGAGATCAAGCGCTACGTGATCGGCCACGATTGCGGCGTCGTGATCAATCCCAAGATCGTGCGCGGCATGACCATGGGCGGCATTGCCCACGGCATCGGCGCTGCGCTCTACGAGGAATTCGCCTATAACGACGACGGACTGCTGGTGGCGCAGAATTTCATGGACTATCTGCTGCCGTCCGCCCATGAAGTGCCGCCGGTCGAGATCGTTCATCACGAGACCCCGTCGCCGCTGACGGTTTTCGGTCAAAAAGGTTCGGGCGAGAGCGGCTATCTCGGCGCGCCGGCAGCGGTGGCGAGCGCCGTCAACGATGCGATCCGGCCGCTCGGCATCGTGGTGAATTCGCTTCCGATCAAGGTGGCGCGGCTCGGCGACATGATCGCTGCGGCGCGCGAGAAATGAAAGGCGACAAGTCAGTGATCATCGACACCCACGGCCATCTGCTCCCACCGGATTTTCTCGATACGGTCCGTAAGGAAGGCCCGAAGCTGCCGTCGCTGAAGATCATCGACAGCGAGCAGGGGCTCGCGCTCGGCTTCGGCAACGCCAAGCCGTCGCGGCCTGCGATGAAGGGCCTGAGCGATGTCGCGGGGCGCCTTGCCTGGATGCAGAAGCAGGGCATCGACAGGCAGGTGAACGGCGGCTGGCCCGACTGGTTCGGCAGCGACCTGCCGGCGGCTGAGGGCGAGACCTGGTGCCGGATGTTCAACGATGCGCTGCTGTCGGCCTGCAAGGCCGAGCCGAAGTTCGTGCCGCTCGCGGCGCTGCCGTTGCAGGACGGCGCCCGCGCGGCTGCGGTGCTCAAGGCCGCGATGGCCGCAGGCTTCCGCGGCGCCATGATCTCGACCTTGCCGCGCGGCATCGGCAGTGTGCTCGACGCGCCCGACCTCGATCCGTTCTGGAAGGTCGCCGACGACACCGGGGCCGTGATCCACATCCATCCGGCCTTCGATGCCGGCGAAAGCCGCGTGCATGATTATGGCCTTGCCAACGGTGTCGGCCGTGTTGCCGATGCGATCGTCGCGGCCTCACGTCTTGCCATGAGCGGCCATGTCACGCGCTACAAGAACGCCAAGATCTTCGTGCCGATCGCAGCCGGCGGCTTGCCGATCGTTGTCGGGCGCCTCAAGCGCAACCACAGCATCACGCCCGGCACCTCGGACCCGATGGAGGCGCTGAGCCTGCTCTATACCGACACCATCGAGCATGACCCGCGGGTGCTGCGTTTTGTCATCGAGATGATGGGCGCGGACCGTGTCATGCTCGGTTCCGACATGCCGTTTCCGATCGGCGACCACGAGCCGATGACCATCGTCAAGAATGCCGGCCTCAAGCCGGAGCAGGTGACGGCGATCAGCGGCGGGACGGCTCAGAAGCTGTTCCGCATCAACTAACGAACGAATTCAAAGGGAGGGCGACATGAAAAAGGTTCTTACGCGCCGACTGGCGCTGGCTTTGGCCGCATCGACATTGGCTCTCGGCTCGATCTCGAACGCCGGCGCGCAGGCCGTCGAAAAGCTCACCATCGTGATCTTCGCGCCGCCCTCGCTCGGCGCGCTGCTGCCGCCGGTGATCAAGGCCCAGAAATTCGACGTCGCCAACGGGCTCGACATCACCTTCGAGGAGCGCACGCCCGACGCCTACGCCACGCAGTTCAACTCCGGCGAGTTCAAGATCGGCGGCAGTGCCTCGCTGACCACCATGGGTCTGGCCGACGTGCGCGGCGTCAAAGTGAAGTACCTGTTCAACCTGTTCGACTTCTGGGGCACGGTGGTCACCTCGCGCGACAACGTGAAGACGCTGAAGGACCTCGAAGGCAAGGAGCTCGCCGGCGCGCGCTCCACCACGAACTACCAGATGTCGGAGTTCTTCGAGAAGCGCGCGGGCGTCGACCTCTCCAAGATCAAGGTCGTCAACACCGCGCCGCCCGGCCTGATCAGCTACGCCATCGCCGACCGCGCCGACGCCATCCAGATCTGGGAGCCGGCCTATACGCTGCTCGTCACCAAGAAGCCGAGCGTCCGCTTGGTCGACCTCAACATCGAGAAGGCCTGGAAGGACTTCGCCGGCGGCGGCACCATTCCGTATCTCGGCGTCGGCGCGCACAGCGATTGGGCCGATGCCAATCCGGACAAGGTGCAGAAGCTCTACACCATCTACAAGGCCGCGGTGGAATGGGTGCAGAAGAACCCGGAGGAGGCCGCGCCGCTGCTCGCCAAGGGCGCGGCGCCCGAGGAGCTCAAGGCCGTCGCCGCGATGATCAAGTCGAACGAGCGGCTCGCCATGAAGCTCACCAAGGCCGGCGAGATCAAGAAGGATATCCAGGCCGTCTACAAGGCCGGCATGGAGACCAACTATCTGCCGAGCATGCCGTCGGATGCTTCGATCTACGACAAGCCGCTGAAGTGACCGCCGCCCAATGACGGTCAATCCGCGCGTCCGACAGTTTCTCCAGGCGTCCGCCAGCATCGTGGTGCTGCTGGGCGCCTGGCAGATCGCGTCCTTTTACTTCCCGGACTATCTATTTCCGCCGCTGCAGAAAATCCTGGTACGGACCTGGAACATCCTGATCACTTGGCAGGAGCTGTCCCAGGTGCTGGAGACCGCGGCGCGGATTTTCGTCGGGCTTGCCGGTGCCTTTGTCCTCGGCTCGCTGCTCGCAATCCCGATCGGCCGCTATCCCAAGCTTGAAAGCTACATCACCCCTTTCCTGGTGTTCCTCCAGGGTATCCCGGCGCTGTCCTGGGTGATCGTTGCCATCATCTGGTTCAAAGGCACCGAATTCCGCATCGCCTTCATCATGATCATCACCACGCTGCCGGCGTTCACGTTCCAGGTGATCGATTCCTACCGCTCGATGTCCAAGGACCTGTTCGAGATGACCATGTCGTTCCGGCCGAGCGGCTGGACGCTGTTCCGCGTGCTGATCGTGCCGACCATCGTGCCGGGCATCCTGACGGCCTGGAAGATCAACCTCGGCAATGCGGCGCGCGTCGTGGTGGTCGCCGAGCTCGTGGGCGCCACCGGCGGCGTGGGCTACGAGCTCCTTCGTCAGCAGCAGCTGTTCGACATGGCGGGCGCGCTGGCCTGGACCATCCAGCTCGTGCTGTTCGTGCTTGTCGTTCAGCAGATCATCGTGTGGGTCGAGAACTGGCTGCTGCGTTACCGGCCGGTCTCCGAGCGGGCGGCGTAGAGCATGATCCCGAAAAGTGGGAACCGGTTTTCGGATAAGATCATGCTCGAAGGAAAAGCTTCGTGACCGAGCCCCTGATCCGCTTCGACAACGTCTCGAAGGACTTCACCAAGCCGGATGGCTCGGGGAGCTTCACCGCGGTCGACAAGCTGTCCTTCACCATCGACAAGGGCGAGATCGTCGCCGTGCTGGGCAAGACCGGCTGCGGCAAGTCGACGATGTTCAACCTGCTGTCCGGCCTGATCGAGCCGAGCAGCGGCAAGGTCAGCGTCACCGGCCACGACCCGTTCCGCGAGTTCAACTTCTTCCGCGGCAAGATCGGCATCGTGTTCCAGAACGACCGGCTGATGCCGTGGCGCTCGGCGCTCGACAACGTGGTGCTGGGGCTCGAGATCCTCGATCGCAAGCACAGCGATGCAGTGGCGGTCGCGAAGCGTTGGCTGGCCCGCCTCGGGCTATCCGGCCACGAGAACGACTGGCCGCACGCGCTCTCCGGCGGCATGCGGCAGCGCGTCTCGATCGCGCGGGCCTTTGCGGTCGAGCCCGACATTCTCCTCTGCGACGAGCCGTTCTCGGCGCTCGACGAGATGACGGCGCGGGATCTCCGCGCCGAGTTCGTTCGCCTCGTGAAGCAGAACGGCAAGACCGCGGTGTTCATCACCCATCACATCAACGAGGCGATGGACATCGGCGACCGCGTCATGGTGTTCCACCGCCCAGCGCGGATCGCCTACGAGACGCGGCTCGACGAAGCGGCGCGGACCACCGGCCGCCAGCCGATCCAGGACGAGATCCTGAAGGTGCTCAGCCTCGAAGCCAAGGAAACCAAGCCGGCCGAATAGCGGTTAGGCCACGCGGGTTTCCGCGTTGTCGTGCTGCGGCGTGTCCTTCCGCCCTGCCTCGGTGACGCCAGGCACCACCTCCACGGCAATGCTGGCCTTCCGGCAGGCGTCGATCAGCTGATCGCTGCCGGCGTGAGCAACGCCGCTCAAGCGAACCACGCGGCGGCCGGCCTTGGCGAGGCCAAGCATCAATTCGGTGGTGGCGTCGCTGCCGGCCTTGCCGACCAGCAGCTTCTTCGCCTCGCGGCGGGCGAAATCGAGAATCTCCAGCGACACCCGTTCGTCGAACAGGATCACGTCGGCCGATTGCAGCGCGCGCATCGCGCGCAGCGTCAGCAGCTCCGGGTCGCCGGGGCCTGCGCCGACCAGCGTGACGGTGCCGTGCTCGACCCGCTCGCCTTCGGATTTTGTCTGCTCCAGCAGCAGGTCATAGTCCAAGCCCTGCGGCACGGCGTCGGGATTCTTCACGGCGCGCTCGGTGAACAGCTGCCAGAACCGCCGCTTGGCGTTGAACGACAGCCCCGTGGACTTGAGATCGGAGCGCCAGCGGCGCGCCATCTCGGCCCAGCGGGCGAAGCCCCGCGGAATGAGCGTCTCCAACTTGCCGCGGATCGCCTGGCCGAACACCGGCGAGGCGCCGTCGGTGGAGATGCCGATCACGAGCGGCGAGCGGTTGACGATCGCCCCGAACGAGAAATCGCAGAACTTCGGATTGTCGACCACGTTCACCGGCACACCCGCGGCGCGCGCCGCGTCCGAGAAGCGCTTGGCGTCGTCATCGTTGTCGAACGCGCCGACCGCAATCGCCATGCCGGTGAAGTCGTCGGGTGTCCAGGCGCGGCGATGGATGGTGATAGCACCCTGAGGCGGATCGATCGCCAGCGCCTCGGTCTGGTCGCAGGTCTCGGCCGCATAGACCGCGACCTCGGCACCCGCGGCCGAAAGCAGTTCCGCCTTCCAGGCGGCGCCGGGCGTGCCGCCCGCGACCAGGGCATGGCGACCTTCGAGCGCGAAGAACACCGGCAGCCGTGCCAGCGGCTCCATGCGCGCCGGAGGAGCTTCGGAAGGCATATGGGTCGTGAGCGTGGCGGTCATCGGATTGACGCTCCTTCGAGGTTGTTGGTGTTCTTGTTCGTGTTCTTGGCATTGAGCTCGTGGGTCACGATGCTCTCGATTTCCGGCAGGCACGTGCCGCACTTGGTGCCGGCGCGCAGCGCTTTGCCGATGTCGGTGGTGCTGGCGGCCTTACCTGAAGCGAGCGCCTCTTGAATCGCGGAAAGCCCGACGCTGAAGCAGGCGCAAACGAGCTCGCCGGGTTCGCTCAGTCCCGTCCGGCCCGTCATCTGGGTGAGCTCGCGCCATTGCGGCGGCGCTTCGGCGGGCCCGAGGAACAGCGCGCCTTCGAGGCGGTCGCCCGCAAAGGCCGCGGCGCGATAGATGCCGCGCGCCCGATCGACATATTCGGTCAGCGCCGCTTCGGGGAACAGCTTCGGCGCGAGCTCGCGCCACGCCCCGGGCGCGTCGTTGCTGGCGAAGGCGTAGCCGGTGACGCCGGGCAGCGCGACTTGCATCCACCAGGAGTCGCGCGGGAAGGGCAATGCCTCGCGCGACACCGCGAAGCCGCGATAAGCGAAATCCACGCGCTCCACCGCAACAGGCGTGGCCTTGGCTTCCGGCTGGCCGGAGAACGGATCGGTCGCAGGCGCCACCAGATCGCCGATGCGCGCACACGACGCGTTGGCGTCGCTCCAATGGATTGGCGCAAAGATCGAGCCGCGTTGCTGGCCGGCGCTGGTCACGACCTTCAGGATGCACGAGCCGTGCCGGTTGTGGACGCGGACGAAGCCACCGTTGCTCAGCCCGTAGAGCTTCGCGTCGAGCGGATGGATTTCGGCAAACGGCTCGGGCTTGTGCGAGCCGAGCCGCGGGCTCTGGCCCGAGCGCGTCATGGTGTGCCACTGGTCGCGCAGCCGTCCGGTGTTGAGCCGCAGCGGGAATTCGGAGTCGGTCGCTTCGCGCAACGCAGGGTGCTCCGGCGCGATGAAGCGCGCCTTCCGGTCCGGCGTGCTGAATTGGCCATCGGTGAAGAGCCGCGCGGTTCCGGCAGTGCTGCCGGATTTCACCGGCCACTGCACCGGCTCCAGCGCGTCGTAGTCCTCGTCGGTGATGGCCGCGAGCCCGCCGAGATCGAGGGCGCGGGCGCCGTTGTTCTCGAAAGCAGACAGGGCCGCATGCTCGCGGAAGATGTCGGCTGAGTTGCGATAGGCGAAGGCCTCGCCGAAACCAAGCTGCCGCGCCACCTGCGAAACGATCCACCAGTCGGATTTCACCTCCGCAGGCATCGGCAGGAAGGCGCGCTGCCGGCTGATGCGGCGGTCGGAATTGGTCACCGTGCCGTCCTTCTCGCCCCAGGCCGCGGCGGGGAGGAGAATATGCGGCGCGGCCGACACTGTGTCGTTGCTCTGCATGTTCTCGGACACGACGAACAGGTCGAGCTTGCCGAGCGCCTCGCGCATCGCTCCGGCGCGCGGCAGCGACACCACCGGGTTGGTCGCCATCACCCACAGCGCTTTGATCTCGCCGCGCTCGATGGCCTCGAACATCTGCACGGCCTTGAGCCCCTCGCGCTCGGCCATGCGCGGCGCATTCCAGAAGCGCCGCACGCGGTCGACCTCGTCCGCAGCAAAACCCATGTGGGCCGCGAGCATGTTGGCGAGCCCGCCGACCTCGCGGCCGCCCATGGCGTTGGGCTGGCCGGTCAGCGAGAACGGCCCCATGCCGGGCTTGGCGATGCGGCCCGTGGCGAGATGGCAGTTGATGATGGCGTTGACCTTGTCGGTGCCCTGCGCCGACTGGTTCACGCCCTGCGAGAAGCAGGTGACGACCTTTTCCTTGGAGCGAAACAGCTGGAAGAACTGCGCGACCTCGCCCTCGTCGAGGCCGGTGGCCGCGGCGGTCGCGGCCGCATCCGGCGCGATCTCGCGGGCGCGCTTGAGTGCCTCGGCGAAGCCGTTGGTGTGGGCGTCGATGTAGCGCTGATCCAGCGCGCCGACATCGGCGAGATACGCCAGAAGTCCCGAGAACAGCGCGGTGTCGCTGCCGGGCGCAATCGAAAGGAACAGATCGGCCTCGTCGCCTGTGACGGTGCGGCGCGGATCGATTACCACGATCTTGGCGCCGCGCTCCTTGCGGTTGCGCGTCATGCGCTGGAACAGCACCGGATGGCACCAGGCGGTGTTGGAACCGACCAGCACCAGGAGATTGGCCTGATCGAGGTCTTCGTAACTGCCCGGCACCACGTCCTCGCCGAAGGCGCGGCGATGGCCTGCCACGGTGGAGGCCATGCAGAGCCGCGAATTGGTGTCGACATTGGCGGTGCCAAGGAAGCCCTTGGCGAGCTTGTTGGCGACGTAGTAGTCCTCGGTGAGCAACTGGCCCGAGAGATAGAGCGCGACCGCGCCGGGCCCGTGGCGATCCATCGTCTTGCGGAAGCCGTCGGCGACTGCGGCAATCGCCGTGTCCCAGTCGACCTCGGCGTAGCTCCGGTCGGCGCGCCGCAGCATCGGATGCAGGAGCCGGCCATTGAGGCCGAGCGTCTCCTCCAGCGCGAAGCCTTTCGAGCAGAGCCTGCCGGCATTCGTCGGGTGATCCGGATCGCCGGTGGTGATGGCGCCGCCGGCGCCGTCCGGCCGGGCGGACACGCCACAGCCGACACCGCAATAAGGGCAGGCGGTTCGGACAACGGGATGCAGCGGGACCGGCGCGTGCATGATCAGTAGACATCCGCCTGATAGCGCCCGGCCTTCTTCAGCTCGGCGATGAAGTGGACGGCTTCGTTGGTGGTGCGCGCGCCATGCGCCGCGACGATATCGATCAGCGCGCGCTCGACGTCCTTCGCCATGCGCTGCGCGTCGCCGCAGACATAGATGTGGGCGCCGTCGGCGATCCAGGTCCAGACCTCGCGGCCGGCCTGCTGCATGCGGTCCTGCACGTAGAATTTCTCGTCGCCGTCGCGCGACCAGGCGAGCGACAGGCGCGTCAGCACGCCGGCAGATTTCATGCCGTTGAGTTCATCCTCGTAGAAGAAGTCGTGGTCGCGCTTCTGATGGCCGAAGAACAGCCAGTTGCGGCCGGGAGCCTTGGTCGCCATTCGCTCCTGGAGGAAGGCGCGGAACGGCGCCACGCCGGTGCCGGGGCCGATCATGATGATCGGGACGTTCGGATCGGAGGGGAGGCCGAAGGCGTGGGCCTTCTGCACATAGACGCGGAGCTTGTCGCCTGCGTTGATGCGGCCGGCGAGGAAGGTCGAGCCGACGCCGAGCCGCGTGCGCTTGTTGATGTCGTAACGCACCGTGTCGACCGTGAGCGAGACGCGACCCTTCGTGACCTTGGGCGATGACGAGATCGAATAAAGTCGCGGTTGCAGCGGATCGAGCGACTCGATGAGGGCTTCGGGGTCGGGACGCACGCCGCGGAACTTCTCGATTGCGGCGAGCACGTCCAGCGTCCCGGCGTCGCCGTCAGGGTCTTCGCCCGCGGCCAGTGCCTGGGCCTTCTTCCGGCGTTCGCCGCCGGTGATATAAGAGAACAGCTGGAACAGCATATCGGGCGCGGGCGACAGCGATACGCCGTCGGTCAGAACCTCACGCAGCGTGCGTCCGCCGATCGGGAAATCTGCCGGCGCATCGAGCGCTTTGAGCACGGCCTCGACCAACCCGGGATCGTTGGTGGGGAACAGGCCGAAGGCGTCGCCGACCGTGTAGTCGAGACTGCTTTCGGTGAGATCGAACTCGATGTGCCAGGTCTCTTTCGCCGAGCCGGGCTTGTTGAGGCGTTTGCGGGACACGAAGGTCGCGAGCGCCGGATTGTCGCGCGAGGTGCCGGGCGCGCCTTCGGGCTTCGCCACCGGTGCCTCGGCTTTCACCGTGGGCTTCGCCGCCGCAGAGCCCAGCTCCGCATGGAGCGACTTCAGCATCCGGGTGGTGTCCTTGCCGCCCGGCACGCAGAGGTTCAGCCGTTCTTCGTTCCTGCTGAAAATCGCATCCGCGTATCGCTTGCAGTCATAGCCGCACTGGCCGCAGTCCTGCTGGCCCATTGCCGCCATCATGCGGCGGTTGAGCGGCTTGCCTTCGGCAAGCTTCATGCGCTCGGCGAGCGGTATGGTCTGGTCGTGCCACGGCGCGTCGTCCTCCTCGGCGCCGCCGATCTGCTCGCCCGGCATCAGCGCCGAGGCGTCCTGCGCCGCCGCGTCGCCTTCCAGCAGACCCGCAAAGAATCCGTTCAGCCAGTTGCGCTGCTCGGCGCTGAGCGGCGCGCTATCGGGAACGATCGAGGAGAGCGGCGGGCGGAGCGGGGCGTTCATGCGCCTTACGCCGCCTCCACATAGTGGTGGCGCTCGTACAGGAACTCGAGCACGCGCTGGCGGCATCGGACGTAGGTGGGGTCGCCGGCGAGCGCGAGGCGCTTGCGCGGCCGCGCGAGCGGCACGTCGAGGATCTCGCCGATATGCGCGGCGGGCCCGTTGGTCATCATCACGATGCGGTCGGAGAGCAGCACCGCCTCGTCGACGTCGTGGGTGATCATCATCACGGTGTTGCCGAGCTTGGCGTGGATCGCCATCACCGAGTCCTGCAGGTGCGCGCGGGTCAGCGCGTCGAGCGCGCCGAACGGCTCGTCGAGCAGCAGCACCTTCGGCTCCATCGCGAGCGCCCGTGCGATGCCGACGCGCTGCTTCATGCCGCCGGAGATTTCCGCAGGCCGCTTGTCCTTGGCGTGGGCCATCTGCACGAGATCGAGATTGTGCATGATCCAGTCATGGCGCTGTTGCTTCGACTTGGTCGAAGAGAACACCTTGTCGACCGCGATTTTCACGTTGGCATAGACCGTGAGCCACGGCAGCAGCGAGTGGTTCTGGAACACCACGGCGCGGTCGGGACCTGGATCGTTGACCTCCTTGTTCTCGAGCAGCACGCAGCCGGCCGAAACCGGCAGCAGGCCCGCGACGAGATTGAGCAGCGTGCTCTTGCCGCAGCCGGAGTGGCCGATGATCGAGACGTATTCGCCCTTCTCGACGGCGAGCGTGACGTCTTTCAGCACTTCGGTCGTGGCGGCGCCGCGCTTGAAGCTTTTGTCGACGTGATCGATCTTCAGATACGGATAGGTCGGCATCGCTATTTGTCCTTAGTTGGCTGAGGTGCCGCGGGTGACGACGGTCGCAACGAAGGCGACGATGCGGTCGAGCACGAAGCCGATGCCGCCGATGTAGACCAGCGCGACCACGATGTCGGAGAGCCGCGAGGAGTTCCACGCGTCCCAGATGAAGAAGCCGATGCCAACGCCGCCGGTCAGCATCTCGGCAGCGACGATCGCGAGCCACGACAGGCCGATGCCGATCCTTAAGCCCGTGAAGATGTAGGGCGCAGCCGAGGGGATCATCACCTTGATGAAGAACTCGAAGTGATTGAGTCGCAGCACGGCCGCGACGTTGCGGTAGTCCTGCGGAATGTTGCGGATGCCGACCGCAGTGTTGATGATGATCGGCCACACCGCGGTGATGAAGATCACGAAGATCGCCGACGGCTGGCTGTCGCGGAATGCAGCCAGCGAGATCGGCAGCCAGGCGAGCGGCGAGATGGTGCGCAGGATCTGGAAGATCGGATCGAGCCCGCGCATCGCCCAGACGGACTGGCCGACAAGTGCCCCGAGCAGGATGCCGATCACGGCGGCAAAGCCGTAGCCGATCGCCACGCGCTGCAGCGAGGTCAGCACGCGCCAGCCGAGCCCGATGTCCTGGGGGCCGGCGACGAAGAAGGGATCGACGATGAGGTCTCGCGCCTCCATCCAGATCTTCGACGGCGAGGGGAGCGTGGCGCCCTGCTTCGAGCACAGGATCTGCCAGACCACCAGGATCAGCGCGATCATCACCAGCGGCGGGATCAGGTTGGCAGCGAAATCCTTCGCGGCGGGAAGGAGCTTGGTCTGGAGGTAGCTTGCTTTCGGCGCCGGCAATCGCAGCACTTCGCCGCTGGTGGCCAGCGGGATGGCGGCGGCGCTCTCGGTCTTAACGGCCTGCATGTTCATCGACTTTCTCTCCGAAGGCGATGGGCCGCTTCTTTCGAAGCGGCCCGAGCGGTGGTCACACTTCGACGCGCTTGATGGAAAGGCTCTTGAGATAGGCGGTCGGGTTTTCCGGATCGAAGACCTTGCCGTCGAAGAAGGTCTCCTTGCCGCGTGAGGTCGAGGCCGGGATATCGGCCGGCGCAACCCCGAGGGTCTTGGCCGCCGAGCGCCACAGGTCTTCGCGGTTGACCTTGTCGACCAGCGCCTTGATGTCCGTGGTGGGCTCGAACTTGCCCCAGCGGATGTCCTCGGTGACGAACCAGGTGTCATGGCTCTTGAACGGATACGAGGCGTGCTCGCTCCAGAACTTCATGTATTGTTTGGTGCCCTTCTCGACGCGGCCGTTGCCGTAGTTGATATCGCCCTTGGTGCGGCCGACGATGTCGGCGACCGGCACGTTGAACCACTGCCGCTTGCCGACGATGGCCGACATCTCGTCCTTGTTCTCCATCTTGTCGCACCACTGCTGCGCTTCCATCACGGCCATCAGCAGCGCCTGTGCGGCCTTCGGATTCTTGTCGACCCACTCGGCGCGCATGCCGAGTGCCTTTTCCGGATGCTTCGACCAGATCTCGCCGGTGGTGCAGGCCGTGAAGCCGATGCCCTGGTTGACGAGCTGCTCGTTCCAGGGCTCGCCGACGCAGAACGCGTCCATGTTGCCGACTTTCATGTTGGCCACCATCTGCGGCGGCGGCACCACGATGGTCGAGACATCCTTGTCGGGGTCGACGCCGCCGGCCGCGATCCAGTAGCGGATCCAGAGGTCGTGGGTGCCGCCCGGGAACGTCATGGCGATCTTCACCTCCTTGCCGGCGGCCTTCTTCTTCTCGAAGGCGGCCTTCAGCGGCGAGGCATCCGCGGTGACCTTGAGGTCCTTGTATTCGCCGGAGACCGAGATCCCTTGGGCGTCGAGATTGAGCCGCGCCAGGATGTACATCGGCGTCGGTACGTTGTTCTGCGTCACCTTGCCGGCCGAGATCAGGTAGGGCATCGGCGTCAGAATGTGCGCGCCATCGATGCCGTTGCTGGCGGAGCCCAGCACCATGTTGTCGCGCGTCGCGCCCCACGACGCCTGCTTGGCGACCTCGACGTCCGGCATGCCGTGCTTGGCGAACAGGCCTTTTTCCTTGGCGATCACCAGCGGCGAAGCGTCCATCAGCGCGATGTAACCGAGGACCGCCTTGGTCACCTCCGGCCCCGCGCCCTGCGCGAAGGCGCCGGAGGGAAGCTGCGCCCTGGCGGCGGCGAACAGCGCGGCGGTGCCGGCGCTGGCCTTGAGGAATGAGCGTCGGGTGATGGACTTGGTGCCGGTGCCCCTGGTGCGGCGGTCGCTGGTCATGTCTCGCTTGCCCTCTCTGGTTCTGTTTCCCGCTGCCGACGCGCCGGCACGCGTCGGTTTCAGCCAACAAAAAAAGCCGCAGCCCGAGGCGCGAAGAGCCTCCCCAGGACAGCGGCGTTGCTATGTGGCCCTTCGTTGGACCTGACGCCGCTGCTCTCGCACCGGCATCCTTCGAACGACCTATTCAAGCGCCGTGCCAATTGTGGTGCGGCGCAAAAAATGTCTTTAAATCAGCAGGTTATTGGCGTTGCACAGCAATGAAGCAGGGCATTTTTGAATGCTTCTGATGCGCCGGACGGGCGCATCTTGTCGGTTTTTTGTGCAGCGCAATATTTGGGCAGTGAGCCGCTCAGCCGATCGGCACGCGGCCAATCCGCCATGAGGCGAGGTGTCCGGCGATGTCGCCCGGATCGAAAACCGGACCCGTGAAGGCGCCGATTTTTCCGGGCGCCGGACCCGCCGCCGCTTCCGTCGCGGCGTCAAAGAGGTCGGGCCGGAACACCGCCATGGCGGCGCGGCACATCTCGTCGGAGAACGGCGCCTGGCCCCAGCGCACCATCTGCGCGTAGAGCCACGCAGCCTGGGCCGGGTCGGGCCGGCCGGCGCCGTCGCGGCCGACCAGCAGATAGTTCGGGTCTGAGCGCACCGCGCCGTCGGGTGACACCTTCAGCTTGCCGTCGAAGGTGCGGCGGAGCACGTCGGCCGAGACGGCGATGCGGTTGGGGGCTGCGAGAATGTTGCAGACCTCGTCGCGGTTGGCCGGGTCCTCGACGAAGTCCGCGGCCTTGGCATGCGCACGCACCAGGGCCGCGAGCAACTCCGGATTCTCCCGGACCCAGCGGCTGCGGAAGCCCAGCACCTTCTCGGCCGCGCGCGGCAAAATCTCCGACACGAAGTGCAGGATGAAGCCAATGCCGAGATCGACCGCGACTGAATTCCAGGGTGCGCCCACACAAAAAGCATCGACGTGCCGGTTGGCGAGGCTCTCCACCATGTAGGGCGGCGGCAGCACCACGAGGCGGACATCCTCGTCGGGATCGACGCCGCCCGCCGCCATCCAGAAGCGCAGATGATAATTATGCGTCGAGAACGGAAACGTCATGCCGAAGGTGAGCGGGTCCTGGCCGCGCTGCTTGCGGGTCGCGACCACCTTGGCCAGCGCTTTTGCGGTGACCAGCGGATCGCTGATGTTGCCGTCGGCCGCCGCGGCGATCGAGGCGTAGAGCGCAGGCGACACCGTGATGGCGTTGCCATTCACGCCGAGCGAGAACGGCGCCACGATCGGCACCTTCACGTGGCCCAGCCCTAAGCTCGACGCGATCGCGATCGGCGCGATCAGGTGCGCGGCGTCGAACAGGCCGATGTTGAGCTTGTCGCGGATGTTGGCCCACGACACCTCGCGCACCAGATCGACGTCGAGGCCTTCGGCCGCGGTGAAGCCCTTGTCGACGGCTACGATCAGCGCGGTTGCGTCGCACAGCGGGATGAAGCCGATGCGCAGGCGCTTGTCGGTGGTCATTTGAACAACTCCGAAGCCGTGATCACCGCTTGTGCGACCTCGGCGATCTTCTTGTTTTCGTTCATCGCGGTCTTGCGCAGCAGCGCGTAGGCGTTTTCTTCAGTCAGATTTTTCGCCTTCATCAGAATGCCCTTGGCGCGGTCGATCACCTTGCGCTCTTCGAGCTGCGAGCGGGTCTTCTCAAGCTCGCCCTCGAGCCGCGAGAAGGCGTTGAAGCGCGAGATGCATAGGTCGAGGATGTTCTGCACGCGCTCCTTGCGTAAGCCCCCGACGATATAGGCCGAGACGCCGGCATCGACCGCCGCCTCGATCGAGGCGCGGTCGCTCTGGTCGACGAACATCGCGATCGGCCGCTTCACCACCCGGCTCATCTGGAACATCTGCTCCAGCACGTCGCGGGACGGATTCTCCAGGTCGATCAGGATGACGTCGGGATCCAGGGTGTAGATGCGCTGAAGCAGATGCGACGTCTCGTCGATGTGCACCACCTGGACGTGGCCAGCCTCCCGCAGCCCATCCTCGAGGATGGCGGCGCGGATCGGGTTCTTGTCGACGATGACGATCTTGAATGATGGGTCCAAAGATTGGGTCCACTTCCCGGCTGTCTGAATAAAATTCAAGCAGCGTGCCAACCCGGGGAGGGCGCGATTGTTCTGCGGAATGAAAGGCTTGTGCCGGAAATCCCGTGACCGGCACCCGCCCGTTTCGCGGCACCCCGCTGCCTGATCTCAACGCTTATGCCTGAAATTTGTGCGATGCAAAACAAATCGGCAGGAGCGGTGCAGGGTCGGGCAAGGTGGCCGGCTTAAACGATAATTAACCAAACAAATTAATAACTTGGCTGGTGGAGCGGCATGGGCCGTCCCCTGTTGAAAGGCTCAGCCGCGTGACCAGGCTTTCCCCCCGCGACGGCGGCCTGCAATGGAACGAGCCTGCGGTGCGCGACGCGCTGCGGTCGTTGGGCGACCGGGCCCGCTCGGTCTGCCTGATCACGCCGCCTTCGGCCTTCCTGCTGGATGAGCGGGTGTTCGTCAGCCTCGGCGTGCTGAAGGTCGCGGCGAGCCTCGAAGCGCAGCGCTGGCGCGTGAATCTCCTGGATCTCTCCGGCGTCGAGAATTTTCTCAGCCCCCTCGAAGATTACCTCGCGACCTGCGAGGACTTGGCGATCGGCATCACGGCGACCACGCCGCAGCTGCCGGCCGTGATCCAGATCGCCAAGACCATCCGGCGGGTTCGTCCCGACCTGCGGCTCATCCTCGGCGGGCCGCATGTCACGCTGGTCTATTCGGCGCAGAAGCTCGAGAAGAAGCGCAATGTCCTCAACGGCCGCGGCCACCGCTCGGCGGCGCAGCTCGAGGCCATCTTCGACGTGCTGTGCAGCGGCGACGGCGAGCTTGCGATCTTCGAGGCGCTGAAGGACGACGCGCCGAAGGTGGTCGATGGCGACGACCCGAAGGGCGGGCTGTTCCTCACCAACGCGATGTTCACCGAGAGCCCGCTCCCGGCGCGGCACCTCGTCGACCTGAAGTCGTACCACTACAGCATCGAAGGCCACCGCGCGACGAGCCTCATTGCCCAGCTCGGCTGCCCGTTCGGCTGCGGCTTCTGCGGCGGCCGCAACTCCAAGAGTCTCCGGCAGATCCGCAACCGCTCGACGGAGTCGATCCTGTCCGAGGTCGAGCATCTGCATCGCGATCACGGCTACACCGGCTTCATGTTCTATGACGACGAGCTGAACGTCTCGAAAAGCTTCGTCGAACTGATGAACGGCTTGAGCGACCTGCAGTCGCGGCTCGGCACGGAGTTCCGGCTGCGCGGCTTCGTGAAGTCGGAGCTGTTCACCATGGAGCAGGCCACCGCGATGCGCCGCGCCGGATTCCGCTGGCTCCTGTGCGGCTTCGAGGCCGCCAACGAGCGCATCCTCACCAACATCGACAAGCGCGCCAAACTTGCCGACAACGACCGCTGCGTCGGTTTCGCCAAAGAGGCCGGCCTGAAGGTCAAGGCGCTGATGTCCTGCGGCCATCCGGGCGAGTCGGAAGAGACCGTCACCGACATCCGCGACTGGCTGATCCGCAGCCAGGTCGACGACTTCGACTGCACGGTGATCACGACGTATCCCGGCACACCGTATTACGATCTCGCCGTGCCGCATCCGGCCGAGAAGGATGTGTGGACCTACACGCATCCGAAGACCGGCGACCGGCTGCATGCCCGCGAGGTCGACTACACGGTCTGCGCCGACTACTACAAAGGCGATCCGAATGGCGGCTACCGTTCGTTCGTCTACACCGATCACCTCAGCGCCGAGCAACTGGTCGGCTTGCGTGACATGGTCGAGCGCGACGTGCGCCGCATCCTCAACATCCCGTTCAATCCCGGCGCGCCCGCGATGCGCTACGAGCACTCGATGGGGCAGGGGCTTCCCGACTTCATCCACCGCATCGGCCAGCCGCAGACAGCGCCTGCCGAGGCGCTTGCGCCGCCGCAGGCCGTCGCGGGCTGATCGTCCGCCGCCCAAGCCTTGCTCGTTTGCCAAGCCTTGCTCGCTTGCCAAGCCTTGCTCGCTTGCCAAGCCTTGCTCGCGTGCCAAGCCTTGCTCGCTCGCCCGGCGAGGCCCCGCCGCGCCAAATCCCTTTGTGCCATTTTGGCGCTACGGGTCTGATCCGCGGCTGCGCTATGATGCCGGCGCTGGGACGTACTGATTGAGGGCTGCGACGGGGGCGAGGAGGCGCGATCGGGCAGGCAAGACCGTTTTTGGTCTGTCACGTCCGTGGTGCCCCGTTCTCAGCTCAACAAAAAGATGCGGCGCGTGAATTTGGAGAGCGTGCATGCTCCCATTCCTGCGTGCATCTTCCACGCGCGGCGCGGCCGCGATGACGTGTCTTGCATTTCTGGCCACGGCCGCGCTCGCCGACGATCGTCTCGTCGCGCTCGGCGAGAAGCTGTTCTTCGATCCGCGATTGTCGGCGAGCGGCACGACGGCCTGCGCGAGCTGTCACGAGCCGCGCTTCGGCTTCGCCCAGCGCCGCGCCGTTGCGGTCTCCGACAACGGCCAGCTCGGGCGCCGCAACGCGCCGTCGCTGCTCGACGTGGGCTTCGTGCCGTGGATGATGTGGGACGGCCGCTTCCCGTCGCTGGAGCATCAGATCTTCGGGCCGTTCTCGAGCGGCGAGATGGGCAACCCGATCGACCGCGCCGCAGCGCGGCTGAACAACGATGCCGAATACGTTCGCATGTTCGAGGCCGCGCTCGGCGAGCGGCCTTCGCCCGGCGCCATGGCGCAGGCGATCGCTGCCTTCGAGCGCACCATCGTGTCGCGCGAGAGCCGGGTCGACCGCTTCCTCGTTCAGAACGACACCGGCGCTCTCTCGCCGCTCGAGCGCGACGGCTTCGACTACTTCACCGGCAAGGCGCGCTGCACCTCGTGCCATCACGTGTTCCCGGTGACGCCCGACGGCCGCAAGGCCAACCGTCCGCTGTTCACCGACTTCCAGTACCACAACACCGGCGTGGGCTTCGGGCCGCGCGGCTTCGCCGACCGCGGCCGCCACGAGCAGACCCGCAACCCAGCCGACTGGGGCGCGTTCCGCACGCCGCCGCTGCGCAACAGCGCGCGCACGGCGCCGTACATGCACGACGGCAGTCTCGGCACGCTGGAAGAGGTCGTGGAGTTCTACAGCGCCGGCGGGCAGTCCAACCCGAACCTGTCGCAGGCCATGCGCCCGCTCAACCTGAGCGACCGCGAGAAGGCGGCGCTGGTGGCGTTCCTGCGGGCGATGTCGGAATAAGAATGGGCTGTGCGGCTGCTCTCGGCCGCACAGCCCATCTGTTTGTCGCAACTAATCGAGCGGCTCGACCTTGACGAGCCGGTGGTCGTGGTTGCTGCCGACCCAGAACGTCACCGGCGTCGTCGTATTGTCGATGTACACCGTGCGCATGTTGGTGTCGCCCGGCATCAGGTACTGCGTCCACTGGCCGGTCTTGGGATCGACCCGCACGGCGCGGTCGGTGTGCATCGTCGAGGCCCAGATCTCACCGTTCCGGTCGAAGCTGGCCCGATATGGGAACGTGTAGGGCGGCAGCATGTATTCGGTGAATTTTTCCGTCTTGGGATCGAACAGCGCGACCTGGTTGCCGCGATATTCGGTGACCAGGACGCGGTCCTGATCGTCGATGTTCATGCGGCGGGCGCGGGCGAACGGCGTCGGCACCGGATACCAGGTCACCTTCAGCGTCTTCGCATCGATCTTGCCGAGATGACCGCCGGTGAACTCCGCCATCCAGAGGTTGTTCTTGGAGTCCGACATGACCTGATAGATGGTGGCAGCCTTGCCGTTCAGCGCGTCGGTCGGATGGAACTTCTCCCAGGTCTTGGTCGCGAGATCGAGCCGGAAGATGTCCTGGGTGCCGACGCTCTTGGTCCACACCTTGCCGTCGACCTCGTGGCGCAGCCCGGTGAAGTTGAGCTGCACGCGCTCGTCATTGTATTCCGGCGGCAGCGGATAATAGGTGATCTCGCCGGTCTTGGGGTCCAGGTGGCCGAGCGAGCCCTGGTACATCGTGTCGAACCAGAGCTTGCCGGTGTGATCCCAGTCGATGCTGAGCAGCCCGATCGGCGCCTTGTCCTTGAACTGCTTGATCGGATATTCGACGAGCTTCAGCGTCTTCGGATTGAACTTGCCGATGAACATCTCGCCGAAATCCGTGTACCAGACCATGCCGTCCTTATCGACCAGCACGTCATGGGGCTCGGTGGTCGGCCGCACCATGTCGTACTCGGTGACGATGGCGCGGGTGTCGCGGCCTTTCGGGCGCGGCAGCGTCCGCAGCTCGTAGTTCCAGTGATCGGTCGCGCTGAGATTGATGGTCGCCAGATACTCGGCCATCTTGCGGAATTGCTCCGGCGTGCCGGCACGGGCCCGGTCCAGCATTGGCTGCGGCTTGATCGGCTGGCTGACGGCGCCGTAGCCGCGCATGCGGCTGATCACGTGCGTCCATTCGTCGGCATCGTGCGTCGAGCGCATGATGCGCTCCATCGTGTGGCAGCTCCCGCAATCGAGCAGCGTCGCCTTCTGCGCTTCGGTGCCGGGGATGCTCATCATCCATTCGGCATTGGTGAGCTGGCTCGCGAGATTCTTGGTCTTCTTAAGCTTGATGTCGGCGCTCGCGGTCTTCTCGGTTTCCACCGTGGCCTTCGCCGGCTTGTCGATGTCGTAGCCGACGGCGCGGATGGCGAGCGTGTATTCGCCGGGCTCCAGGCGGTTCTCCGGGAAGGTGTAGCGGCCCTTCTCGTCGGTGGTGACGCTGACGCGGACGATCGAGCCGGCCTTCTGGGCGGTGACGACGACACCTTCCATGTTGCCTTCGGCCTCGGAGCTGACCGTGCCGGTCAGGGCCGCCTGGCCTTGGGCCCACACTGTCTGGATTGTCGGTTGGAACAGGATCGCGGCTGCACTGGCCGTGATGCTCAACATCAGTTGGCGTCGCATCGCTTTCTCCCTAGGCAGAATTTATTTTGGTTCTTTGCGGGCTCGCGCTGTCGGGTTCGTGTCGAATCTCTCGACAGCCGGCCTTTGTCCCATGGTGACTCCGCGGCGCTTCGCAAACAAGGGGCTTCAGGCCCGTTGCGCCCCGCGGGCTTTGTCTGGATACTTTCCTTACCAACACCGTGCGGCAGTCACGGGTAGGGGAGGAGCGTCGCCATGGTTACACGGCTTATGCCGACGGTGATCGGCACAGCGTTTGTCTTAGCGATCTCAATGGTATCGGCTTACGCGGCCGACGATATCGAGGCGAAGGCTCAGACCTGCGCCGCCTGCCACGGCGCCAACGGCGTGCCGATCGAGCCCAAGACCATCCCGATCATCTCCGGCCAGCAGCAGAGCTACCTGATGAAGCAGCTGCGCGACTACCGGAACGGCGAGCGCGCCAACCCGATCATGACGGCGATCGCCAAGGGGCTGGCCGAGGACGACCTCCGCAAGCTCGCGGCCTATTTCGCGGCGAAGCCGTGGCCAACCCTGCCGGCTCCGGCCGCCGCGGCCGGCTCGCCGCCCGACGGGCTGAAGCAGTGCCAGCCGTGTCACCAGCCGAATTTCGAAGGCGGCATGCCCGCGCCGCGGCTCGCGGGCCTGAGCTACGAATACCTGGTCGCTACGATGAGGAACTTCGCCACCGACGAGCGCACCAACAACGGCGACATGCCGAAGTTCATGCACGCGCTGAGCGACAGCCAGCGCGATGCGATGGCGAAATATCTGGCGACGCTGCGGTAAGAAACCGCGCCTTGTCTCGTGATCGATGCCGCGGGCGGCCTTGTCGCCCGTCAGTCGAACATTGCGACACAGTCGATCTCGATATCGGTGCCGGCGCGGTGCAGCACGCCGCCGAAACAGGTTCGTGTCACCTTCTCGCCGGCAAAGTACGCCTTGAATGTTTCGTTGAAGCGCGGGAAGTCCGCGACATTGCGCAGGATGACGCGCATGTTGACGATATTCTTCGCCGTGGCGCCCGCAGCGTCGAGCACGTTCATCAAGTTGTCGAGGGTCTGCTTGGTCTGCACCACGATATCGCCCGGCACGACCTCACCGGTGACGGGATCGAGCGAGCCCGTGCCCGATACGAACAGCATGTTGCCGAAGCGTATGGCTTGCGCGAGCGGCGAGACAGGCTGGCCCGGGGTGAAGCCGGTGGTCGGGGCTTTGGATGATGTGATGATCTGCTTGGGCATGGGGATTCTCTGAGTTTCCGGTGATGAGGTTGTCTACACGTTGGCGTCGACGGCGGCGCGCAGTCCGGCCTTCTCCAGACGCGGCAGCAGCTCGCGGCCGAACCGTTCGAGGCCGCCTTCGTAATCGAGCCAGGTCAGCAGGAAGCCGTCGACGCCCGCCTCGGAGAGGTTCGCGAACAGGCTCGTGATGTGATCGGCGTCGCCGACCAGCGGATAGCCGGCAAAGCCTGCCTTCAACGCGTAAGCGAGCTTGGCCGCAGCCTCCGGCGGCATCGCCTTGGTGTCGATGGCGTTGTTGCGGATGATGTTCTGCACCGGTTCGTCGTCGCCCTGGGTGACGATGTAGTCGTAGGCGTAGGCCTGGGCTTCCGCAGTGGTGTCCTTGAGCACCACATAGGCCGACATCCAGATCTGGATCTCCTTGCCGAACTTCTCGCGGGCGTCGTTGCGATACTCTTCGACCTGCTGCTTGATCGCTTGCGGATCGGGGTTGTGCGCGGAGACGAAGGCGATGTCGCAGTGCTTCGCTGCGAACTCCCGGCCGCGCGGCGAGCGGCCGGCGTTGAACAACACCGGGCGCGCCTGCACGCCGTGCGGCTGGCTGTAGGCTTCCTTCAGTTTGTAGTTCTTGCCGTCGTAGTCGAAGCTCTTCCGCTCCGACCACAAACGGTCGAAGATCTCCATCCATTCTTCGGCGAGCTCGAAGCGGTCGCTGTGCTCCTTCACCTCGTAGCCAAAAAGCTTCATGTCCCCGGGATACCAGCCGAGAACGAGGTTCATGCCCGCTCTGCCCTTGGAAATGAGATCGACGGTTGCCGCCGCCTTGGCGACGAACACCGGATGCATCAGCGTGACATGCAGTGTGCTGACGACGGCGATCCGCTCCGTCACGGCGGCCACGGCGCCCGCCCAGGTAAACGGCTCCATGAAGTCGCCGCTGTAGTGGTCGTCGCCGCCGAACGACCTCCAGTGCATCGCGGAGACGAAGGCCTCGAAGCCAAGATTCTCGGCCTTTTGCGCGAGCCGGACGTTGACGTCCCAGCTGCACTTGAAGCGGTCGGGATGGAACGTGAACGCAGCGCCATTGCCGCTGATGCCGAAAACGCCGAGCTTGATGCGATTCTTGGAATCGCGAATGGGGTTCGATTTCTGTCCGGCCCGGTCCGTCATGCCTGCACCTCTCCCTCTTAGTTGATCGCCGAGACTGCGGTGCCCTTGATGGCCTCGGTTCGAACAATGTCCGTGACGTGGTCGCGCAGCTTGATGAAAGCTGCCTCGCTTCGCATGGCATAGCGACGCGGCCGCGGCAGATCGACGTCGATCACTTCGCGGATGCGGCCCGGATGCGCCGTCATCACCACCGTCTTGTCGGCGAGATAAATCGCCTCGTCGATGTCATGGGTGACCAGCACGACGGTCTTGCGCTGCTCCTCCCAAATCTCGAGGAGGAAGTCCTGCATGATGGAGCGCGTCAGTGAATCGAGTGCGCCGAACGGCTCGTCCATCAAAAGCGTCGACGGATTGATGGCGAGCACGCTCGCGATCGCCGCGCGCTGGCGCATGCCCCCCGACAGCTCCGCAGGCTTCCTTTGCCGGAACGCTGCCAGGCCGGTCCGTTGCAGCATGCGCTCGACAACCTGTTCGCGGTTGCCCTTGCCCCGATTGGCGCGCAGCGAGAGACCGAACGCAATGTTGTCCTCGACCGACAGCCACGGAAACAGCGCGGTCTGTTGAAACACAACGCCGCGGTCCGGCCCCGGCCCCTTGATGGACTGCCCATCGACGACGACCAGTCCCTCGGTCGGCGTCTCGAAGCCCGCGATGAGGTTCAACAGCGTGGACTTGCCGCAGCCGCTCGCGCCGACCAGCGTGACGATCTGCTTCTCCTGTACGGCCAGAGTGATGTCGTCGAGCGCCGTGACGAAGGCGTCGCCGGTCGGAAACCGCTTGGTGAGCGAGGTGATGTCAATGCTCCCCACCGAAGGTCTCCTTCTCGTTCCAGGTGAGCAGCATGTCGCGGACCAGCACGACCAGCCGGTCGCTGAGGAATCCCAGCAGGCCGATGCTGAGCATGGCCGCGATCACGACGTCGTTGCGATAGAACAGATATGCGTCGTTCAGGAGATAACCGAGCCCGCTGCGCACCGCGAGAATCTCGGCGACCACCACGAGCACCCAGGCGATGCCCATCGACAGCCGCACGCCGGTGAGGATCGACGGCAGCGCCGCGGGCAGGATCACGCGCGACAGCATCTCGGTTTCGTTGGCGCCCATCATCCGCGCGGCCTTGTACAGCGTGATGTTGATCTGGCGCACGCCATGCGTCGAGTTGATTGCCGCCGGGAAGAATGCGCCGAGCCCGATCAGGAACACGGCCGGCGCGTTGCCGATGCCGAAGAACACCAGCGACAGCGGCACCCACGCCGTCACCGGGATGTTGCGCAGCACCTGGAGGGTCGGATCGAGCACGCGCTCCATCACCCGGCTCAGTCCGATCAGCAGGCCCACGAAGATGCCGAGCGCAACGCCCCAGCCGAAGCCGGCGAACACACGCCACGTGCTCGCCCAGGCGTGATCGAGCCAGGTGCCGGAATAGCGGGCTGCCGCATCCGTTAAACCCGTGACGAGATCGTACCAGACGAAGACAACCTCTGACGGCGGCGGAAACACGTTCCGCCGCACGAAGCCGATGGTGCTGAAGATCTGCCACAGCAGCAGGATCGCGACGGGGAAGACAGCGTATTGCAGCGCCAGCGACGCGCGCCGCCGGAGATTCCCGGGTTTCACGGCCGGGGAGGATCGCGCCCCCGCAGCTTGGGTCTCCTTCAGCATCACCACGTGGAGAGTTCGGCCGGCGACAGCCCCGAGGCCTTGGCCACGAATGACAAGTCGACGAAGCTATCGACCTTGGCGCTGAAGTCCTCTTTGACCCAGCCGAGCTGGTGCAACTCGCGCGCCATGGTCTTGATGTCGCCCACGTTGGTGCGGAAGTTGTACTTGAGAAACTGGCGCTCCTGCATCGCGATGACGGGATCAGGCAGCCGCGAGTATTTCTTCTCGAACTCGATCTGCTTGTCGGGCTGGCCGATGAAGCTCTTCATGGCCTCGACATGCGCATTGACGATGCGCTGCAGGAGCTCGGGCTTTTCCTTGATCAGCTTGTCGGTGACGATGAAGCCGACCTCCTGCTTGCCGAAGCTGTCGCCGAACATGTGCAGATACAACGCCGCGTCACCCTTTTCGATCGCGATTGCGCCAAAAGCCGACAGCGTCATCGCCATATCGACCTCGGCGGCCTCCAGTGCGCGGGGATGGTTCGGGAACGGGATATTGACGATCTGAACATCCTTGTCCGGATCGATTCCGATCGATTTCAGATAGACCGCAAGCTTGGCGTGCTGCATCGAGCCGGTCGGCGTGCCGATCGTCAGCGGCTTGCCCGCATGCTTGCGCAGCGCCGAAAAAGATTTCAGGGCCGAGACATCGTTCTGCTTGAGAGCGAGTCCCTTGCGCGAAACGAGGACGTTATAGCCGCCGCCCCAGCCGCACACCCACTTCACCGGAATGTTCTCGCTGATCGCGCGGATCAGATGCTGCGTCGTGGTGTTGCCGGTTTCGAGCTCACCCTGCTCGATGGCGAGCAGCACGGCGGTGCTGTCGCGGAAGTCCTTCGCATCGAACACAAGGTCCTGCTTCTTGTTGGCTTCGGGCAATGTCGTGCGCAGCGCGCCCATGGCGCCGATCTGAAGCCCTTCGCGGACCGTGTCGGCCGCCTGAGCGGGCCGGAGCAGCATCGTTGGCAGGGCGGTGCCAATCGTCGCTGTGCCCAATGCTTTTCCAAAGTCACGGCGGCTGATGCTGGATCCAGTCATATCGATATCTCGCCTTGTACGCGCGGTGAATAACCCGCGCCCGAGAAGCAAGATTGATACCGCCAGCGCAGAATGTACATGCCTCCATATGCATGCCCGCACCTCTCAAGGCGGCGGACCGGCCAACTATGGAGTGCGCGCCCTTGCCGGAGTTACGCGCGATCTATTGCGGCAGCCGGTGCCGTGGCGTGCCGGTCTTCAATCGCTCGAACAATCGCTCGAAGCGCTCGGCGATCTTGGAAATCTCGAACATGCGCTCGGCATAGCCGCGCGCCTTGGCGGCGGTTGCGGCGCGCAAGTTGTCGTCAGCCATGAGAGCAGCGACCGCATCCGCCATTTCGCCGGCGTTGTCCGCCCCGGCCACGCGGCCGCCGCCGCTTTCCTGCACAGTAGTCGCGGCAAGGTTCTGCCACGGCGCCGCGATCACGATGGCGCGGCCGGCGCAGAGATACGAATACGCCTTCGACGGCACGTAGAGCACGCCGGCCTGGCCGCTCACCATGGCAAGCAGCACGTCGGCCGTGGCGAGCACATCGCCGTAGTGCTCGTAGGGCTGGAACGGCATCACCCGCAGATTCGCAAGGCCGCGCGCATTGGCTTCCTGCGCGATCGCCTCGGCGCCCGGACCTGACGACACCACCAGCACCAATGCATCGGACGTGCCGCGCAGCTTCTCGGCCAATTCGACCAGCAGCAGCGGATTCTCCATCGCGCCGAGCGAGCCCGTGTAGAGCGCGACCTTGCGGTCGGCGAGCCCGTGCGCGCGCGACCACGCATTGTCCTTGTTGCCCGGCGCGAGCCGGTCGAGCGGGGACCAGTTGCGCACCACCATGCACTGGCGCTCGAACACGTCCCAGCTTTCCGAAAGAATGCTGAGCATGTCGTCGGCGATCGGCACGATCGCCTCGCTGCGCTGCAGGAGCTTCCGCTCCAGCCCGTGATAGTAGCCGCCGACCACGATGTTCATGATCGCGCCGCGGCCCGCGATCATGCGGTCGATCTCCAGCGACTGGAAATCCTGCATCCAGTAGACGAACGGGATGTTGGCACTGTTGCAGGCCGCCTGCAGCCGGCTCTGCACGTCGAGCGGATTGTTGCAGGCCATCGCGATCTCGGGAGCAAAGCTCGTCACCCGCTGCGCAACAAGCCGGCCGAACGTGGCCTCCTGCCAGCGCCGGCCGAAGAACGATGGCGACAGCGGCCGGCCGAGCGACAGGCCTTCGATGGTCAGCGACGGCGGATCGCCGTCCTGCCTGGTGAGATCGGCCTTGGGTGTCTGGATGTCGCCAGAATAAAGATGCAGCACCTCGTGGCCGCGTCCCGCAAGCGCGCGGCTCAGCTGCATCTGCGGCGCATGGCCGAGGTAATCGTTGATGACGATCCGCACGATCCGCGCCGCTCCGCGAAGGCACTTCCGATCCGAATCATTAGCCGCTTTGCCGACGATTCGGTAGCGCGCTCAAGTCTTCGGCACTCAAGTCTTGGGGCACTCCGAAACCACGGCGCCGTTCACCACTTCGACCTGCTCCAGGCACTGCTCGGGCGCCGTGACCTTGCCGGCGACGGTGAAATCGTAGCCGAAGCCGTTCAGCACCAGCGCGTAGCGGCCCGGCGTAAACGCGAATCCCGGGTTGGGCTGGATCACCACCATCTCGTTGCGGCCTTCGAGCGGCGAGACCTTGAGGTCGTAGCCCTTGGAGCGGATTCGCCAGATGCCTTCCAGCGGAACGATCGCGGGCTTGCCGTCGACGAACTTGGTGGTGCGTTGCACGCGCGCGACAACGCGCACGCTCACATTCTGCGGCGCGTTGTTGACGAGGTCGCGGCGGAACACCACGAAGCTCAGATTGTCGCCCGGCACCGTGACGGTGCTCGGCTTGGTGATCTCGGCCGACACCAGCACACGCGGGTCGGGCACCTTGATCGGCAGCGGCTCGAGCGCGAACAGCTGACCGGGAACACCGGCATAGACGCCGAAGGCGCGCGGCAGCGGGAAGGGCAGGATCGGCTGCGGCTCTTGCACGGGCCGCGCGGCGGCCGGTGCCTGCGCCTGCATCTGCGGCTGACCTTGAGCGGACTGCGGTGAAGGCTCGCCTGCGGCAGGCGCAGGAGCGGCGGCCTGCTGCTGCGGCGCCGGCGTGGTGCCCTGCTGCCGCGCGACATACACCCATCCGGTGATGCCGATATAGAGCACGACGCCGATGACCGATGCGGCAACCAGCTGCAGGAACGGGAAGAAACTCGATCGCCGCTCGGGCGGCCGATGCACCGGTCCGTATTCCACCGTGTCGAGCGAGACGCGGCCGCCCGGATCGAGCCACGATGGAATCCGCTCGAGCTGCACGACCTCGGTGCGCTCGGGCTTGGGTCGCTGCGGCAGAACGACCACGGCACCGCCGACGCGCGGCGGCTCGAACGAAGCGTCGAGCGCCTCGATCTCCGGATCGCGTTCGATGAGCTCTTTGGCGAGAGGGTGTTGGGCTGCCGGATAGGGGGCGGCCGACTTTTGCGTGGCCTGGCGCGCTTCATCCAGATCCTTCGCCACGGCGACCGGCGGCGCAGATTCGGGCTCTGGTTCACGCTCCGGCTCCGGCTCGGCACGGGGCACCGGGATGCGCTCGGCCAAGTTGGCGGGACTGAACGCGTCCGCGGGCTGAAAGATCAGAGTGCTCTCGACCGGCTCGGCCTTCGGGCTGGCAAAAGCCGCAGGGCTGGCCGCGGGACTGGCAGCCGGACTGCTGGCAGCAGCGCGGGGCCTGCCGGCCGGCCTGCGCTCCTGCTCGATCGCCTCGACCTCGATGCGCTCGATGGCGCGTTCGAGCTTCAGCGCCTGCTCGAGCTCGAAGACGGTCTTCGACTGGCTTTGCGCGTCGGCGATCGGCTTGGCGACGATCTGCTCGGGCCGCAGATTCTGCCAGGCCAGCGCGTAGACGAGCTTGCGCAGCATGGCGTGGTCGCGCGTGACGTCGTTAATGACCTTCATCAAAACCGCGTAGTGGTCCTGCGGCGCAGCCGACGCCGGAGGACTCGCATCCGATTTGTTCTGATTTCGCGGTTTTGCGTCCGCCATAAGCCCGGATTGTCTCAGTCGGGGGTGGTGGTGTCAAAAACAGTCCGCCTGACACTCGCCCAAAATGGTTAATGCCGCCTGCGGGTTAGCCGATCTGCGCAGACGGCTGTGACGCAACAATGGCGGAAGAAGGCTGGTCATCGTTGCCGGTCGCCGGATGTTTGCTGCCTCTCCACCTCATCCTGAGGAGCCCGACAGCGCGAAGCGCTGTTGGGCGTCTCGAAGGATGGGGTGGCCCCACTGCTGCGGCATCCGGGCGGCCGCATGGTTCGAGACGCCAGCCTGCGCGTTCGCGCAGGCTCGCTCCTCACCATGAGGCCGGGAGAGAGCCGAAGGTGTGCGACAGCGGGTTGATCCGGTTTGCCAATTTTGGGCAGTTCCCTGTGTCCCCACTCTATCAACACTCGAAATCGCAATAATCTTTTCTTCTCTTTCAGCCCGTGTACACCGGCCATGCCTTGCTCACCTGAGGGCGTCATCTAGAGCGTCTATTTGGCGGAGCAGGGTGTGGCGCCCGGGTTCCTGTCGTAACGCAGGCAGGGATCAGGGTCGTCTCGGACCACCGCCCGCGCCGTCGCAAGACGGGGCTGCCCTTTAAGGGCTGGACGTGGACGGGCTGAAGGGCGGCGCCAATGCCGCTCGGATAGGGGCGAGGTTATGCTCGTCCGCCCGCGCCCGGAAGAGCGGTCCCGAGCCGAGAGACGCCACTGTGGAGCGCCGGAGGGCGCGCCTGCCGCTAACACGGCAGGCGGGGCGCCTTCCAAGAGGTGCCCAGACTATGACGTAGCGCCTGAACCGGCGCTCCGCTCCCTCTTTGGAGGGAGGAGGAAAATGAAGGCGGCGCCCCGCGCCTTGCTACTTCCGGGGCCGATGGCGCTCGCCCATGTGGCATAGGCGAGCGAAGCGACGCCGTCCTCGGACGGCTGTGGCGGGCTGTTTGACATGTGAATCCGAACCAACGCGCGCATCGGCGCGCTTCCGCGCCAATCAGGCGCGGGCTGCATCATGTCGCCGTCGGCAATGCAAAAGGCAGCCGGGCAAGACGCCCGGCTGCCGGTCGACGAGAATTTTCAGGCTCGAGCTTTAGCCGCCGCGATACGGCTTGCACTGGCCGTCCTGCACGGTGAAGCCCGGGTTGTTGCAGTGCAGCTGTCCGCGTCCGTCGCGGTACATGCCGCTTCCACCACCACCGCCGCCGCCGCGATAATAGCGCTGACCGCCGTCGTAATAGCGCTGCTGCTCCTGGTAGTAGCGCGGTTCGGGCCGATAGCTCGGCTGCGGAGCGTATCCCCGCTCCTGCGGCGCGCAGGACACGCCGTTGAAGAACCAGCCCTGACCGCAACCATCACGGGCTTCGGCCGACGACACCGCAACGGCTGTTGCAGCGCAAACAAGAAACACGGCAAGGCGAGACATTCTGATTACCCCTCTTATAGGTGCTAGGAACATAAGCCACGCTAGATGAACGCCAGCCAAACGCTTCGTTTAAAACCGGCGCTGCGACGTTTAGACCTGAAGCCTGCAGGGGCCCTTGCGGGCCGAAATTCCGCCCCTACGGCAGTTTCGACTTCAGAAGCTCCAGCGCGATGCCGAGATTGGAACGATCCGGCTTCAGTTCGCCCGCGTAAATCCGCCGGGTCATCTCGACCAGCGTCTCGTTCGCAGGCGTTGCAATCCCGCGCTTACTGCCCTCCTCGACCACGAAGCCGTTGATCAGGTCGATCTCGCTGAGCCGGCCTTTCATATGGTCCTGCAGCGTGGTGTTGGCGCCGCGGCCCGGGCCGATGTCGTGGTTGACCTTGTCGACGAGCTTCATGAGGAGATTGTTGGTGCCTTCGATCTCGGCCTGCGTCAGGCCGAAGATCGGCACGACCGGATGGCCGAGCGCCTGGCCGATCTTCAGCGCCTCGGAGCCGAGCTGCATCATCAGCTCCTGCATGCCCTCGGGCTGCTGGTCGGCCAATTCGCCGCCGGTCATCGCGATGGTGCCGAGCGTCATCGAGTTGAGCACGAGCTTCATGTATTTCGCCGCGAGGATATTCGGCGTGATCTCGACCTTGCCGGCGTGACGCAGGATCGCGGCGGCCTCCTCGACGCGGCCGTCGGTGGAAGGATGGAAGCTGCCGATCGCAAACCAGGTCCGGTCCGGCGCGGTGTTGCGCTTGATCTCGCCCGGCACGAAGCAATAGGACGACAGCTCCGGCACGCAGCCGAGCGTCCGCGACGGCCCGACCACGTCGGCGATGATCCCGGCCGTCATGGCGTTCTGCAGCCCGATCAGGAAGCCGTCCGGCTTGAGGTACGGCTTGATCAGCTCGGCGTGCCAGCGCGTGTCGTAGGCCTTGGTGACCAGCAGCACCAGGTCGAACATCTGCCGCATCGAGGCGAGCTCGCACAGGTGATAGGCCCGCACCTTGGCGTGGATCTCGCCCTGCCGCAGCGTGACGTGCAAGCCGTTCGCCCGCATCGCCTCGACATGGGCGGGCCATTGATCGATCAGCACCACGTCGAGGCCGGCATTGGTGAGGTCGGCGGCGACGCAGGAGCCGTTCGCGCCGGTGCCGAGAACTGCGATTTTCTTGTCCATGTGACTCTGGTCTGAGAAACTCCAATTTGAGAAAGCCGCGCGGCTGCGAGGCACAGCCTCACTCCGGCTTGAGATTATACTGTCGGATCAGCCGGGCCATGTTTTCGATATCCTCGCGCAGGAATTTCGAAAATGCCTCCGGCGTGTCGGTGATGCCGACATAGCCGAGCTCCTCGAAGCGCCTTTTCGTTTCCGGCAGGCTGACAGCTTCCCTCACCGCCGTTTGCAGCCTGTCGCGCACCGCGCGCGGAGTGTCGGCCGGAACCATCGCGCCGTACCACGTCGTCACATCGTAGCCCGGAAGCGTTTCGGCGACGGTCGGGGTATCGGGGAGATAGGGAATGCGCTGCGCCGACGTGATAGCGAGGCCAACGAGCTTGCCGTCGTCGACGAAAGGTTTCGCGGTCGCATAGGGCGAGCCGTAAATATCGGTGACACCCGACAGGATCGAAGCGAGCGCCGGTCCGCCGCCGTTGTAAGGCACGTGCACCATGTCGAGTTGCGCCTGCGCCTTCAGCACCTCGGCGACGATGAAGGTCGCGGCGCCGACGCCGCCCGACGCGTAGTTCAGCTTGCCGGGCTCGGCCTTGGCCTTCGCGATCAGCTCCTTCAGCGTTTTGACGCCGACCTTCGGATGGGCGAGCACGATGTAGAACGCCGAGGCAAAGCGCCCGACCGGCGCGAAATCCTTCTCCAGGTTGTAGCTGAGGTTCCGGTAGAGCGTCTGGCTGAACGAGTGGTTGGTGTTGGCCTGCAGGATCGTGTAGCCGTCCGGGGGCGCCTTCGCGGTGACGGCCGCGGCGATCGTGCCGCCGGCGCCGGCGCGATTCAGCACCACCACCGGCTGGCCGAGAATTTTCGAAAGCGCCTCGGCCATGATGCGCCCGACGATGTCGGGCGAGCTGCCCGGCGAGCTCGGCACGATGTAGTTGATGGTGCGGTCGGGATAGTTTTGGGCGCGGGCGTCGTCCGACAGCAGCGCGGCGAAAGCTGCAAGACACGCGACCGCGATGCGGCACCAGCGCATGGACGTTTCCTTCCGACACAAGAGTGCCGCTGCGGTTGCGCTGCAGCGGCTTGTCCTTCGTCAACGCGAGTGCAGCGCAATTTGCCGCGGCGGGCAAGCACTCATCCGGCGCTGGCCTTAATCTAGCTGCCCTTCTTATCCCGCTAGAGAATTTGCATTTCACATATCCGGCTTTGTGTTGCGCGCCGCCGCGATGCAAATCTGGCCTGCACGCATACCAGCCACACATTTCCCGAGGCGCGCGGCTTCGCTACAGTCCCCGCCTCGGCATGGGAACAATCATGACATCGCTTCGCACCCATCCAGCCCTCGCGGGCGTCTCGACGATTTTCGGCGCGCTGCTCGGCGTCGCGGCGCTCGCCACGCCGGCCCTTGCGCAGGACTGGCCGAACCGGCCGCTGACCATGGTGGCGCCGTTCGCGGCCGGCGGCTCGACCGACGCCATCGCGCGCATCGTCGCCGAGGGCTTAAGCGCGCAGCTTCACCAATCGGTCATCGTCGAGAATGTCGGCGGCGCCGGCGGCATGACCGGCGCCAACCGCATCGCGAAAGCGCCGCCCGACGGCTACCAGTTCGTGCTCGGCAATGTCGGCACCCACGCGCAGAACCAGACGCTGTACAAGGCGCCGCTCTACGACGCGCTCAATGATTTCGCGCCGGTGGCGCTGATCATGGACCAGGCGCTGGTGCTGGTGGCGCGCAAGGATTTCCCGGCGAACAACCTGCAGGAGTTCATCGCCTACACCAAGGCCAACCAGGCGAAGCTGCAATACGCCTCCGCGGGCCTCGGCGGCTCCAATCACCTCGCCTGCGTGCTGCTCAACAGCGCGATCGGCGTCGAGGTCACGCATGTGCCGTATCGCAGCGGCGGCCAGGCGATGCAGGATCTGCTGGCCGGCCGCGTGGATTACCAGTGCCCGAGCGTGCCGACCGCGATCCCGCAGATCGCCGGGCAGTCCGTGAAGGCCTATGCGACCTTGAGCAAGAAGCGCTCGCCGGGCCTGCCCGATCTGCCGACCGCGGACGAGCAAGGCTTGACCGGTTTCGACATCCCGAGCTGGTACGCGCTGTTCCTGCCGAAGGGAACGCCGGACGCGATCGTGCGCAGAATGAATGCCGCGGCGGTCGCCGCGGTCAGCACACCTGCCATGCAGGAACGGCTGAAGGCGATCGGTTCCGACCTTGTCGGTCCCGAGCGCATGACGCCGGAATATCTGGCGAAGTTCGTCGCCGACGAAATCAGGAAATGGTCCGGACCGATCAAAGCGAGTGGCGTGCAGCTTTGAAGAGGGCCATAGTTCGAGCCGCAATTGAGGTCGATCGATGAAGCTCCACTCTGTGACATTGCGAACGGTCCGGCTGCCGCTCATCCGGCCCTACGTGCTGTCGTACCGGACCTTCACCGAGTTCGAGCCGATCATCGTCGAGGTCCGCGACAGCGACGGCCGGATCGGCTGGGGCGAAGGGCACATCTCGCCCGGCTCGAGCCGCGAGACCCGCGACGGCGGCTGGGCGTTCTGCCGCGAATACGCCGCCGCGGTAGTCGGCCGCGACACGCGCGACGCCAAGGCGATCATTGCGGCCAACGTCGAGGCGAGCAAGGTTGCGGCCACCGCGCTGCTCACCGCGATCGAGATGCTCGAGGATCATCCGCTGCTCACGATCGATCGCGAGGTCCGCCTGCCGCTGCTGACGCCGTTCAACAGCTCGGCGCAGAAGGACATCGAGGACGAGGTCGAGCGGCGGCTCGCAGACGGCTTCCGCACCTTCAAGATCAAGGTCGGCAAGGATGCCGACGACGACATCCGCCGCGTCACGGCGATCCAGCGCGCCATCAAAGGCCGCGCCACGATGCGGGTCGACGCCAACCGCGCGTTCTCCGAAGCCGACGCGTGCCGCTTCGCGGCGGCGCTGGATCCGTCCGGCATCGAGCTGTTCGAGCAGCCCTGTCTCGCCGAGGACTGGGACGCCAATGCCAATGTCGCCAAGGTCTCGACCGTGCCGGTGATGCTCGACGAGCCGATCTGCGAGCTTGCCGACGTGGAGCGGGCAGCGACCATTCCGAACGTCGGCTTCTGCAAGCTCAAGCTGAAGCGCTTCGGCGGTCTCGATCTGTTGCGCGACGCGCTCGATGCGGTCAGCCGGCTCGGCATGGAGTCGGTGCTGGGCGACGGGCTCGGCGCCGAGCTCGGCTGCTGGATGGAGGCCTGCGTCGCGCGCGTGACCATCCACAACGCCGGCGAGTTCAACGGCTTCCTCAAGCCCAAGGTGAGCCTGCTCGCCGAACCGCTGCAGTTCACGGCGGGCGAGATGGTGATCCCGCCGGGCTTCAAGCCCATCATCGACCTCGACGCGCTCGCCGCCCACACCGTCGCCCATGAACAATTCACGAAAGCCAGCAGCGTCTCGCTGCACGCGCCGTCGGGCGCCTGAGACGCGCCCATGAGAGAGGAGAACGCCATGACGAAGCGGCAGCTGCATCTCAATCTGTTCATCCACAGCCGCGGCCATCATGAAGCCTCGTGGCGGCATCCCCTCGCCTCGCCGCTGCCGCTGACCGACATCCGCTACTATCAGGACCTCGCGCAGCGCGCCGAAAAGGCGCTGTTCGATTCCATCTTCCTCGCCGATCAGCTCGCGCTCGGCGACGACGCCTCGCAGGCCGCGCGCACCTGGCTCGAGCCGGTGACGGTGCTCGCCGCGATCGCGCCGGTGACGAGCCGCATCGGCCTCATCGCCACCTGCTCCACGACCTACACCGAGCCGTTCAATCTCGCGCGGCAGTTCGGCTCGCTCGATCACATCAGCAACGGCCGCATCGGCTGGAACATCGTGACGTCGTGGCTCGCGACCGCGGCGCGCAACTACGGCGGCTCGGGCCAGGTCAGCCATTCCGACCGTTACGAGCAAGGCGAAGAGTTCATGTCCGTGGTCAAGGGGCTGTGGGACAGCTGGGCCGAGGACGCGGTGGTCGACGACCGCTCAGGCGGGCTCTATGCAAAAGCGCACCGCATCCGGCCGATCAACCACAAGGGCGAGCACTACGAGGTCGCGGGCCCGCTCAACCTGCCGCGCACGCCGCAAGGCCGTCCGGTGCTGGTGCAGGCCGGATCATCGGATGTCGGCCGGCGCTTCGCGGCGCGCCATGCCGAGGCAGTGTTCACCGCGCATATGGAGAAGGCGACCGCGCAGGCGTTCTACACCGACCTCAAAGCGCTGGTGAAAGAGGAAGGCCGCGATCCGAGCCAGGTGCACATCCTGCCGGGCTTGAGCCCGATGATCGCCTCGACCGAGGCGGAGGCGCAGCGCTTGTCGCAGGAGATCAACGAGCTCTCCGACGTGGAGGTCGGGCGCAAGCGGCTGTCCGGCCGCTTCGGCGGGCATGACTTCTCGCACCTGCCGCTCGACCGGCCGCTGACGCCTGCGGACTTCCCCGATCCGGCCACCGTTCAGGCGGCGCGCAGCCGCACCGAGGTGATCATCGGCTTCGTCAAGCGCGAGAAGGCGACGCTGCGGCAGTTGCTGGCTTATCTCGCCGGCGCGCGTGGCCATTTCACCTTCGCGGGCACGCCTGAGCAGTGCGCCGATGTCATCGAGGACTGGTTCACGGACGGCGCTGCCGACGGCTTCAACATCATGCCGCCGGTCCTGCCGGCGCATCTCGACGTGTTCGGCACCGAGGTGATCCCTATCCTGCAGAAACGGGGACTGTTCCGCACCGCCTACGAGGGCAAGACGCTGCGCGAGCACTACGGCCTGAGCTGGCCGAAGAGCGAATTCCCGAACGCCGCGCCGCAAGCAGCGGAGTAACGGGAGATTCAGTTGAGGTCCGCTGCGCCCGCCGACGCGTCGCGGCCTTCTTCCTTCAGCGCCCAGCCCATTGCGCGGCAGGTGTCGAACGGAATGCCGAACGACACTTCGAAACCATCATCGGTCGCGAGCGTCATGATCAGGCACGGCTGGTCGCTGCTTTCGATCGACCAGCGGCCGAGCGAGAACACATAACGCGACGTGTCGCTCCGGGTCTGTTGCCGCAACGCCTTCGACAAAAGCCGCGGCAGCGTCATCATCACCGACGCGGCCTGCCGGAACGGAAACGCGACTGAGACCGATTCGCCGGCCTCATCGAGAAAATCGAGACGGATCGTTTGCCCGTCTTCGGTCGTGTCGCACGTCGTCAGGGCGCCGCTGATGATGCCGCGTGTCATCTCTTGCTGTTCGCCCGATCCCGATCATTCCTGTTTCAAGCCGTCTGGTAGCCCAGCACGGCCTTCACCTCGAGATACTCCTCAAGGCCAAACACGCCGTGCTCACGGCCGTTGCCGGACTGCTTGTAGCCGCCGAACGGCACGCTGCGATCCGCCGGCGCGCCGTTGAGATAGACGCGGCCCGCCCGAATTTTCGACGCGACCCGGCGCGCGTCGGCGATATCGCCGGCCTGGACGTAGCCGGCGAGACCGTAACTGGTCTTGTTGGCGATCTTGATCGCCTGATCCTCGGTGCCGTAGGTCATCATCGACAGCACCGGGCCGAAGATCTCCTCCTTGGCGATGGTCATCTGCGGCGTGACATCGGCGAACACCGTCGGGCGCACGAAGTAGCCGCGGTTGAATCCTGCCGGACGTCCAAGCCCGCCGGTCACAAGCGTCGCGCCCTCCTGGATGCCCTTCTCGATCAGGCCCTGCACCTTGTCGAACTGCGTTTTGCTGACCAGCGGGCCCATCTGGGTCGCCGGATCGAGCGGATCGCCGAGCTTGACCTGCTCCGCGGCTTTCTTCGCGAGCGCCACGGCTTCGTCGCGCTGCGACTTGTGGATCAGCATGCGGGTCGGCGCCTGGCACGACTGTCCGGTGTTGGTGTAGCAGCGCAGCACGCCGGCCGGCACGGCCTTCTCGAGATCGACGCCGCTCAGAATGATGTTCGGCGATTTGCCGCCGAGCTCCTGCGTCACGCGCTTCACGGTCTTGGCCGCGGCCTTCGCGATCAGGATGCCGGCGCGCGTCGAGCCGGTGAACGACACCATGTCGATGTCCGGATGTTTGGAGATGGCGGCGCCGACACCCGGTCCGTCACCGTTGACGAGATTGACCACGCCCTTCGGCACGCCGGCATCGTGCAGGATTTCCATCAGCAGGATGGTGCTGAGCGGCGCGATCTCGCTCGGCTTCAGCACCACGGTGCAGCCGGCCGCGAGCGCCGGCGCGAGCTTCGATGTGACCTGATTGAGCGGCCAGTTCCACGGCGTGATCAGGCCGCAGACGCCGATCGGCTCGCGGCGGATCAGCGTGCCGCCCATGAAGCGCTCGAACTCGTAAGACTGGAGCACATTGACCATCTCCTTGAAGTGGCCGAGTGCGTTGACGGTCTGCACCTCGTTGGAGAATGTGATCGGCGAGCCCATCTCGGCGGTCATCGCCTGCGAAAGCTCGCTGCTGCGCTCCTCGTAGAGCCTGATGATCCGCTGCAGCAGATCGAGCCGCTGCTCGCGGCTGGTCGCCGAAAAAGCCGGGAACGCCTTGCGCGCCGCGGTGACGGCGCGATTGACGTCCTTGCTGGAGCCCAGGCTGATCTGCCCCGCAACCTCCTCGGTCGCCGGATTGATCACATCGAAGAGTTTCGGAACGACCGGGTCGACCCACGCGCCGTCGATATAAAACCTGGTATCGTTCCCGCTCATGACCCGCTCCTTGGAACGTCTCGGCCGAATAGCCACGCGGCCCGGCGGCCGCCGGGCTGGCGTTTCAGCTTCATATGCGCGTTATATATCATTGGATATAACCAGGGAACAATGCGGCATATCAGTCCGGACCGTCATGCCTGCGTTGCGCGAACGGCTGACGACCGGGTTGCGCGGCTTGGGTTACTCGGCCGGTACGCGACTACTGACTTTTGATATTGGCGGCGCGTATCACCCGCGCCCACTTCTCGGTCTCGTCGGCAATGAGCTTGCCGAACTCCGCCGAGGAGCCCGGCAGCATCATGCCGCCGAGATCGGCGAGCCGCGCGTTGAGCTTCGCATCGGCAAGACCGGCATTGATCTCGCGGTTGAGCAGCTCGACGATCTCCGACGGCGTGCCCTTCGGCGCGCCGATGCCGTAGAACGGGCTCGACTCGTAGCCCGGCACGGTCTCGCCGATCGTCGGCACATCCGGCAGCGCCTGCGAGCGCTTCGCGGTGCTGAGCCCCAGCGCGCGCATCCGGCCGGAGCGGATGTACTCGACCGACGACGGCATGCTCTCGAAGCCGAGTTGCACCTGACCGGCCAGGAGATCGGTGAGCGCGGGCGCGTTGCCGCGATACGGCACGTGCACCGCCTCGATGCCGGTCATGACCTTGAATAGCTCGCCCGCGAGATGGCTGCTCGAGCCGATGCCAGCCGAAGCGTGGCTGATCTTGCCCGGATTGGCCTTGGCGTAAGCGATCAGCTCGGCAACGGTCTTCGCCGGAAAGTTCGGATGCACCTGCATCACGTTCGGCACGCGCATGATGCCGCAGACCGGCGCGGTGTCGCGCATGAAGTTGAACGGCAGCTTCTCGTAGAGCGTGGCGTTGATGGCATTGGCGGGCGTGACGAACAGCAGCGTGTAGCCATCGGCCGGTGCGTTGACGACCGCGTCGGTGCCGATGTTGGTGCCGGCACCCGGCCGGTTCTCCATGACGAAGGGCTGGCCGAGCCGCTCCGACAGCCATTGCGCGATCAACCGGCCGGTGACGTCGGTCGAGCCGCCGGCCGCGAAGCCGACGATGATGCGCACCGGCCGCGATGGATAAGTATCCGCCCGTGCGTTTGGCGAAATCGCCGGCAGCGCCAGGCCGCCTATGGCCAGTCGCGCGAGGCTGCGGCGCGAAAGCGCGCTCGCCACCTTTGTTGTACCACCCGTCATCAGTGCGAAAACTCCCGTCCGCTCGCGGCGCAGTCTCGGCCATATGCTTGGTGAGCACCAGCCCCGCGGGTATCGAACAAACAGCTGCTTCTGATCCAATTATTTTCGATAAGCATTTCAGGAATCCGGGAATGCGCCTGCACGCGTCGGGAGCGACGATTTTTCGGGCATCGGCGCGAACGCAAAAGCACTCAGTCGTTCAAGTGATTGGGACAATTCTTTCGCCTCATCGAGAATCTGCGGCAGAGATTTCCCGCCGTTTCGTCGCGCAGAGGAAACTTACTCTGTCGATTGACCGCGCAAGCGGGCGCTGGTTTATCCGCGCGTCCGGACGTAATCCTCACGCGCCAATCGGCGAGATATATCGATGAATCTGCAGCAGCTGCGTATCATTGCCGAAGCGGTTCAGCGCGAGCTGAACCTGACCGAGGTCGCCAAGGCGCTGCACACCTCGCAGTCCGGCGTCAGCAAGCACATCATGGATCTCGAGCTCGAGCTCGGCATCGACATCTTCGTGCGCCGCGGCAAACGGCTGGTCGAGCTCACGGAGCCCGGCAAGGAGCTGGTCGAGCTCGTCAATCGCATCATGCTCGACGTGAAAAGCATCAGAGGCATCGCCGAGCAGTTCAGCAGCCGCGACACCGGGCAGCTCACACTCGCGACCACGCACACCCAGGCGCGCTATTCGCTGCCGCCGGTGGTGTCCGAGTTCAAGAAGGCGTTTCCCAACGTGCAGCTGGTGCTGCACCAGGGCGGCCCGAGCGAGCTTGTGGCGATGCTGATGGCGGGCCAGGCCGACGTCGCCATCGCCACCGACGCTCTCGACAACATTCCGGAGTTCGCGACGTTCCCGTATTACAGCTGGCACCACACCGTCATCGTGCCGCCCGGCCACCCGCTGGACAGCAAGCGCGCGGCGACGATCGAGGAGATCGCCGGCTTCCCGATCATCACCTACAGCGAAGGCTTCACCGGCCGCGGCCGCGTCGACGAGGCCTTCGCCAAGGCCAAGCTCGAGCCAAACATCGTGATGTCGGCGCTCGATGCCGACGTGATCAAGGCCTATGTGGAACTCGGCCTCGGCGTCGGCATTGTCGCGGCGATGGCATTCAATGCCGACCGCGACAAGGCGCTGCGGATGGTGCCGAGCGAGCACCTGTTCGAGGCGAGCACCACCAGCATCGCGGTGCGGCGCGGCGCTTATCTGCGCGACTTCACCTGCCGCTTCGTGAAGCTCTGCGTGCCGTCGATCACGGACGCGGATGTGCGCACGGCGGCGCAAGCCGACGCGAAGTGAGAATCCGCCGCAGCCGGGCAAGCCTCTCGCTCTGGAACCTGTTGGCATCGTTGTGGATTGATGTGCGGCCATGAGCGCCCGCCGATCCACGTCGAACGCCGCCAGTCCCACCAAGCCCGGTCCTGCCGAGCCATCGGCGGCAAGCCAGCGGCTGGCGAAGAGGCTCGGGTTGCGGTTTGTCCGCGCGGACGAGCTGACCATTGCCCGGCGCCGGCAGGGCTCGGGCTTCGGCTATGTCGACCGCAAGGGCCGCCGGGTCAGCAACAAGCTTGTGACGCGCAGGCTGGACCGCCTCGCAGTGCCGCCGGCTTACGTCGAGGCACATTACTGCGCCGATCCACGTGGTCATCTGCAGGCGGTGTGGCGCGATGCCGCCGGCCGGCTGCAATATCGCTATCACAACGAATGGGCCAAGGTCCGCGAAGCCGGCAAGCTGAAGCGGCTGGCGCATCTGGCCAAAGCCCTGCCGAAAATTCGCAAGGCACTGACGCGGCATCTGGCGGCGCGTGAGCCGTCGCGCGAGTTCGCGCTGGCGGCGGCTGTCGAGCTGGTCGCGAGCAGCGGCATCCGGGCAGGCCGTGAAAGCTACGCCAGGCTGAACGGCACGCGCGGTGCCGCGACGCTCCTCAAGTCGAACGTGCGGGTGAAGGACCAGATCGTCGCGCTGTCGTTTCGAGGCAAGGGCGGCAAGGCGCTGCGGAAGGAGATCAGGTCCCCTCGCCTCGCCAATGCCATCACGACGCTTCGCAAGTTATCCGGGCCGCGGCTGTTTCAGTACCGGAGCGGCAGCGGCACCAGCACGGTGCGGGCCCGCGACATCAACACATTCCTCCGCGAGCTCAGCGGCATGGACGTGTCGCTGAAGGACTTGCGGACGCTTGCAGCGTCGAACGTTGCGCTGGAGTCCCTCAGCCGCGTCGAACCTGCGGAGAGCAAAAGCCGGCGCAAGAAGCAGATCGTCGAGGCGATGACTGCCGCAGCCGAACAGCTCGGCAACACGCCGGCGATCTGCCGGAAGAGCTACGTGCCGGAACCGCTGGTCGAAGCGTTTGAGGAAGGCCGCCTGCATCGCGGCGCCAAGACCGGCAGAGCCGCGGGCCCGAAGGTTCTGGTCGAGCTCGCCGCCGCGCAGAAGGTTTGAACGCCCCTGCGGCTATTTCTGCCGCGGCTCCGGCAAGTCATCGCCGATCCTGGGCAGCTTGCCCTGACGCAATGCCGCGACCGTATCCGCCAATGCTCTTGCGGCGTTGGCGACCTCCTGCTGAAGCGCCGTCTCGCGATCAAGCTCGGCGTGGCTCGTCGCGTAAGGCTTCCAATAGCCGATGTAGCGATCGAGCTCGGCCTTCGTTCCGGCCGGCACCAGATGCATGAAGCACAGCCAATCCGAGAGCGAGCGGCGGACATTCTCCGCACCTTCGACGTCGCCGTGCACGACCACCGAGAACGCGCGGCCCTCTAGATGCCGCGGATAGGACCAGCCCTTCAGCTCGATCTCTTTCGCGAGCCTGGCGTTCTTGCCTTGCGTGAGAGTCGGATCGGGATTGCCGCCGTCGGCGCAGACCAGGCGGTCCATCATCAGCTTCAGCGGCGACGAGACCTGATACCAGTGCACCGGCGTGATGATCATGACGCCGTGCGCCGCGACCCACATCGGATAGATCTCGTTCATCCAATCATGGGTCTGGCCAAGCGAGTGGTTCGGATAGCAGGAGCACGGCCAGTGGCACAGCGGGGCGGCGGTCGAGAAGCAGGCTTTGCACGGATAGATGTTCCGGCCGTACTCCGAGGCGAGCCGCGAAAGATCGAGAATTTCGATCTCGCAGCCCTGCCGCTCCTCGATCGCGGCGCGCGCAAGCTGAATGAGCCGCCAGCTCTTGGACATCTCGCCCGGACAGGTGTGCTCGCTGCGCGGCGAGGCGTTGATCAGGAGTATCCGCGACGGTCCAGCACCGTGGCGCTGCTGCGCAGCCGCGATGGCTTCCCGGGCGCCGAGCCAGTCGATGGCGAGGTCGTATGAGGGATCGTGGAATTCCGGGCCGGCCTTGCGGGTCAGCGGCGCCTTGCGGCTGGCCTCGTAGGCCCCCCATGCGATGTCGGCCGCCTCGTCGAGGTGATCGCGGATGCGGTCGAAGGCCGGATCGACGAACTGCAGGAGATAGCGGCGGCGGAATTCTCCGCGCGTCAGGCGCGGGCTCGGCATGCCGTGGCGGGGCGTGGTGTCCTGGTCGGCATCCGTCATGGCGAAAAAACGCGCCGACGCTGATGACGGTTCCATGATCTCAGGCCCAGCGGCGCAGCACCTCCTGGGCGCTCGCGGTCTCGATCTGCTCGCTGTAGCGCCGGTGGTAGACCTTGAGCAGCGCGTCGTGGCCCTCGTCGGACGAGCTGCAGATCGCATCGCGCACCACGATGACGCGATAGCCGAGGTCCACCGCGCCGAGCACCGTCGCCAGCACGCAGACGTCGGTCTCCGAGCCCGTGACGATCAGCCCGTCGGCGCCGCGGTCGCTCAGATGCGCGGCAAGCTGCGCCTCAGCGAAGCCCGAATAGCGCGTCTTGTCGATCACGGTCGCGGGCGGCGCGAGGCGCTTGAGCGGCGGCATCAGGTCCAGGAGCCCGGGATCGATGCGCTCGCGCGTGGTCTCGCGCCAGCGCTCGTAGTAGTGCCGCCACATGCCCGGCATGGCGGCCGGCCGCTCCGGCGTGATGAAGCGCGTGAACACCGTGCGCTCGGGAAAGCGTCCGGCGATATCGGCCACCACCGGCAGAACGCGCTCCATCCAGGGCGTCGGCCACGGCCCTTCGCTGGAAAAGATGCGCTGCATGTCGACGCACAGATGCACCGTGCGTTCGGTCAAGGGCATCGGCAGCAGGCTGTCGGCCATGGCGGCTCAACGCCCGGCGTGCAGCGCCGGTGCCGAAGCGGCGCGGCGCATGTGGCGCTTCGGCGCCCGCTCCGACAGCAGCTCGATCAGCCGTGCCGCATCCTTCGGCGCCGCGCTCTTCTGGTCGTTATCGAAATACACATACGAATGATGCCCGCGCCGGCGCTGGTCCTTCAGCCAGCGCGACCACTTTGCCAGCGCCTGATCCGAATAATGATCGCGATAGCGGCCCTGCGGGCCGTGGCCGCGCACATAGATATGCTCGGCTGTCACCACCCAGGGCGACGGCGCGTCATGATGATCGGAGATGCACAGCGTGACGTTGTTGTCGCGGAGCAGATCGAGGATGTCGTCCTCGTACCAGCTCGGATGCCGGAACTCGAAGGCATATTCGCGCTTCACACGGAGCATCTTGAAGAAGGACGCGAGCCGCTCGCGGTTCTTCTCGAAATGTGGCGGCAGCTGGAACAGCACCGGACCCGCTTTGCCGCGCAACAGCCGCAGCCGCGATTCCAGCAGGTCGAGGCTGTTGCGCGAGGTCTCGTTCAGGCGCTTCCAGTGGGTGATGAACTTCGACGCCTTCCAGGCGAACACGAAATCGTCGGGCGTCTGCTCGGCCCAGCCGCGCACCGTCTCCTCGGTGGGCGTGCGATAGAACACGCCGTTAAGCTCGGTGGTCGGGAAATGCCCGGCGTAGAACTGCAGGTGCAGCCGGGCCGCGAACTTCTCGGGAAAGAACGGCCCGCGCCAGGAGCGATAGCTCCAACCCGAGGTGCCGACCAGAATGTGGCGGATTGCCGTGCCTGTTGCCGTCCCTGGCCCTGTTTTGCGCGGATGGAACTCTGGCGGCGGTTGCGACAGCTTCATGACTCTCATCGCTCCTCCCCGCGACTTTTTTGCCAATCCAAGAGGGTGCCAAACCGCCGGAGGCTTCCTACATATTGCTCGGACCGTCGCGCCGCATGGAGCTGCCCTCCGAGCGGGATTCGAGGCAACTCGCGGCGGTCCACCTTTCCGGATGCCGTGATCGCGGAGCGCCTAGAGCGGCGTGTCGCGCGTCACGGCATCCATTTTATCGTCGGCTGTTTTCTCATAGTCGCGCTCGCGCTGCTCCCGGCTGGGCGGCGTGCGCGACGGGTCCTGGGCGAACGGGCCGGGCCGCTTTTCCGGCTGGTCGGTGCCCGGCCTGGTCCAAGGCTCACCGGCGCGTCTTCGTTTTTTGACTTCCGTCATGTTGCTCCTCCGCGGACGTCTTCGGACGTCAACGTCCCGCGGATGGCGCCGTTCCGGCGTCAGGCGCTGCGGTCCTTCGCAGCTTTGATGTCGGCCTCCCAGCCGAACACCGAACGGCCGTCATAGTCGGGCGAGCGTTCGCGCTCCCGCGCCACATGCGCTTCGAATGACGGCCCGCTCGCGAGCATCTCCAGCTGCCGGGCCTGATCGTCGAGCCGCTTGATTGCGCCGAGCTCTTCGGCGCGACCGAGCTTCGCTTTGTGCACCGCCGATTTGAGCACGCGGATGGTCTCGTCATAGACGCGAAGCGGCACCGGATAGGGATGCCGGTCCTTGCCGCCATGGGCCAGCGAGAAGCGCGCCGGATCGCTGAAGCGGCACGGCGCGCCGTGCACCACCTCGGCGACCATGGCGAGCGACTCCACCGTGCGGGCGCCGACGCCGGGCACCAGCAGCAGCTCGGCGAAGTCGCTCGGCCCGCGATCGGCGGCGGCCGCGAGCGTGCCGTGCAGACGGCGAAGCACCACGTCCTTGGCGCGCACATCGTGATGCGCCGGCATGATGAGATGCGGCAGGAAACCCTGCTCCGGCGGCTCTTCGAGCCGCGCCAGCTCGGAGACGATGCGGTCCGGCCCGAGATCGCTCAACAATTCGAGCTGCGCGCCGCGCGAGGCCGCCGCGCGCCGGTCGGTGAGGTTGATGATCTCGCCCTGCCCCGGGCCATCGATGGCCTTGTGCGGCTCCTCGACGAAGCTCTCGAGCCCTTCCGAATGCCAATGATAGCGGCGCGCCTGCCGCCGCTCGCCGTTCATGCCCTGCTGCACCACCGTCCATTTGCCGTCGTCGGCGACGAAGAAGCCGTGCAGGTAGAGGTCGAAGCCGTCCTGCACCGCGGCGCTGTCGACCTTGGCGACGAGCCGGCTGGTGCGCGTCAGCATCGCGCCGTCAAAGCCGATGCGCTCGCCGAGCGCGGTCAACTCGGCCGGCGTGCGCCGCGACTGGTTGCCGCGTCCACCGCAGACGTGCAGTCCAAGCTCGTCCGCAAGCGGGCCTAGCCCGCGCTTCAGCGCGCCGATGACGCTGGTGGTGATGCCGGACGAGTGCCAGTCCATCCCCATCACGGCGCCGAACGACTGGAACCAGAACGGATGCGACAGCCGCCGCAGGAACTCGTCGCGACCGTAGTGATGCACGATTGCCTGACAGATCACGGCGCCGAGCGTGGCCATCCGCGCCGCCAGCCATGGCGGCACGCGGCCGCCATGCAGCGGCAGATCGGCGCTTCCCGTTCGTCGTGTCATGCGAATCTCGAACCGTCCGGCGTGTCATATCGCATCGGACAAGTGCCGAGATAGTCAATCCGGGACGCGATGCCAGTTCCGCGGCCTCTACGTCTCGGCTTTCGCCGGCGCGTCGACCTTCTCGAGCGGTGTCAGCGCCGGGCCGTTGAGCACCTCGCCATCGGGACCGAAATGCGAGCCGTGGCACGGACAGTCCCAGCATTGCTCGGTCGAATTCCAATGCACGTGGCAGCCGAGATGCGTGCACACTGCCGAGCGCAGATGCAGCTTACCGTCGCGGGTCCGGCAGGCCGCGACTTTCTTCATGCCGCTGCGGATGACGCCGCCCTCGCCGGGCTTCAGCCCCTCGACGCTGTCGATCTCCGACGGCATCAGGTATTCGGCGAAATTCTTGATCGCGGTGACGTTCTCGTTGACGTAATTCATGACGCTGGAGGCAGGCTTGCGGTCGGGGTCATAAACCTCCCGCCACGGGCTCTGGCCGGTCAGGATCAGATCCTTGATCAGCAATCCCGCCAGCGCGCCGTGGGTCATGCCCTGACCGGAATCACCGCACACCACATAGACATTTTGGCTGTTCGGGTTGCGCCCGATGAAGCCGCAATAATCGATGGTGTCGAGCACCTGGCCGGACCAGCGATGCACCTCCTTGCCAAGCTGCGGTACCAGCGAGCGGATCCAGGCCTCGATGGCTTCGAACCGCACATCGCCGTCGTCGGCCTCGCCGGACTTATGGTCCGCGCCGCCTGCGATCAAATAGTCGACGGTGCCGGGTCCGGGATTGAGCCGCACATAGTGGTATGGATCGGCCATGTCCCAATAGAGCGCGTCGGGCAGCGAGCCCTGCGGCAGCGTGAAGGCCATCGCATAGGTCCGGTACGGCGCCATCTTGCTGTGCAGCTCGACCCAGTCGTTGACCGGCGAGTTGGTGGCGAACACCGCATGCGCCGCGGTGATGCTGCCGCCCGGCGTGGTGACGCGGACGCTGCTGTCCTGCTCCTCGATCTTGGTCACTGGACTGTTGGCAAACAGCAGCACGCCCTTGTCCTTGATCGCGGCCATGAGCCCGCGGAGATAGCGCAGCGGATGGAAGGTGCCCTGCTGCGCGTAGCGGATGACCGGCGCGTTCTCGAAGCCCTTCAGCGGCACGCCTTTGACCCGCGCCACCTCGGCGCCGACCTTGCGCAACGCATCGTATTCCTCGTCCTGCTGCTTGCGCGCGTCGCCGATGTCCATGCCGAGCGCCGGAAACAGATATGCGTCGAGTCTGCGGAAATTGCACGAGATGTCGTGCTGCTCCACGATCTCCTCGATGCGATCGACCGCCGCCGCCTGGCTCTGCTGGAACAGCCGCGCGGCCTCCTCGCCGCGCAGCTTGATCAGCGCGCTCACGCCGTCGTCGCAGATCGGCGCGAGATGCGCCGTGGTGCGCGACGTCATACCGCCGGCGATCGCGCCGCGGTCGACGACCACAACGCTGCGTCCGGCATTGACCAGCTCGTAGGCCACCGACAGGCCGGCGATGCCGGCGCCCACCACCACGGTGTCACAGCGTTGGACGCCTTCCAGGCGCGGTGCGTCCTCGACGTCCTGCTGCATCCACAGCGATCGTGTGGCCTCGTGGTCCGCGTTCATGGTCAGCCTGCCGCTTTCAAGTTCACCTTTTTCCCGGCGATCGTGGTGAGCTTCTTGTCGGCCGCCTTCTCCTCGTTGAGCGTGGTGGTCAGAAGCTTCGCCACCGGATCCTTGCCGAGCTCCTCGGCCCAGGCGATCAGCGTGCCGTAGCGGGTGATCTCGTAGTGCTCGACCGCTTGCGCAGCGGCGAGCAGCGCCGCATCGAGCACCTTCTTGTCGCTCACCTCGCCCGCGATCTCCTTGGCCTCGTCGATGATGCCGTCGATCGCCGGACAGCGCGTGCCCTTCGGCTTCTGGCCGATCAGCTCGAACGCCTGCTCCAGCCGTTGAACCTGTTTTTCGGTCTCACCGAGATGGCTCTTGAATGCCGCCGTGAGCTCGCGATTGGTCGCCTTCTCAATCATGTCGGGCAGCGCCTTCACGATCTGGTTTTCGGCGTAATAGATGTCCTGCAGCACATGCAGGAACAGATCATCCATCGTCTGGATGTCTTTGGTGAACAGACCCATGGTGCCGCTCCGCTTATTCGGTTGTGGAAGTCGGACGGCTAACGTCACGCACCCGGGCGAGTTCCTCCGCCGGCCGCGGAACTCGCTATCGGATCGGCAGTTTTCCTGTCGTCAAAACGTCGTAGAGGCGATGAGCGTGGAGGCTCGCGGTCCCGTCGTGCTTGCAAATCCTGAGGCATCCGGCGGGACCGCGAGCCTGTTGATCGAAGCACCAGTGGTGCTATTCGACGTCGAAGGCACGCTGGTCGATGCGGTGCCGCTGACGCTCCGATGCTGGCACGCGACGCTTGCCGAGTTCGGACATCAAGTGACCGTCGAACGACTACGCCCCATGTCGGGCATGGACGGGCGGGACATGCTCGGTCATCTGTTGCCTGGACTAGGCGATGACGTCGCGACCCGCATCCTCCAACGCCAAGGCGAGCGCTATCGTTCGCATTACCTTTCTCAGGTGAAGCCGTTCCCGGGAGTGGCCGAACTGTTCGAGCGGCTTCGCGGTGCCGGCAAATCGATCGGGTTTGCGACGGATGCCAGCCGCGACGAGCTCGACCGCTATGTCGAGATCGCCGGCATCGCCGGGCTGGTCGATGCGCGAGCCTGCGGCGACGAGATCGAGCGCGGCAAGCCGCATCCGGACGTCATGCATCTGGCGCTCAAGAAGCTCGGCGCATCGCCGGGTGACGCCGTGATGATCGGCGACACGCCATTCGACGCTCTGGCCGCACGGAAGGTCGGCATACGCGCCGTGGGCCTGCTGACCGGCGGCTTCATTGAAGCGGACCTGATCAAGGCCGGCGCGGGCGCCGTGCGGCCGGATGTCGGAGCGCTCCTCGAAACGGTCCGGCCTTTGCTCAACGTTGGCAACCGCAACACCTCCTGATCCGGAACCAGCCGGAACCGCAACGGTTATGCTGGCGCGGCCGGCACGGCCGCCGGAGATAGCGATGGCAACAGCCGACATTCTTCGCGGCATGCTGCTCTATTTCATCCTGCCGCTGTGGCTCGCGGCGGGCTTTGCCGACTACCTTTGCCACCGCGCGAGCCATATCGAGACCACCAGCGGCTGGAAGGAGTCGCTGCTGCATCTGCTGCAGTTCACCGAAGTCGGCATTCCACTGCTTGCGGCGCTTGCGCTCGAGATCAACACCGGCGTGATCCTGCTCATGATCATTTGCCTCGTCCTGCATCACGCGACGGCGATGTGGGACGTGCACTACGCCAACCGCACCCGCGAGGTCATGCCGATCGAGCAGCATATTCACAGCGTGCTGGAGATGCTGCCGCTCACCGCCGTGCTGATGGTGATCGCGCTGAACTGGACTGCCTTCCTCGGCCTGATCGGGCTGGCGCCGGCGGAGTTCGCGCCTCAACTGAAGGACATCACCCTGCCTTGGACCTACATTGTCTCGGTACTCGGCGTGACGCTGCTGTTTGAGGTCCTCCCCTATTTGGAGGAGCTTTGGCGCGGGCTCAGGGCCAAGCGAGCGGCACAACCGCGCTGACCCGCATCAGTCGTGTTGTCGATGAGCCGTTATCCTTGTCCCGTCACGGGACATTTCAGGTGTGAATTTCGGCAGGTGCCGCATCTGCGTCGCGAAGCGAACACAGTTCCGTGTTACGTAAGATTCTCACCCCTGTTATCGCTTGCTAAACCACAGGCTCGGGTTCAGAGCTTGTCCTCGGCCAATTCCTGCCACCGGAGATGAAATGCGACTGATGACTGCCGCTGCCCTGACCCTTGCTTTCACCACGCTCGCCGCAGCCGAGGGTATGTATCCGGTCTCGGTTCCGCAGGAATGTGTGGAGCTCGCCAATCGCGAGGGCGTGCCGACCGTCATCGAGAACCGCTATCAGGCCATGAAGGCCAAGGTGAAATTGTACAGACTGAGCGCGCGTGATCCGATGGTGCGCGAATGCCGGCAGGCCGTGGACCGCATGCGGACCATGATGCAGGAGCAGACCGCATCCACGTCCAAGGAACGTCCTGCATCCAAGTCGACTTTTTCGCTCTCGTCCTCTCCGCCCGCGATGGGCACGCCTCAATAGATCCCAGCGATCTAGCAGGCTGCTGAAAAACGCGCATTTTCTTTTGCTCGGGCCTTTGGGCGTGATTTGGTCCGAGCGGGAGATTGTGAACTCGGGCGGCGCATGATCA
>Ga0209758_1000697_pt1 | contig 49837 bp, 33 predicted proteins | sample AraplaMF_Col_mMF_FD_184258 | JGI IMG/M metagenome (GOLD analysis project Ga0209758, IMG submission 184258) | Arabidopsis root microbial communities from the University of North Carolina, USA - plate scrape MF_Col_mMF (SPAdes) (version 2) | ecosystem: Host-associated > Plants > Roots > Endosphere... | reverse complement strand
ATGCAAGCCTAAATCTTGATCTTTAAAGATTAAAGCTGCCCATAAACCGTGATTGGCGGAAGGCCCCGGCCGACCTGCCACCGGCGCGACTTCCGATTTCGGTCCGAGCAGCCCTCTTTCGACGCAACGCCTCGCCGGGATGAGGTCACCCTGCGATCCTCAATCCAGGAATTCGACGCCGATACGATTTCCGCTGGACCAGACGACACGGCAATCCCGGATGATGCGATCCTTCTCCAGCATGAGCTTGATACGGGGCCTGACATAGACCTTGTCCGTCATCTCGATGGCGGCGCCCAGGTCGGAGAGGCTCACGACGCGGCATCGCATGCTGGATCCGTCGCCGGTAATGTATGCGACTTCGTCGACGGTCGTACGCTGCTGCCTGCGACGCTCCTCCATGACCAACTCACCCTTTGCTCGATCTATTGCCGCGGAGGAAGTGAACGCCGATGTAGTCGCCGTTGATCCAGGCCAGCTCGCAGCGGCGGAAAGCCGCTCCGGTCGTCGAGAGCAACAGGAAGAACTCCTTCAGCGCGAGCCCTTCGATCGAGCCATCGACCTTGAGCTTCGCGCCGGCTTCGGCCACGTCGGTCATCTGGCATTGACGGCTCCAGGTCCCGTCGATGGCCACCATGTGCACATCGACGCCCCGCGAAAACTCGACACGTGCCGTTCCACGTTTTTCGGGCGGTAGTGAATCAGACATATCAGGTCGAAATCTGGGTTTGAAAATTCAATCGAGTCGCCGCTCGCTGGCGGCCTGACAAGCCAGGCCCGCCGGCGCGAGACGCTCCCACCAAATCACGCACCGCTCGGCCACCGGCCGAAGCACGCACAGAAATTGCGCGTCACCTCGATCATGCAGGACAAAAATTCAAGAAGGGCTAATGAGCCTGCCGGATTTCGGCAAATCGCAACCGATTTCCCGCTGCGGCTGCCCGGGACGCAAATGCAGATTGAACGCGCCCGGCACTTCGCGCTTGAATTTCCGATCCATAAAATCGGCTCCAGCCGGCATAAATATTGTTTAACTCGATTTACGATCCCGGTAGTCCTGCGGGTTTTCACGCCGGGTTCCGTGATGCTACGGTTCCATCGCGAGCGACGGAGCCCTAGCCAGCCCCGGGTCGAACGGCGCCGCAAACGTCCTTGGCCCGCCTCCACCGCCTTTTTGCCGGAGGCGGGCTTCCTTTCAGTCTTCCGCCTGCGCAAACTGAAAGGGGCCGCTCAAAGAGCGGCCCCTTGCCGGTTGAAATGATTGTCCGTGATGAAATGCCAGCCCCGGCATCAGCAAACCTATCGGTACTGAAGTGCCATGTGGATTCCGTTCGACTACGGTGAGCCTGGCTGCCCTATTTCGTCCCACGGATCGTGCCCTACGCCAGGAATCTCAGTCCCATCGCCACGACAAGCGCGCCGGCAATCGACGGCGCATAGGGGATCCGCAGGCGGCCGTCCGACGCTGGAGCTGTCCCCACCCATCCCAACTTTGCTGCAGCGCCGTGCAGGACCGTCAAGACGGCAAGCGTGACCGCGAAGGGCATTGCAGCGGCGGTCCCGGTCCAGAGAAACGCCACCGCAAGCAGCTTGACGTCGCCACCCCCCATGCCGCCCATGGCGTAAAGCACGAGAAGCAATGCGAACATCAGCCCCGCGAACGCGAGGTCCCACTTCAGCTCGGAACATTGCCCGACCAGCAGGGCGTGGACCAGAAACAGGCCGGCGAGCGCGAGGACCAGCCCGTTGCGAATGGTGAATTTGCGAAAGTCGGCCCAGGCCGCATAGAGCGACAGAGCACAGGCGGCGAGGACGACGGTATTCGCCCAGCTCATGGGATGACGTTCAAGCTTCCTCGCGCACCAGGCGAAGGTAAAGCAGGTGCGAAATCGCTGTCGACAGAAGGCACGCGCCGATCAGGCCCGCCAGCACGTAGAAGCCGGCGCCGGTGGGCACCGCGATCGGTCCGAGCGAGGCCTGTGTGCTGGCCGGAACCCCGGGCGTCTGCCAGGACAGCAGCAGCAAGGCGGCATAGGCGGCGCTGAGATGGGTCGCGAGCGCCAGCGGCAGCCGGGATTTTGCGGCCAGGCCGAAGCACGCCAAGGCAAAGATCGGCAGGGCAATCCCGAAAAGCTGGAAGCGGTCGACCGCGACATAGTCGCTCAGCATGGCATAGCTGCGCTGGAAAATGCCGAACATCTTCAAGTTGATGAACCAGAGCAGCTCGGAGCTGGGATGAGATGCAAGCGCCGCCGCAGCAGCTTCCGAACCCAGCGTCGCGGCGAAAAGGGCCAAGGGCCCCAAGAACTGCCATTTGAAGAGCTTGTTCATGCGAGAAGCCATACGCCAAAGACGTTTAACTTCTGCTAATGGTTCCATGGCTCAACAGCGCTTCGTTAGCGGGTGCTTTCCATCGGCGAAATACGCGTCAATACTTGAACTTACGGCTGATTATTGGGCGGACGTTCAATGAACCTGCGGCTGCCGTTCAGCAATTCCAGATTGTTGGCAATCACGGGATTACCCGGATCGAGCGCCTGCGCCCGCATAAACTTGCGCCGGGCGCCGGAAAGATCGCCGCGAAGCATCAGCGAGTAACCCTGGTCGTTGAGGATCTGGACCGTCTCCCCGCCCAGCCGGATCGCCTGAGCGTAGGCCTGATCGGCCAGATCGAAGCGGCGCAACCGATCATAGCTGGCCGCAAGTCCGATCCAGGCGGTGACGTCCTTGGGAGCCTTCTCGACCGCGTCCCTGAAATAGCGCTGGGACAGGCCGTAATTGCCCCGGTTGAACTGCTCGAGCCCCATGCGAACCGGCTCGTCGGACGGATAGTATTTGACGTCGGTCGGCTCCTGCACGGGGTCGCCGCCAGGAGGATCGACGGGCGCGACGATAGCCGCTTCCCGCAGGGTATAATCGCACCCCGCTAACGCTGTCGCGACCCAGCAACAGGCCAGCAAGGGAATGAGTCGTCTCATCACTTGGAGCCCACCCTCAATGGCGCCCATTTCCCCCGGGCGACATCAATAGCATTGCATAAACGTCGATAAATTCCTGTTACCAGCCGGCAACAGATGAGCCGGAACGACGGCAATTCGGCGTTGCACACGGACGGATTCGCCCGCGGCCTAGTGAATCACCTGCGCAAAGGCCGACGTGAGCCTTACCCCGATCGGCAGCAAAATCACCATCAGAATGACCGGAAAGATGAATACCCCCAAGGGAATGACCATCGTGACCGGCAACTTGTTGGCCCGCTCTTCCGCCCGCAACAGCCGTTTGTCACGCATGTCTTCGCTGAAGACGACGAGCGCGTCGCCGATGTCGCTGCCCAGCTCGATCGACTGGCGCAAAGTGGCGACAAAGGTCCTGGCCTCGTTGAGACCCAGGCGGTCGGCAAAGGACCCCAGCGCATCGATCGTGCTTCGCCCTGCCCTGGTCTCGACCCCGAGCAGCAAGAGGTTCATGCCGAGCGCCCGGTTCCGTTTGATCATCTCGTGGCTGATGCGGTCGAGGGCCGCCTCGAGGCTCAACCCGGCGTCAACGCAGACCACCATCAAATCCAGCAGATCCGGAAAGGCGGTGCCATATTGCTCCTGCAGGCTCCTTTGCCGCCTCGCGATGTAGGCGTCAGGGCCGAGGATGGCGACCGTCGTCGTCACGGCGATCATCAGGAACTTGACCAGCGTGCTGGCACCGCCCATGACCGTGACGAGGGCTACGTAGGTCAAGAGGGCGACGACCACCACGGTGCCAAGGCGCGCGCAGATGTAATAATTGATCGCGTTGGGGTGGAAGAAGCCGGCCCGCTGCAGTTCCAGCCGCAGCTTCGAGCGGACCGGTCCCTCGACCTTGAACCGCTTCTCGTCGAAATACCTCACCACCATGGCGTTCAAGCCATCGGCAAGCTTGGCATTGCGGCTGCTGTGCTCGCGCGGGGCGATTCGCTGCTGCACCCGCGCTTCGGTCACGAAATATTGCCCCGCAACAAACACGAGGCCGGTTACCGCGGCAAAGGCCATCAGGACGATGAAGACGAGTGAGTCGGCGAAAATCATGGTCAGACTTTAAAGTTCACCATCCGGTAGATGACGAAGTTTCCGATCAAGAGAAGGCAGATTCCAATGACGAGCGCCGGCATCGCGAGCGGATGCCCCTTCAGCGCGCCGAAGTAGGTCGGGCTGAGGAAATTCAGCACCAGGAAGATGAGCACCGGCAGCACCGACAGCAGCAGGCCGGACGAGCGGCCTTCCGAGGTCAACGCGCGGACCTTCAGCGTGAGCTTGGCGCGGTTGCGCAGCAGCCGCGACAGGCTCTGCAGAATGTCGGCGAGATTGCCGCCGGTCTGGCTCTGGATGTTGATGGCCGTCGACAGGAACGACAGATCCTCCTGCCCGACCCGTTCGTACAGATGGTCGACGGCGACCTGCTGCTCGAGCCCGAAACTGATTTCATCGAGCAGGATGCCGAGCTCGGTCCCGATCGGATCGGGCATCTCGCGCGCAGCCAGACCGAGCGCCACGCGGAAGGGGTGGCCGGCCCGAAGACCGCGAACGACGATATCGAGCGCTTCCGGAAGCTGCTCGCTGAAGAGCGCGATGCGCTTGGCGCGCGCCCGTCTCAGGATCACATAGCCGGCGAGCAAGGCGGCCGGGACTGCGATCATCAGTCCGGCCGGCCCCATGCCGAGCCAGACGCCGAAGACGAGGTAGAAGAGCCCGATCAGACCCGTCGCCCAGATCAGCAGCCGGGCGAGATCGAGCTTGAGGCCGCTCTGCATGACGAGCTCGTGCAGCCATTCCAGCTGATCGACGTCGGCCAGAATGGAGACGCCCCGCTCGCGATGCAGCGTGGACAGCACCGCGCTCTGGTCCTTGAGTTCCGAGGCCAGCGTCAGGCGGCGGTTGATGATCTTTCGTTCGCTGCGCGAACGGATCAGAATCCAGTACAGCGCCTGCGCGCCGAACAGGGCGGCACCAAAGACGAGAGCGTAGATGATCCAAAGCTCGTTCATGTCATCACATCGGGGCGCATTACATGGGGCGCATCGGATCGAAGTAACTCGCCGTGAAGTCGACGCCGGAATATTTCAGCTCGGCGAGGAATTGCGGCCTGATTCCGGTGGCGCGGAACGTTCCCTGGATCATGCCGCGCTCGTCGGTCGCTTCCTTCACGAACTTGAAGATCTCCTGCATCTGCACGACATCGCCTTCCATGCCGGTCAGCTCCGAAACGCTGGTGACGCGGCGGCTGCCATCGGGCATGCGCTGCAGCTGGACGATCAGCCGGATCGCCGAGGCGATCTGGCTCCGGATGCTCTCGATCGTCATGGCGGTGCCGGCCATGCCGATCATCTGCTCCAGCCGCTTGATGGCGTCGCGCGGCGAATTGGCGTGGATGGTCGTCATCGAGCCCTCGTGGCCCGTGTTCATCGCCTGCAGCATGTCGAACGCTTCATCGCCGCGGCACTCGCCGAGGACGATCCGGTCGGGCCGCATGCGCAAGGCGTTCTTGACCAGCTCACGCTGGCGCAGCTCGCCCTTGCCCTCGGCATTGGGAGGACGCGTTTCCATGCGCGCGACATGCGGAAGCTGCAGCTGCAATTCCGCTGCGTCTTCGATGGTGAGGATGCGCTCGTCCGACGGGATGTAGTTGGACAAGGCGTTGAGCAGCGTCGTCTTGCCGCTGCCGGTGCCGCCGGAGATGATGAGTGAGACCCGGCCGTGGACCGCAGCCTGCAGCACGTCGGCAATCTGCTGCTTGAGGGCTCCGACCTCGATCAGGCGGTCCATCGAGAACGGCATCTTCGAGAACTTGCGGATCGACACCAGCGGCCCGTCGACGGCGACCGGCTGGATCGCGACGTTGACGCGCGAGCCGTCCGGCAGGCGCGCATCGACCATGGGCGAGGATTCGTCGACGCGCCGGCCGACCGCGGCGACGATCTTGTGAACGATCCGCAGGAGGTGCGCGTCGTCCTTGAAATGGACCGTGGTCTCCTGCAGCTTGCCGAACCGCTCGACGAAGCAATTCTTGTGCGTGTTGATGAGAATGTCGGTGATCGTCGGATCCTTGAGCAGCGGCTCAATCGGCCCGAATCCCGTCATCTCGTCGACGAGATCCTCGGTGAACGACTGCAGCTCCCTCTGATTGAGAGGAATGCGCTCGGTGCGCACGTATTCTGCGACGTAACCGCGCAGCTCCTGGACGAGCTCGTTGCGCGGCAGCCGCTCGAGCGCCGCCAGGTTGAACTCGTCGATGATCTTGGCGTGAAGCTTCACCTTTTCGTCCAGCAGGGCCGGACGCTGGGCAATCAGCTCCTTGTAGAGCCGCTCGTCCTCGACGACCGCCGCCGACGGAGTGGCTTGCCGCGCATTGTAATTGAAATTCGAGCGCTGGCGGGCGGGAGTATTGATGGGTGAGAAAATACTCATGCAAAAACTCGCAAACGGCCGGAAAAAATGCGGCGCAATAAATGAGGTTATCGAAACGTTAATCGCCTGTCACCCGCCTCCTGATAAATCGGTAAACGCGGTTTTTAATGTTCCTTACGCTCCCTCCGCGGCCGCCTGAACAGGCTTGGCCTCGGCAACGGCACTGACCACCTGTGCGAGATCCTTGACGATCTTTCCGCCCCGGCGGGCCATTGGTATCCCGGTATTGGCACTCTCGATCGCGTTTTCGTTGTCCTCGCGGAGGAAGTGCACCTCCTCCTGGCCCAGCAGGTTCTTCACGTGGTTCCGCCGCGCAATGCCGCCGATCAGGCTGTGCTCGCAGCGATTGAGGATGACATCGATCCGGGCCGGCATGCGATCGACCGCCCTCACCGCCTGGAGCGTTTCGGCGACCTGGCGCAAGGCGGGAATGGTATTGCGCCCGACAACGAAAGCGGCTTCCACGGCCGACAGCAATTGCCGGGTCCACTTGAACCAGTGCACCGGCAGATCGAGCAGGATCAGGTCGTAACGGGTGGAGATCATCCGGAACAAGGCTTCGAGCGTCGCCAGATCGAGATCGAGCGGACGATCCTTCGCCCGCGGCGCGGCAAGAATGTCCAGGCCACTGTTGTGACGGCTGATGAACAGCTCGAAAAGCTGCGTGTCCAGCCGCTCCGGATTGCCGGCGATCTCGTGGATCTGCATGCGCGCTTCGAGGTCGAGGAAATCGCAGATATTGCTGTTCTGGAAATCGAGATCGACGAGGCAGATGCGGCGGTTCCGCGTCGCCCTCGCCTGCTTCAGCTGGATCCCGACCTCGATCGCAATGGTGCTGTTGCCGACGCCCCCGGCGCTCGGCACGAAAGCGACCATGACCGGCTCGGTCACCGGGCGCGGCGCCTCGCCCGGCTCCGCAGACTCGTCGCGCTCACGGCGCGCGAGGATGTCGGCGATCTCGTCAGGAGCGCCTTGCGTGGAAGCCCAGTCGGCTCCGCCCGATTGCACCAGGCGCTTGTAGTCGCTGGCCGGAATGTCGTCGCTGATGAAGATGAAGAACAGGCTGTCGCGATATTCGGTGGCGATGGACACCATCCGGTCGAACGCCTCCGGCGCGTTGACGACCACCGGAAACAGGATGCAGGCGCGCTCGCCACTGCCTTGCGGAACCGCGCGCGTGATCTCCTCCAGGCGGCCGACCGTCTGGACGGCGGGAAGCCTCGTCCGGATGCGACGCTCAAGATCGCTCAGACGGGTGGCCTCTACGCCGGCACTGAACAAAAAAATCCGCATTCTCAAATAGCCGGCGCCCGCATGGCAGGTTGCAGCATCCTCTTCAATATCCTCGCCTCACGCGCGTATCGCAAGCAAAAACAAGACCGTTAAAACACCGGGATCAAATAGGGTTACGAGCCGCAGCGGAAACCACTTTCTCGTCGGAGCCCCCGGGTAAACCGGGAGTCAACTCGCAACGGTGGGATAACAGGACGACGCGGTAAGCGTGATTGAATAGAGATAGTGTATCGCCGTGAAGGGATAGCTGGCGGAAATCAGATTGCAGGCCGGCGACGTGCCGGTTCCTGCGGTAAGGCTGACGGAAAAGGTGGTGACGGGCGGATTGAAGCCATAGGAGTTCGCCGCAGCGAAGCTCTTCACCTTCGTGGTGTTCGCATTGACGTTACCGTTGGCATTATAGCAGGGCGTCGGGGTGGTCGCCGGCGTCGCACCGCCCTGTACCACCGCGATGTCGCTGAGGCTGGCGCAGCGGGATGCGGTTTCGACGCCGTGCTGCAACCCGATCTGGGCCCAGAGCATCATGCCGACCTGCAGGAGCCCGAACAGCAGCAGGAAGAAGATCGGCAGGCTCACCGCGAACTCGAGCAGCGAAGCCCCCTCCGTGTCCCTGATGAAGCGTCTCGGCGTCATCTGATGCGAACCGTCGATTTTGCGTTGATATTGTAGGTCCCGGTCGCGACACCATAAGGCGCCAGCGGCGTGTACGCCGTCTGAGGCGAAGCGGTCACGGTGACGTAATGCCCCTGGGTGCCGAGGCTGCACGTGCCGGTGTTGCAGAGATCACAGGAATTGGCGCAGAACTTGATGTTCGACGCGGTCGGGCAACCGCAAAACTCGCTCGAGGTCACGTTGACCTTGAACTTGGTGGCGTTCTTGGCGGCGTTCGAAATCAAGGTCGAATCATACTCCACCTTGCCGATCGAGTACTGGGCGCCCGCTTGAGCGGCGTTCTGCACCTGCATCTTGGCCCAGAGCATGAATCCGAAGTCGATCGTGTAGAGCGTCAGCGTGACGAGAATCGGCACGAAGATGGCGAACTCGACCAGGGCCGCGCCGAACGTACCGTCTGCCCCGACCAGGAAACGGCGAAGGCTGCTCAAGTGCCCAACTCTCGAAACGCGGCTCGGCCTTGTCATCAACTCAATGCTCCGCCTCTACTCGACGAGCGCGATGATCTGCCCGAACGTCTTCATGCCGGGCACGGTTGCTGTGCAGCCCCCTTGGAAGCTGATCGAATTGCCTCCGAATACGACGCTGCTCGATACGATCTGCGTGCAGATCGAACTGCCCGTGTTTCCCAGATACTGCACCACTGCCTTCGGGGCGTAGATCACACCCGTGATGTTCGCGATCGAATTGTTGCCGCTCGCGAATTGATTGGTGGCCGTCGAGTTGGGCTCCCAGATCGCAATCCCCTGGCTCCATCCGGACACAGGAGCCGTGAGCGTCAGGGTCGAGTTGTTCGCGGTGTAATTGATGGCGCTGGTCACGCCGGTCAGGACCAGGGTCGCGCTGCTCGCGGTGATCGTCTGGTTGCCGGTCCCGTTGGCATTGAAGTTGCCCGACAGGTAGTAGATGCCCTTGCCGATCGTGGAGCTCGTGCCGGTGATGGTCCAGTTTGCCATCGATCCGGAATAGGTCCCGCTGCCGGCCGTGAAGTTGCCGCTTGTCGTCAGGTCACCGGTCACCGCGAACGTATAATTGCCTGTCCCGAGCGTCACGGCACTGTTCATCGCCCAGTTACCGCCAACCGTGACATTGAAGTTGCCGTTGCCGAAGGTCGTAGCCTGGTTGATGGTCCAGTTTCCACCCGTTTTGAGGTTGACGTTTCCGCTTCCAAAATTCGTCGCTGTGGCGCTCATCAGCCACGCCGCTCCCAGCGTGATGTTGTAGGTACCCGTACCGAAAGCTGCGGTGCCACTGAGATTCCAGTTGCCGCCGGAGGCTCCCACCTTGGTAATGCCGATCGTGTAGTTCCCATTGCCGAACGTCGTGGTCCCGCTGGCAGTCCAGTCTGCACCGACGATGGAAATCTGATAGTTGCCATTTCCAAAGGTGGTCGGTCCGGAGCTGGTCCAACCGCCCGCAGCGACGTAGATCGAGTAGTCGCCGCTGCTGAAATTGATTGTGCCGGTAGACAGTCCACCGGCCTGCACGATGATATTGGAAGCGGCCTGCACGTTCACCGTCGCGCCGCTAAGACTTGGAGAGCTGGCAAAAACGTACGTTCCACCGCTCAAATTGATAGTTGTACACTTATCCAATTTGACGGAGTTCAGGTTGCCGTTGCTCCACGTGCCAGGTCCTAGTGTAATAGTGGTCACTCCACCCTTGACGCAGGCGGCAGGGACCGTTGGGTTACTACAGCTCGGACAGGTGGTCACCGCTGACGTGACCGTCGGCGTCGTCGGCGCCGTCGATTGCGACGTCGGCCAACTCGCCGCCTGCGTCGCATAGGGATCGTCGATCGGCGGATTGCCGGTGGTCACGCTGACCTTGGTCTTGAGGTTGCCGCCCACCACCGCGCCGCCGACCGTGCCGACGCTCTCGGCCTGGATCTGGTCGTTGTTGCCGGTGATGGAGATGGACGCCGGGTCGGTGGAATTGGCGAAGAAGCCGCAGCCCGTGAAATTGATGCTGAGATTGTTCCTGGTCGCGGAAATGTCCGTGCCGGTCTTGCCCAGCGCCAGCACACATTGGCCGCCACCGCTCACGACGGCGACCGCGCGACCGCAAATGTCGACATTGCCCGAGAACAGCATTTTCGAGAACAGGCGGCTCAGGGACTGCTTCACCACGATTTCCGTTGCGCCCGACGCTCCGATGTACTGCGACGAGGGATAGCAGGTTCCGACCGGCGGCCTGTTCGCCGTCACGGTGACGCCGTTCGAACCGTCGACCAGACCAAAATCGTTGCCGGCAATACCTTTTGCCTGGAGCAACAAGTCGGAGGTCGTGGCGTCGCTGTTCATGGCGAGCGCCGTCGCGGCGCTGTAGGCAGCGTTGTCGGCCGCGCTCTGCGACACGCGATGATTGAACAGCCAGTAGCCGCCCTCGACGGCGAGCCCGGCGATGGTGATGAGCGCCGGCAGGAGCAGCGCCATGAAAACGATGTAGCTGCCGCGCTGGTCTCTCACAAAACGGAAGACGGCCAGATCGCGCGTGGCGTCTCTGAACTCGGCAAACCGGGACAGTGCGAAAATTGACCCAAGTTTCGATTTCATGGAATGACCTCGATCCTTGCTACGCAAAATACGTCAGCTCTGAAAATTACAACGTCCCCCCAAAACCTGTGGCGGCTGCAATTGCCGCCAGATGAATTCCCTTCCTGCCGTTAGCGGGCCGGTATCGATACGCCGGCGGCGCCCGCGCCCGAGCCGCTGATGTTGATGTTCTGGTTGCTCGGCGGCGGCTGGCCCATGGCCTTGCCGCCATCGCCGATATCAGGCAGTTGGTCGACCGGTCGCGTCGTCGTGCTGTAGCGCGTTACGGCCGCGCCGGCCCGCCGGGCGTCCGTCGTGATCCTGCGGTCGGCAACGTAACGCGGCCAGGGGTGGATGGTATGCGTGACCGCATTCACCTCCTTGGCATCACCGGCGCTCATCGTGATGGTCTCGGAGCGCTGAAAATACCGATCCATCTCGTCGTGACCGGCGAGCCCGTAGCAGCCACCGAGGGAGAGAGTTGCGAGGATAGCCAAATATCTGACGGTCATCTGTCCATCCTCAATTCAGCGTCTTGACGACGGGCTGGTCGGCGACGGCCGCTGGCCGCGGCGGGGGTACGCGGACCTCCGGCGCGATGATGTGACCATATGGGCCCTTCACCTCGCCGCCCGAATTCACGTAGTCGTCGTAGCGCTTGCGCACTTCCATCTGGCCGTTGAGAAAGAAGTCGACGTCGTTCGGCGGCAAGCGCGAATCGAGCGGCGACGCGATACGCTGACCGGGCGCCGCGGGCGCAACCAAACGTGGCGTCACGATGATGACGAGATCAGTTTCCTGCTGCTGGTAGGAGGATGAGCGGAATAAGGTGCCCAGCACCGGCACCGATCCGATCCAGGGTAGCTGCGACACGTCTTCCCGGTTGCGGGTTTGCAGCAAGCCAGCGATCGCGAAACTCTGGCCGTCACGCAATTCCACCGTGGTACGCGCGTCACGGCGGGTCAGAGCCGGAACCGTGGTCCCCGAGATCGTGATACCGTTACTGAAATCCAGCTCGCTGACCGAAGGCTCGACGCGCAAATTGATGGTGCCGCGCGACAGCACGGTCGGCACGAAGGCGAGTTCGACACCAAACTTCTTGAATTCGATCGTGACGGTTTGGACCAGGTTGGGCCCCGGCGTCGAAGCAACTGGCACGGGGAATTCGCCACCGGCAAGGAAACGCGCGGCGTCGCCTGACAGAGTGACCAGATTCGGCTCTGCAAGCCGACGCACAAGTCCTTTTTTCTCGAGCGCTGAAACCAGAAGGTCGACGGACGTGCCGTTATTCAAGCGAAGAACGCTGGTCAACAGAGTTCCAAACGGCACCGACCCACTCGCAAGTGTCCCGGCAGCCCCCAACAGTGGAAGTGTCCCAGCAGGCGGTCCCACATTGCCTTGCGCGACACGGCCGCTGCCCGGAACCACAGGGCCATTGGCCGTTGCGTCTGCACCCAACCCGGAATTTGCGATGTTCGAGCCGCTGGCGTTTCCTGCGAACCAGTTCACGCCCAAATCACGTCCAGCCTGCCGATTGGCCTCAAGAAACCGTACCTCGAGCATTACCTGCTGCGGCGCGGCGACCGTCATCGCGTTGACGACCCTGGCCTTGTCGGACACCGAGCCCGTTGCGATCGACATCGCGCGTTCGGCCGCGACCGCGTCGGCGGCCGTTCCGCTCAGCACCACCTGGCCCTCGGTCGCGGACACGCGAATGCCGCTTCCGCCAGAGGTCGAGCGAATGTTCTGCTGGAGATTGCCGGTGTCGACCACCACCTCGACGTCGAGGATGCCGATCTGCTTCATCGTGCCGTCGAACAGGATGACGTTGGTGGTGCCGGTCTGCTTGCCCTGAACGTAGATGACGTGGTCGCTGAGGGACTTCACGTCGGCGATATCAGGGGAGCCGGCCACGATGGTGGCGAATGGCGTGTCGACCCTGAAGGTCCGCGACTTGTTGACGATGACCTTGACCCGCTGGACGTCGTTCATCTCGCTGACGAACACGCTGCCCGGTGCGCGACGGTCTGCCGCATCGGCCGGATCCGGCCTGCTGGTTCCAACCAGCCCCGCACAGGCAATCACCAGGCCCGCGGCGGAGATGGACCGCCTTGCCAGGAGCTTTCGCGAACTGAACCCCACGTTCATTCCCATTCCCCCTGGCGACCGGACTTACCGCGATCCCGGCCGCAGTTTCACCACTACTGGCGCACCACCTCGTAGGTCTTCGCATCCATTCCGTGGAAGATCGTCACCTTCGCACGGTCGTCTATTTCCTTCGGCGGTGGCGCAGGCGCGACCGGCAAAACAACAGGTGCCACAACGGCTTCCTTAGCTGCCGCCGCTCGCGCAAACGCTGGGCCGAGGTCCTCATCCGTAATTCGCCGCGCCTGCGAAGCACGCGATTCCCCCGGCTGTCGTAGCACCAAAGACAACTTGCCAATATTGCTGGCGAGCAACACCTTCTGGGCTTGTTCGGGATTGACCTGGAGAGTCACAGCTTTGGGGACGCTGGTGACCGTCGGCTGGTCCGCCCGCTCGTTCAGGATCTGGTCGATCGCCAGCACCTTGACGAACTCCAGCAGGATATCGGCCGAATTTTCGGTCTCGCGACCCTGACCCTGGCGGCTTTCCCGCATCAGCACCACGTCGACCCGGTCGCCCGGAAGGATGAAGCCGGCAACGCCGCGTACGTCGTCGACCCGGACGGTGACGGCGCGCTGGCCCTCTTCCAGCAGCGTGGACAACGATGCGCGCTGCCCCGGTGCGGTGATTTTGGTGCGCAGCACGATCTCGCTGCGATCGAGCTGCCCCAGCACGACCCGGCGGCCGTCCTTCAACAGGTCGATCTTCTTGGCGTACGCACCCTCGGGAATATGCCCGCCGGCCCAGGGGATCTCGGCGGTGTTGTCCTCGGTCAGCGCTGTTCCGAACGGGAGTTGGGCGGCGGCCACCACGATGGTCGCGGCCGCGGCGGCCTGAGGCGCGGTATGGCGCTCGATCCAGGCGCGCGCCAGGAATGCGGCCGCGCCACCCATGATCAGGGCGACCAGAAGGATGATCAAATTGCTTCTGCGCATGATCATAAATCCAAAATGCCGGCGCAAGCCGGGCTAAAAAGCAACGGAACAACTCCGCGCGCGCAGCGTCGAAACAGACGCCGAATGCCAGCTTCACGCAATGCGCGAAGCTGACATTCTGAGTTGTAGAAATGTAATCGAAGTGAGTAAGCGGGACGTAAATCCCGTTTACGGGTTGGCGGCGTTGCTCATCAGAGTGTTGACGCTGCCGAAGATGGTCTGCGCGCTCGAACCGATGGTCGCGAAGACGCCGACGGTGACGGCCAGGATGATACCGAGGAGCACAGCGTACTCGACGAGCGCCGCACCGCCCTCATCACTGCGAAGAACCCGGATCTTTTCAAGAAACTTACGCATAATAAATCTCCGATTGAAGTATAACTTTTCCACTACTTCGCGGTGAGGAACGCCCGCCACCACTACTGCGTAAATTTTCCGTTAAGCGCGGGGTTAAGTCAATGTTCCCGATAATTAAATGTAAATCATCATTAACTGTGTCGCCGCGCGCGGCGGCTCCGTCGCCTGATGCACATTTATTGGCGAGAATCTGCTGCGTTCAGCGGTAAAAGAGGATGCGCCGGGAAATTTACGGCCGTAAATTCACGGAAGGTCCGGGGCTCAACCGACGTTAAATCCGCGGGAGGACGCGCGGCGTCCGCGCGGCATAGGCGCGATATTCCGGGAAGGCTGCTTCCAGCACCCGCTCCTCGTTCAGCATCCGCCGGTATTGAAGGGCTGCGAAGGCCACGAAGATCAGGATCGCCCAGGGTGAAATCACGCGCAGCAAGGCGCCGAGTGTCGCGATGCCTTCGGTCAGATACAGGGGATGGCGGACATACTGATACGGGCCCGCCGTCACCAGTCGGCGCGCCTCGGCCATGATGCTGAACGAGCGGCCGAGCCAGCGCAGCACCACGAAGGACAACGACACGCCTGCGATCGTCAGCACGGTCGACAGCGCCGACAGCACCGGCCCGAGCTCGGCGCGCGGCAGGGCTGCGAGGCCGATGCACAGGAACGTGCCGAGCAGAGCCGATGCCCGCGGCTCGATGCCCTTGGCCTTGCGGATCGGCGCCAGACGGGTCAGCGCCGTTGACGCAACCAGGCTCACGAACATGATGTTGGCGACAGCCGCGGCGAGACCGAGCCCCTTGTGGATGTCGTCGAGCGGGAAATGGCCGGGAAGACCCGCGATGTTCGCGTAGGCGTAGGCGGAAAAGACGACGACGATGGTCGCCCGAGCCGCCCAATCGAGCCACACATCGGCGTTCGCGCGTATCACGGACGCTCCGGCGGCACCAAGCTTGATGTCGGTCATCATCTAATCCTGTGCGCCGGGGATGAGGTCGGGTGCGAAACCGGCCGTAGCGGCGCGCTCGCCCTGCCCCAGCCGAAAGATCAATATGGTCAGCGGCACCACCGCCAAACCCGCCAAAATGTCCGCGATGTGGTGTCCGCCCGAGACGGCCGTCGAAGCAATCATGCAAATATTCAAGAGACAGGAAATCGGAAACAAATAACGGACGCCACGATAGGCATAAATCAGGATAACGCCAAGTGCCGCGTGGAACGAGGGAAACTGGATGACACCGGTGATCCTGGCCATGACGATTTCCGGCATCTTCCCCTCACGCAGGGCGAAGAAGTCCGGAAGGTAATAGGCATTCGTCAGGTGCGACACACCGTAATAGGCCCACGCCCCCTCGGCCGGCAGCAGCCAGGAGATCGGGATGATGATCAAAAGGCTCAGCACGAACAGCCAGACGAACTCCCTGACCCGGTCGAGCCGGCCGAGCGCGTTCAGCACGACGAGCAGAACACCGACCTGAATCATCATGCTGTTGTAGGCAAGCTCGAACACCCGAAAAACTACGGGGTGGTCGTGCACCCAGCGGAACAATGCGACCCAGTCCACGCCAATCGCCGCATCGACCGCGGCCAGATGACGATCGATCAGCGGATAACGCGACGTTACGGTCAGGTAGCTAAGCACGGCGCCCGCGGAGGTGAACGCGGCAAGCTGCAGCACCGACGCCGCCGCGGCAGCAATCCGCGGACGGGGCCGCACCGTGGCGTAAACGAGATTGATGCCCGCGATCAGGGCGATGCCGGCGAGAGCGAGGGGATCGGGGACGACCCTGATGCCGAGAGACCGTGTCCACGCGGCGTCGATGGCGATGATCGCGACGACGATCGCCCAGAACGCCTGCACCTCGGAGATCCGTCGCAGCATGTGGACACGATACTCCATCGGCAGAAGGCCTGACAGCGGCGACACGACCGGTAGTTAACCCGCAACGCGCGAGCGCGTGCTTGGGTCTGCCGGCTTCATCTGCTGCTCGTCCTCCCGCCCCGCCTGATCGGCCTCGGCGGCCAGCACGGGATAAAGCATCTGGGCGAGATAGTTTTGCGACATCGGTTGATCGATGCCGTAGCTCGCCGGCATCCGGCCGCGCGGCAGATGCATCGTGCCGAACAGAACGTCGAGAAACGGCAATTGCCCCGCAAAGTTGCGATCGCGTGCCTCAAGCGCCCGGCTATGATGCCAATGATGGAATTCAGGTGATGCAATCAGGAATTTGAACGGACCGAACCGGAGACGAACATTGGCGTGAATGAAGGTCGACTGCCAGAAATAGAGCAGGACATAAGTCGCCACGACCCAGTCGGAGAAGCCCAGTGCGACGACAGGAATCAGGGCAGCTCCCTTGGTCATGATCTGGTCGACCGGATGGACGCGGGACGCCGCGAGCCAATCCATCTCCTCGATGCTGTGATGGATCGCGTGGAATTTCCACAGCGACGGAAAGTGGTGGAAGGCACGATGCATCCAATAGAAGACCAGGTCCGAAAGTACGATCGCCAGTGGAAGCTGCACCCACCACGGCAGCCCTGACACGCCGCTCCTTACCTCCGGGATCATCCGCTCCGAGACGACCGCAGCGGCCGCCGTGACGGCAAGCAGGCCGAACTTGATCGGAAAGCCGTTCACCAGCAGGAAGACGAGATCGTTGCCCCAGTGGGCGCGGCCGATGGCCTGCTGCGGCTTCAGCGCGAGCAGACGTTCAAGCGGAATGAAGATGATCGCCGTAATGAAAATCGTCTTGAGAAGGTCCATCGTCGGCTCGTTTCACGTTCAATGGGCGGCGCCCGGCGCCTTTTCCGGCAAAGCGCTGCGGCGGTGGTGAACAACCGCGATATCGTCAGAATAAACCCTTTCCCAGCCGTCGAGGCGGTCGAGCAAGCCGATCGCGGCGGTTCCCGGCCTGAACAGCGTCGTCTCGATCTTGTATTCATCGAGCAGGCGAACGAAATCCGCAACATCTGCCAGCCCGCAGGCGTTCAAGAAGCGATTGATGAAATCCCTGCCATACAGCTCGGCGCGGCCGTCGATGAACGGCGGGATCCCCACGTAAATCAGATAGCCGCCGAAGTAATACTCGTTCAGAACCCTTCCTGTGCTCAGCGACCGCATCTTGTCCACCGCCTGTCGCGGCGTCAGTGGCGGCGTGAAGTCGGTCTTCATGGCCAGCACGACCGCACTCACGACCATGAGCACGGCCGTCACCGCAAACGCCCGGCGTGAGCCGGCAGGCGTTTCGCCTTTACGCAGGATCGCGGCGGAAACGAGATGCAGGCTGAGCGGGCCCGCGATGAAAAAGGGTGCAACCAGCGCCAGGATATCGACGTATCGCCGGTGCATGAAGGTCTGATAGACGACCGCCAGAAGCACGATGATCCGGAACGGAGGGAGCTTCAGCCCGGTGTAGAGCATATAGGCGAGTGCCCCGATCAGGCAGATCTGAAACGATCCGAACGAGGCGAAATCCATCGGCGCCCATTCGTTGATCTTGGAGAGCGCATCGCCGAGGCGGAACAGGCGGAACAGCACCTCCATCGATTCCGGACCGTAGGGCGTGATGCAGGCGGCAACCGTCGCCAGGACGCCAAAGCGGAACCATTGAATGAACACACCGCGCCGCGCCTGCGCGTCCGCGCTCCAGAGCGCCTCGAGCGCAAAAGGCGCGAGCAGCGCCAATCCGAACGTGAAGCTGCCGTGAAGGTTTGCCCAGAGCGTCATCAGCGGCAAATAGGCCAGCGACGGGGCGCGCTGTTCCTCGGCGGCATCCACCACCGCGCTCGCCCACAGCACCATCAGGGGGAACACGAGAACATGAGGCCTCGCCAGCATGTGCGGCGCCGTCAGCGCCATGGCCGCGCCGACCAGGATCATGACGGCGAGGTTGGGCAATCGCTTCAGCAGCAGACGGGTCAGCAGGTAGAACGTCAACGCCAGCGCAAGTGCGGCAAGCACGACCGGTCCGGCCCAGCCCGCCAACCTGAAGGCGAGGTAGTACAAGACTTCGGACAGCCACTCGCTCGTGATCCAGTGCCCCCCGAGCATCGTGGACGAGAACGGATCTTGATGCGGGACGGCGCGATGATCGATGATCCACTGCCCCACCACGACATGCCAGTAAATGTCGTGGTCGATCAGCAGACGGCCGTTGTTGACCAGGAGATTGAGGTAGGCGGTCAGGGCAAAAACGAACGGCAGCCAGACCCGGAGAGCATTGAACCCGAGCTCACCTGACCCGAAGGCCGGGCTGGTCCCGAGCCCGCTATTTCTGACAAGCATGTCTGCTCCCGAAAATGAGCGATGATAACCCGGTCCGGCAGGCCTGCACAATTAAAGGCCGTATAATTGATTAATTACCGGCCGGCTTCCACATCAGGAGAGCCGCCCTTCGGGCGCCCGGCTTCGGATTAACTGCTCGCGCCGTGCTGCGAATCCGGCATTTTACGGGGATCGTCTCCGATGGCCCGGATACCCCGTCATTGAATGGCGCTTGCGCTCATTCCGAAATTGCGAAAAACTGATGCTTTTCGGGCCAGCGAGGCTCACCATGGATATTAAACCCATTGCGATCGGGGCGGCCGCATTTGCCGCGGCCTTTGTCGGCGCCGCATCATTCCTCGTCCTCAGCAGCCGAGGCTCGAAATGCGACTCGCTCGAGGTGATCAGCAACCTGAAGGAGCTTGCCCAAAAGCGCCTCGCCTGGCCGACCGACGTCGACTATCTGCTCAGAACCGGCGGCTCGGCCGACGAACGCAACGTCATTCGTAAAAAAGTGTCTGACCGTACGCCGCTCGAGTTTGACATCGAGCTGCCTGACGGCAAAACGACTGCTGGAGCGACCTGCGTCGCGACACTCTATGTCCTGCAGAACGGCCGGCGCACCTTTCAGCTGGCGAGCGAATATACGCTCAATCGCTCGATCGACGGGAGGACCGTTGTCTCCGCCAGCTTCTACCCCAAGTGAGAGCCCGGCTGAAACGCCACTGCAAGCCGGTCAGTACTCATGGTCGCCTCGTGCTTTCCGCGCCGGTAAGCTCACGGCTTCGGCCGTTCGGCGTTCCCCTCGAAGCATGGGTTCACACCAGTACCAATAGTGCACCGCCTCGGGAATGTTCAGCGCCACGGCGCGCGCATTGCCCTCGCGATCTACCGCGTGCACGGTGAGACCACCGAGCAGCCCGCCGCTCAGCGCCGCCAGGTCCGCGATTGCGTTCTCGACCGCATCTGCGACCGTTCCGCCGAACTCGAGCTGGGACACGACATGTCGGGCCGTTCCCGCGCGCATCGCCATTTCGCCGGTATGCGTGCATCCACACCAGCCATAACGGCTGTCGACGTAGAATCCGGCCCCGGGAATGGGCGCATCGCCCAGCCGGCCCGGATGTTTCCACGGCCACCCCGAAGTGCTGCTGGCGCAGGAGATCCCCTGCCCGTCCGACACGACCATGACCACGGTATCGAATGCGTCGGCCGCCGGCGCGGCAGACCTCGCAACCAGATCCATCAGAGGCGCCGAGCCGTGACGCTTCAGACGCGGTTTGATGTTCTGTTCCCATCGTCCATACTGTGCCGGCGACAATGTCGTTTCGTCGGCGAGGCCGCAGTCGCGGGCAAATCGTTCCGCACCGCCGCCCACAAGAAGCGTATGCGGCCCCTTCTCCATCAATCGCCGCGCAATCCTGACCGGGAGGAAATTCGTGACGGCCGCCACGGCGCCGACGGCCCGGTCGTCGCCGTTCATGAACGAGGCGTCGAGCTCCGTCTGTCCGAGGAGGTTTGGAATTCCGCCATAGCCGACGGAATCGACTTGCTCATCCTGTTCGATTTTCCTGAGACATCCTTCGAGGACGTCGTGCCTGTGCATACCTCCAACCAGCCGCTGGATCCATTCGTCGATCCCGTCGGCCGACACGGCATTGCACAGGATGAACTTCAAGCGGGCTCCCACCGGGCGTCGACGTTACGCGGGATCGCGGGCCTCTCGCATGACCGGAACGCCCCGCCTCAATGCGTCAGCTCGACCTTCCGCATCTCGGTCACGCGTGCCAGGCAATATTCGCGGTACAGGTCGTTAAGAATTGCCCACATGATAAATCCCCATTGCTCGAAACTTAAATCCCCATCACTCGAAACCATAACAGGTTGGTCCCTCAACGTTTCAGCGTGATGTCGGCGTTGGGGGAAACGAGTTTCCGGACGGTTTCAAGTCCGTGGAATTAGGTCAGCATATCTGACTATTTAATGGTGCGGAGCCTGGAAAGCGCCTTCCGTTTAAGTGTTGTTTATCCCGGACCTGCCGCCTCCGTCGCTGCGTCGGTCGAGAGCAAACGGAAGTTTGGTTTTGGCAACGCACGCTCTTGATCGGACAGAGCCTTGACGTGCTCGCGCGTCTGTTTCGCCTCGGCGATCAGAAGGCAGCGCCTCAGCTCCTCGCTGCAGCGCCTTGCCTGCGCGCGCATCTGGCACTTGTCGTCAGCGGAGCCCAAGGATTTGGCGAGACCACTCCACGTCGCTGCGAGCGACGTCTTGAGCTGCTCAATCTTGCGGTCCAGATCGTCCAAACGCTGCTCCGCCAATCCCCTACGGACGCACGCTTCGAACGCAACTAGGCCAGATTCGCCCGCGCCGCGGAAGTCCGTAGGGGTACGGCCTCGCGCAAGCTTCGCTGCGTCGCAGGGACGAGCCGCTTGATCGCGATGGTAGGACGCGCGGCAGCACACCACATCGCCAGGGTCCTAGGAGGGAGGCGGACCGCGATCGATCGACCGTGGCGGCGCCACCATCGACAGGCGGCCAACCCGCCTACGACACACCCAGCCTTACCCACGCGGCATGAAGAATGAGAAATACCGTCAAGGCCCCAAGAAGCCATCCCAGCCCGCCCACCGCCGGGCTGTCCTGAAATTCAAGATTGGGATCGTTTTCACGGCCGAAGGGGACCTCGGCCGCCCGCCTTTGCGAGTTACGGGTCTGTCCAGCTGCGCGTCGCAGGAGGCGACGGACGATCGTCTCCCGCTCGACAATGCCACTTCCTTCAGGATCAGCCGGCATCGTCAGCCCTGCTCGACCTTGCGAGGAGGTCGCCGCTGCATCATGGACATCAGGCGCGCCAAACGATTGACGCGGCGAATACTCTCGGTGAAGCGGACCGCCGGAGCGCGGTGTTGAATGCTGAAGACGAGCTTTCGAAGACGACTGAGCATGATGTCCTCCTCAATGTCATCGCGTGCATGAGGTTGTGTCCAAGGGCACAACCAGGACTCTCGGCTAGCGCGGCAGGCGCGGCGATCGGACATATCGCGTCAGGACGGGCGCGCTATGCACGTTCGCCACGACCCTGACGCTGACAGCCTGCCGCTTTCCGGACCGCTGATCGGGCGCCAGATTGAAGCAAACCCGCGTACCGGCCTCGGGCGTGACGCCGGGCGAGAACGATTTGAGATGAAAGAAAACGTCGGTGCCACCGGAGTCCGGCCTGATGAAGCCGAATGCCCTGTCGCCGTGATACGTCTTGATTGTACCTTCCAGCATCTTGCAACCTTTCGATACGATCGCCGAACGGTGCGGTCGGAATTTCTCTCGGTTAGAATTGACCTGATCTCCGTCGATGTACTTGAGTCAGCCGATACCGGGGAAACGGACTCGGCATTTGAGCCCGGCAGGAAGCGCGTAGTTTGGATTTGGCATCTCGAGGCGAACGCCGATCGTCCCGCTGGCCGCGTCAAACACCTGATCGACGACCGTGACGAGGGCGTCGTACCTGCCTCCGACAGGATCCTCGGGGTAGACTTCCGCCGACGCCCCCACACGAATCTTTCCGAATTGGCCGAGGGGAACATAAACCTCGACCAACAGCGGATTGATCTGCGAAACCGTCAGGAGATGCGCCTGGTCGAATGCATATTCACCCGGGCCGAGCTTGCGCTCGACGACCACACCTTCGATCGGGCTGCGGATGGTACGAAGCTTCAACACTTCGTTGGCGCGCGCCAATTCGAGCCCCGCGATCGCAAGATTGACCTTGGCTTCCTCGACGTCCTGTTCGGCCACCCGCGCACTCGTCTCCGCTTCGTCGGCAACCGCCGCCGAAACCGAGTCGTTCCTGCGCAGCAGCTTGGATCGTTCGTCCTTCCGCCGCTGAAACTCGAGCTTGGCGACGCTCGAGCGGACCGTTGCCTCGTTTTCGGCCCGGGCTTTCGCCAGCGAAACCGCAGCCTGCTCCACTCCGGACTCCAGCCGGGCGACCACGTCTCCCTTCTTGATGATGTCGCCGCGGTCAACCAACATCTCGCTCAGGAGACCAGGCACGGACGTCCCGAGCTTGAGCACCATTTTCGGCTGGATCAGGCAGTCGAATTGCCCCTGCGACTTCCTCTCCTGGGCATTGGCGCATCCCGCTCCCGCGAGAATTGCAACGGCCAAAACCGCAAAAGCCCGTGCCCGAGGGCCGGGGCTGCGCTCAGGCGCCTGGATTCGTCTCATTCGCCTCTCCCCGAAAATGCAAGCACCCGGTCAAGCCGGCGGTCCTGCTTCACGTTCTGGACACGCACATATCCGTGTCGTCGTTCCGCCTGGAACTGCGCCAGCCAGCGCAGCGGCTGGTAGAGCCGCGACGGAATTGGAACACCGCCGCCGACGAGCCTTGCAAGCAAGCGCGTCACCCCTCCGGCGTGGATGACAAAAAGATCGTCTTGAAGTGAAACGATGGCCTCGCAGCTGCCGGGATCGCCCTGCCGGGCGCAGCGACCGAACAATTGGCGATCGACCCGCCGGGAGTCATGGTACTCGGTCAGGATCACATGCAGGCCGCCTCGCGCGGCGACGCCTGCGCCGAGACGGATATCGGTCCCGCGGCCCGCCATGTTCGTCGCAACCGTCACCCGCGCGGGCTCGCCGGCCGCCGCGACCACTTCGGCCTCATCCTTGTCCTGCTTCGCATTCAGCAGCGCGTGCGCAATGCCACGCGCATTCAAGGCGGCACTGATCTCCTCCGAGGCCCCCACCGAGCGCGTGCCGATCAACACCGCCCGGCCCTCGGCCATCGCCAGCCGCTCCACCCTGTCGGCAATGATCCGCAGCTTTTGAGCCGAGGTTGTGCATACGAGAGGGAGAGCCACACGGCGCTGCGACGGCCGGTTCAGCGGGATGCGAACGACATCGAGCCCGTACACGGACTTGATCTCCCGCGCGACCTCGTGGGCGGTCCCCGTCATCCCGGAGAGGCGAATGTAGCGCCGAAACAGCCGTTGATAGGTGATGCGCGCGAGCGTCTCACGGCGGTCCGTCAGTTCGCAACCTTCCTTGACCTCGATGAGCTGATGCAAGCCGCGCTCCCATGAGCGGTCCGGCATCACGCGTCCCGTCGACTCGTCCACGATCTGGACCTTGCCGTCGATCACGACATAGTGCTGGTCGCGGCTGAACAGCATCATCGCGGAGAGAGCCTGGGTCACGAGCTCCTCACGAGCGCGAACCGAGCTCCAGACCCCTTGCAGCCCTTCGGCCAGCTCGCCGAGCTCCCGGCGCCCTTCCTCGGTCAGCGCTAGATTTCGCTCTGCGAGATCGATCTGAAAGTGCTTTCCCGCAACAAGAGAGCTCGCGAACCGGAGCCCCTGCTCGCATTGCAGCCTTTCCTCGCCGGCCCCCGTCGACGATGAGAGGATCAGGGGCGTACGTGCTTCATCGATGAAGATACTGTCGGCTTCATCGACGATGCCGAAATAGAGCCCGCGCAGCACCAGGTCCTCGTCGCGCTGCAGGCTGCCGCGCAATCGCCCGAGCGAAAGGTGCAAACTGCTGCTTCGGTGCGTCAGAGCGACACGGTCGCGCAGATAGTCGAACGCGAGCTCCTTGTTGGTGCAATACGTCACCGAGCACGCATAGGCTCGTCGCCGCTCGGCTCTCGACATGCCCTGCACCACGGTCCCCACGCTCAAGCCCAGGAACTCGTAGAGGGCCCGCATCTCGCCTGCGTCGCGTTGGGCAAGATAGTCGTTGACGGTGATGAGATGCACGGGATACCCGGCCAGCGCAACGGTCGCCGCAGGCAGCGTCGCCGCAACGGTCTTGCCTTCCCCGGTCGCCATTTCGACCAGTCTGCCCTTCAGCAGCCCGTATCCCGCAATCAGCTGCACGTCATAGTGCCGCTGACCGATGGTCCGTGTCGCAGCCTCCCGCACCAGCGCAAAGCATCGGCCGACCAGAGGCGGCGCAAAGCCCGAATTGCGCAGTTTCGCGCGGATGGCGGACGCCTGCAGGCGCAGCTCTTCGTCGCTCAGCATCCGCAAGGCGTTCTCATGCGCAGCGGCGTACTCGACGATCGGCATCAAGGCGCGAACAGGATCCCGCAGCCGCCTGAACGGGCGCTGGATCAGGCCTTTCGCCAGATATTCGGCTACCCGATCGTGCACCGCCGGCTCGCGATCCGCGCGCTCCGGATAGGGACGGCCAACCGCCAGGTCGCGGTGATCGAGTTCCATAACGCTCTTAGACATGGAAGTTCGTCAACAATAGCAGTCTGACGCTGCGATACCATTGCACGGCCAACGGCTCCATCCGATGTTCGAACCGGACGAAGACGTGCTGGCCGAAATGGTTCACCGCTTCCAGACCGTGAAGCTCGATGTCGAATTGAAAGGTTCGTTGCAGCGTCTTCGGGCCTTTCGCATCGCGCGGATCAATCGCGAAATCCCCACCGCCATCCACGCCCAGCGCCGCGCTCGGCAAATATTCGCCACCGGCAGGCACCGCACGCAACACGCGTCCCTCCAGGACCAGGCGCGGCTGGTCCACCGGGCGAACCTGGATGCGATCGGTGGTCAGGCGTACCCTGTCAACCGCCTCCTGCGGCACGACGACACGCGCCAGCGGCGTTGAGTTTCCGACCACGTAGCCGAGGAGCTCGCCCCGACGGTAATAGCGGCCGGGCATGTCCACCATTTGTGGCACGACGAAAACACCATCGCTGCGGGCGCGCGCCACGAGGTCGGACGCGCGCTCGCGGGCAAGGCCCAGATTTGCGCGCTCGAGTTCAAGCTTGTCGCGGACAATCTGTGCCTTCGCGCGGTCTGACACGAATTGCGCGGCATACTCGGCCTGCAGCTCAGCCACCTTGGCCTCGTTCCTGCGCAATTGCGCGACCAGCGTCGGCTCGCGGCTCTGAATCAGAGCGTCCCCTTGGGTGACCAGCGTTCCCGGCGTCACCAGAAGTTCGTGCACGAAGCCGTTCGAAGCGGCACGTACCATTGCTTCTTCCGGCAGCCACAGCACTCCCTCCACGCTGGAATGGTAGGGCATCGGGACGGCGACCAGAAAGAAAGCCAGGCCGAACACCAGTCCGGCCGCGATCGTGACGGACCGGGCGCGATGCTTCCGCAGGCGGGGATTTTCAAGGAGATGCCGCACCGCCTTTGTAATGGGCAGGATCGCCATCGCCGCCACCGCCCAGACCGCGAGAATGACGCCAATGAAGAAGAATTGTCCCGCGATGAACAACGCGATGAAGATCGTCACCATGATGCGATAGAGCGTCGACGCCAGGCCGTAGAAGAAGAACCATACCCTCTCCATGCCAGAAGCCTCGGGGCGCTCGAGCTCGGAGACGCCGAGCAGGTATCGCTCCAGCAGATAGCCCCAGTAGCGCGACGACCGCGCCGCCAGATTCGGAATCTCGATGAGATCAACGAGGATGTAATAGGCATCGTAGCGAAGCAGCGGATTGCCGTTGAACAGAAGCGTCGACACGCTCGCGATCAGCATGACGTTGAACAGGATCGCTCGCACCAAACCCGGCTCGACCAGGAGCCACAGGTAGAACGCGATCGCTGCGACGAAGAGCTCGACGCCCATGCCGGCAGCACCGACAAGCGCGCGCCGATACTTGGACCGGAAAACGGTGGCGGCCGACGCATCCACGTAGGGAACCGGCAGCAAGACCAGCAGGATGATGCCGAGATCATGGACCTCTCCACCGCCGGCCTTGGTGGCGGAGGCATGCCCCAGTTCGTGCAGCGCCTTGATTGCGGGAAAGACCAGATAAATGATGAACAGATTGTCGATCGCCAGCACGCGGTCGCTGAAATTGTGGCTGAGCTCCGGCCAATGCGGCCAGATCAGAATGAAGGCCGGAAGCACGATTGCCAACCACGCGAGCGCACCCCAGCCGCTCCAGACAAACCGTACGAGACCCGCCCAGCGATTGAGCAGGCGATCCGGATCGAACAGCGGGATGCGGATCGCCATCGGATTGCCATAGGAGCGCAAATGGCGCGCCCTTTGCTCGCGTTCGCTGCGGGTAAAAAGCTCGGCGACGTCAGGCGTGACGTCGCTTTCCAGGAGGTCGGCGGCATGCAGTTGGCCCAGCAGGTGGATGAGTTCGTCCTGGCTGGGTGCGTCCTCGCCCAGATGCCTGTTCGCGAGCTCCCACAATTGCTCGACGGAATGCGTCCCGTCCATGAGCGAGACGATCAACCGGGCCGAAGGGCTGAATCGATGTACCCGCGACGAGGCGGGGTCCTGCAAGAGATACCAGACCTCGCCGCGATAGATGTGCCGATGAAGTCGCGCGTGTGAGCGCAGCTTTGGCTTTCGCGCTGCGACACGATACCACCAATTGCTGAGCAACGGCGCGTTCACCACGACCTCGCAATCAGAACAGCCATTTCCAAATCGACAGACGGACCCAGTCGGTGAAATTGTGGGTCCATATCCAGATCAGCTTGCGCTCACCGACATCGACCTTTCCTATGCCCTCCATGCCCGGTCGCACGCGTTCGGATGCATTGTGGAGCCGCGCCTCGACCCGGAAATAGTTGCGGCCCTCCTGGGCAGTCGAGACCGGCGTCATCTGCTCGACCGAGAAGTCCATCCTCCGGTGCGGGATACCCGACAGGGTGAGTTCGCCCTGTTGAGCGAGCTTCACGTAGGAGATGTCACGCTCCTCGACCTGCAGGATGACGCGATAGCTGTCCAATGGCGCGACCGTAAAGAGCATCTTGCCCAATTCGACAGGCGTTCCGAGAAGCTGATGCAGGTCGCCCGCGACGACGATGCCATCGAAGGGAGCCAGCAGTGTGGCACGGGCGAGCTTGTCGGTGACCAGAGACAGCATGGCGTCGACCTGCTCGATCTGGGCCTGCAGGATCGTCATGTTCGCCCGCTCTTGTGCCGCCAGCGCCTGCCGATACTTGCGGTCGAGCTGCTCGCGCTCGGACGACAACCGCGTTTGTTCGAGCTTGAGCTCCCGGTCGTCGAGCTTGCACAACACCTGACCGGCATGCACGGTGTCGCCCGCGCGGACGAAGCTTTGCGCGATGTATCCGTCGAATGGGGCCGCGGCGATCCGCTGCACTGCCCCCTCGATCACCGTCTTGGCCGCGACGCGATATGTCCCCGTCGCGACACTGAAGAACAGGATGACGCCGACCAGCAAAAGCGCGATGAGCTTTGCGCCGGGGTGGCGCGGCCCGAACAGGAGCTCCAGGCCATGGTGCAACGAGGTCGCGGCATGGCGCAGAACGCCGCGCTCGCTCTCTCGCTTGAGCTTCAGGATCGGACCAAGCAGCGCGCCGACCGTCTTGCACAACTCGATGGTCTCGATGTCGAACGGCTCGCCCTCCGTCCGCTCCAGGGTCAGGACGCCGGTAGCGTGCCCGTCGTCCGTGAGCGGCACGGAGCAGACCGCAATGTCCCTGTACTCGCGCGCGAGGTCGGCATGCGCGAGTGCCGCGCTCTCCACGTCGTCACGCGGGGGAAACACGAGCGCGACGTCCAGGTCGAGCACCTCGTCCATGGCGTTGCCGATGCGCCGGCCAAGATCCATCTTGGGATCGAAGGTCGCCGTATGCGAGATCGCCTTGACCTGGACGCTGCCCGAACGCTCGAGCCCCACGCTCACCCGATCGCAGGCCAGGCGGCCTGCAAGTTCGTTGGCAACAGCCAGCGCTGCTGCCGAGAAATGCCGCTCCTGCATGGCGGTCGCCACGATATCCATGGCGAGCCCCATTCGCGCGAGCCGCGCGTCGCGCTCCTCCAGCGCTCCCTTGCGGAACTGGTCAATCAGCCAGGCGCTCGCCCAATGCAGCAGCCGCAAGGCCCGCTGCAACGCAGCTTCCGGGCCGGGCCCGATATCGAGCACCACCACCCCATGCAGTGTGCCGGACACTTCGATCGGGTAGCCGATAAAGGCGTGGTGCTCGCGCAAAGCACCGTGCCCCTCCGAGGGCAGCACGATTCCGCGGCGCTCCGTCAGAGCCCGTTCGGCGGCCGGGCTGAGATATTGCATGTCCAGACCGGGGTGAGGCCACACCGCCGCCGGCACATAGCCGCCGTCCTTGTCGGGCCCCAGCAACAGGAGCCCCCCGCCGACCCGTTCGACCTGCATGCAAAGGATTGCAAGCCAGCTCGCGCAAAACTCGGAACTGTCCTTGGCAGCCGAAAATTTAGCCCAGGCTATCGACTCCGCCCGCGCCGCGTCCTCGGTGAAGGAATAGATCGGGGACGCAGTGGTCATGGCTATTCATCGCTCTCGGAGCTATGCCCGCGATGCCGCCATAACGGGCAGCATCGCGGCGCGCGCGACGGAATCGCCGATGAGGCGTCGCAATCACACGGGGGCACGATGTGATCCGTTCTCTAGGCGGACGCTCTCGCCCCATTCAGGCGATCGCCTGATTCCGCCTCCGCGGCATCGCCAGGTTCGGCCGCCGGCGGAGCTGCCCCCTTCACGACCGCGAGGCGCGACGGAAGAGCCTGGAAGTTGCGCATCGACTGAAGGTGAAGATAGAGCAGCTCGAGCTCGTCCGTCCTGGCCAGCTCGGCAAGCTTTTCGCCGGACAGTGCCTTCAGCTTCTCCCGATTCACCGCCATGAACCCCGCGAGCGAGAGCTTTTCGCCCGATGGGAGTTCGACCTGGGCCTGCATCGGCTCGAGCAGATCCAGCTCGCGCACCTTGTTGCAGAAGGCCTGGGTACGATTGAACTGGGTCTGATATTCCTGCAGGAAAGTCAGGATGTTCTGGACATACTGGGTCGGCTTGTTGTCGTCGTCGAACAGTTTTTGTCCGCGACCGTCACGATTGAACCCCGAATAGTCCTCGTCGATGCAGAGAACGAACCGCTCGCCGTCGGAGCTGGTCGAGAACACGAACGGATAGCGACGCAGGAAGGCAGGGACATACTTGCCGTCCCACTTGGAATCCGCCGACAGGAACAGGTTCTCGCTGTCTCGCACGCCGAGAATGACGGCCGGCATGACGTTGTCCTTGGTGCCGGCAAACACGATCGCGTATTCGGACGCTGCGGCAGGAAACTCGACCGCCATCAGAGGCACCGAATTGGTCTTGCTGCTGAAGCCATAATTCCTGGCCATCTCGACCGCGCAACCGCGGTGACGCGCGGCGGACAACGGAATAACGGTTTCGTAGATCAACAGTTGCGCAGTCATTACAAAGCTCCTTCCCTTGCAATTTCGGGCTCAGGCATGGCCCGCATTATTAATCGACAATGGGCGTACGCGGAGACTCGCGTTCGGATTCCACTGGGCCTTGTCCTGCCCCACGTGGTTCAGGAAGTCGTCGAGCCACTCCTGCGAACCGTTCGACGGTCCTGAGGCGAGATGCTCAACGGCATCGAGACTGTTCTGCCAGTTTATGCTCGTCGTCTCCTTCGCGCCATTGCTATTCCGCGAGGAGTGATGCTCCGGCGAAGCGAGATCGTCTTGCGGCGCCGTAGAGCTCTTCGGGGTGCCGCCCGTCAGGCTCGCCGACAGCGCGACGAACGACTTGCCGAGATCCTCGGCTGTGCCGACGGACTTGCGGACCTCGCCATTCTGCGACGCGGTTGCGTTCGGGCTCAGGAGGATGTTCGAGATCAGCGTGATGCCGCTGGGCTCATCCGCCTTGGCGACCGCCGGTACCGGCGGCGCGATCGTGGTCGTTACCGGCCCGAGCGGGATCAGCGTCATCTGCGGCGCGGCTTGCGCGGCAGGCGTGCTCTGCAGCACCGCCGCGGAAGCCGGCGCCGGATGGCCGGCAGGCTCCGGCAGCCGCCTTTCGCCGGCGCGCAGGGTCATTCCGGCGACGTCGTCGCCGAGATCTTCCGGCATTCCCATCGCATTGCCCATCTCATGGACGAGCGTCGTCAGCAGGTCCATGTGTCCGGCAGCCGGGCTCGACGATGCGGCTTCGGAGACTTCGCCGGACAGCCTGATCGAGAACTCCCGGTTATCGCGGGGCGTCGGGTCGATGAACCAACCCCAGCCGGCCGCGTCGGGATCGAGAACGATCGTGTAGCCCGTCGTCGCGCCCAGCAGCTGATCCGGCAGGTCGGCCATGAGCACCGTGACCTGATCGAGGATCAACAGACGCGGGTCGTCCGGTCCGAGCGCGGCGGCCCAAGCCTGCTTCGCGGCGGCAACGATGGCCGCGAGCTGGTCGGCCGCGACGACGGCGATGTCCGTTGCCGGAGGCGCCGCCAGCGCGGCCACCTGCGGCGCACCGCCATTGGCATAGGCGATATCGTCGCCGCGGATCAGCACGTTGTCGAACGACGCATTGCCGTTTCGGGCATAGAGCCCGAGGCTGCCGTCGTGCACCAGGACATTGTAGTTGAAGCTCAGGACGCTCTTGCCGTTGAGCACGAGGTTGACGTTGTTCGTCACGCCCTCGGACAGGGCTACGAGCAAGGTGTAGTCGGTCCCGGCGGCGATGGTCGTGCTTGCGACGGCATCGACGTACCAGTTGCCGTTGCTGCGGTGTCCGAGCACGACCTGGTTGGTTCCGGCGATGATGCCGGCATAGAGGAAGTTGCCGGTCGAGGTGTACGCAAAGGTGAGCCCTGCCGAAGTACCGGCCTTGGCCGCATTCACCGTCGCCGAATACTCGACGTAAGACAGTGGCGCGACCGTGAACGTACGCGTCGAGAAGGCGGCATCGTTCGCCGGAGGAACCGCAGTGTAACGGCCGGTCGTCCCACTGGTGGTGGTCCAAGTCCCGGTCTGGGCAGCAAAGTTATTGGCGATGCCGTCCGAGAAATCTTCCAGCACATTATAGGTGAAGATCACCGGCAATCTCTGGACCGTGTAGGACGTGTAGGCGGCGATGGAGTTGTTCGTGCCGACGCCGACCATGCCCGTGTTCAGCGGCGCGTTGAACGTATAGGACACCTTCAACTGGCTCGCGGCCTTGCCACCGTTTGCGCTGGTCACCGTGAGGGTTGCGACCGTTCCGTTGACCGAGAGCAACAAGGTGTTCTGCGCGTTCAAGCCCAATCCGGGCTTGCCGGCGGAAAGCGTCGCAAGATCCGTCCACCCGCTGTCTGAACGCTGGCCGATCTTGATCGTGTTGTTGGTGACGTCGAGACCCGCATACTTGAAGCTGTTCGGCGCCTGGTAGTCGAAGATGATGTAGCCGTTTTGCAGCGTGCCACCGCTGGACACCTTCATGGTGGACTGGATCTCGAAGAAATTGCCCGGCAGCCAGGTATCGAGGTCGAACAGGCTGATGTTGTCGCCGCTCACCTTCAACGTGCTGTTCTGATAGGCGCTGTTGGCCACGGTCCAGCTTCCGGTATCGGCGAACATGCCGGTCACGGTATTGGGCGCGTAGCTCGCGCTACGCAGCACGTCGCGCTGCGTGCCCGGGGTGTTGCCGGCCTGCGGATCGGTCGGCGCACCGGTCTGGGCGTGCCAGGCGTCATCCTGCTGCAGCACCAGTCCAAGCTCGCCGGCCGGCTCGCCGTTACGACCCGGGTTGGGGTCATTGTTCTTGGTCGGCACCGGCGCCGTCGCACCATTGTTCAGGTCGGAGTAGCGCGTGGCGTCGACGCCGTCGCTCAGCGATTCCGCGTAGAGGAAGTGGTGCAGGAACGGCTGCATCGTGCGGCTGACCGTGGCCATGCCGAACTCGGAGAACGGCACGAGATAGCTGTTGTACTCGCCGACCCAGTCGATGAGCCGGTCGCCGCCCGTGTTGGCGATCAGAACGTCCTTCCCGGCTCCGCCGTAGGCCCGATCCTCATAGGTCGGCGCGGTTTCCGGAACGTTGTTCAATCCGCCTGCCGTCGTGAGGTCATCGTCGGCATTGAGCAGATCGTTGCCCCAGCCGCCATAGGTGTGGTCGCGGCCCGTGCCACCGACGATCCAGTCGTTGCCGTTGTCGCCAAAGATATTGTCGTTGCCGTCGTCGCGGACCGGCCCGTAGGTCACGGACTGGTTCTGGTTGCCCGGCGTCGTGCCGCCCGGCCTCAGGACGCCCTCGGTCTGGTCGAAGTTCAGGAACCACTCGAGGCCGGTACCCGTGCTGCTGGCAGTTCCATCCGCATTGAGGAGGATCTTCCGCATCGGGTTGTTCTCGTCGTACAGCGCGAACTCGCCCGTACGGTTCGCGATGTGCGGATGGGTGAACTTGCCGTCCGGATCAACCGGATTGAAGCGCAGCGCGTCGCCGGGATTGAACGGATGCAGGTAGTCGGTCTCGGCGATGCCGGTCAGATCGAGGGTCAACGGGTTCTGAATCTGCGTGAAGGACACCTTCAACGCTTCGGCTCCAGACACCGCATCGTCACCCGAGCCGCCATGGATCCAGTCGCTGCCCAGGCCGCCAAAGATGATGTCGTCACTATGCGACCTTGTCTTGCCGTCGCTCGCGGCACCGTTGTTCTTGGTACTGACGGACGAGAAGTCGTCACGCGTTCCATTGAAGGCCGGATCGAAGCTGAACGGCGTCAGGTCGACGGTCTTCTTCAGCGCACCACTCACGTTGATCGTATCGATCTGCATGTTTCCGGGCGTGAAGATGTACTCGTTGAGCGCGTTGCCGTTGCTGTACTTGGGATCGGGGTCGCTGGAGAGCAGCGGAGCGATGCCGTTGAGCGGCTCGCCGGCGCTCGTCGTGTACTTGGCGCCGCTGTTCAGGTCGGCACTCAGGCTGTTGCGGCTGGTGTAGATCCGGCCGTCGTCGCCGATGATGCCGTCATCGCCCGTGCCGCCGGAAATCCAGTCGTTGCCGTAACCGCCGACGATGTCGTCGTTCTGGCCCTCGCCGTACAGCCAGTCGTTGCCGAGCTGGCCATAGATGAAGTCGTCACCGGACTCGCCATGAATTTCGTCGGCCGCACCGATGTCGTTCTTCGCAATGGCCGGGTTGATCGGATCGGCTCCGTTGATGTCCGGACCGCCCGGTGAATAGTCGAGCAGCCGCACGGCGCGAACCACGATCTTGGCCACGTCGTCGTAAGCCGTCCCTTCCGCGGTGCTGGTATCGTAGTTGAAGCGCAGGAAGCCGTTGAAGCTCTGCACCGAGGTCGCGATCGCGGTCGTGGTGAGATCGGCGTTCATCGTGAAGCTGGCGACGGTCCTGAGACCGACCGGATCCGCGACGATGCCCTTGACACCGACCAGACGGATGATGTCGCCGTTATCGCCGACGATCGCGTCCGAGTCATTCGCGTGACCGCTTGCGCTCGTCGTGATGTTGCCGTTCGCATCGCTCAGCCCGTCGCCGGCGCCGTTGCGCGCCACTGCCACGCCGGAACCGCCGAGGATCATATCCGAGCCGTCCGGCCGCAGACTCTGGGAGATATTGAACACCGGATCCTTGAGGCTGAACATGTCGGAGTTGCCGCCGACCAGGTCATCCTGGTTCTGGTTGCCAAGCAGCAGGTCGTTGCCGGCGTTACCCTCGATGTAATCCTGGCCATCGGCCGGGCCGTCGAATGACGGGCGCAGCACCAGACTATTGTCCGAGGCGCGGAACGGATTGCCGGCGATATTGGTCGCCGTCTGGGAGACCCCGACCCGCCCACCGAGCTTGTCGGTCGAGCTCACCATCGCGCCAAGGCCGTTGTCGACCAGGATGTGCGACACATAGTCGATCGATCCGTCACCCTGGGCCGTGTCGTTGCCGGACTGGCCGAAGATCATGTCGTCCTGGGAACCGCCCGCGATGTAGTCATCGCCAAAGGACTTCTCGACCGCCACCGACTTCGTCAGGTCGGGCAGCGTGTCGTACATGGTGACGAGGTAATCGCCCCATGCGCCGTGTCCGCGCGGATCGGCCTGCGGAACGCCGTTGGCGTAATCCAGTCCGGCCGCCAGCGTGTCCGTGCTGAGGGCGGTGCTGTAGATCTTCGTGCCGCTCAGCGTCTCGAAGCGGAGATTGGAGTAATTACCGAAGTGACCGGTGCGGTCGAGCGTGACGTTGTCGCCGAAGACGAGGTCACGATCGGTGCCGCCATCGAGCGCATCGCTGCCGGTACCGCCGATCAGAACATCTTCGCCGCCGTTGCCGTAGACGATGTCGTTGCCGCCGTTCTGACGCGACTGGCTGACGATCGCGATGTCGCGCGCCGTCGTCTCGATGCGCTGCGGCTTCAGGTCCACCGGCTTGGTGGTGTCGCGCGCACCGGAGACGTCCTGGCGCACGTCGCCGAGGTCGGCGAAGATGATGTCGTTAAAGTCGCCGAATGCGTTGGTGCTGGTCGAGGCTTGCGCGTCGCCGTAGATCAGGTCATCGCCGGCCTTGATCGGGTCGACATTGACGGCCCCCGAGGTGCCGGCCGCGTTGGCGACCAGCAGCACGCGCCGGATCACGTCGACGTTGATGCCGGAGTCGCCGTAGATCTGATCGCCGCCGCGTCCGCCGATGATCGTGTCGTTGCCGGATCCGCCGGCCAGGAAGTCGCTCGCCGCGCTGCCGATGATCGTGTCGTTGCCGCGGCCGCCATAGGCCGTGATTCCCACGGTCGGCAGGCGCCCGTCCGCGATCCCGGCAAACAAACCGTGCGCGTCGATGACGTCGTTGCCGTCGAACTGATATTGCGCGGCCAGCGGGAAGACGAAGAAGTCCGCATTCTGGCCGAGCCGATTGCGCTCGACGATCGTGTTGGTCTGCGGCAGGCCGCCGTTGAGCAAGGCCAGCGCGCCGGGCCGCAGGTTCGCAAGATAGAGCGTGTCGCGCTTCACCGGACCGCCGCTGATGACGACGGACTGGGAACCGCCAGGCGTCACGGCCTTGTCTACAGTGAGCTTGAGACCATCAGCCGAAACGGCCAGCACCTTGTAGACCTGGTCGTTGGTTTCGACCGTTGCGCCATAGAGCGCGATCGAGATCGCCTTGTCCGGGCTCACCGGCGTCTTGAATCCATCCGCAAGCCAGCTGCCGCTGGCGCGCGTGATGAAGTACTGCCCGCTCGAGCTCTCGAACGAGACCTGGTACTGCGTTCCGATCACGGCGATCGTGCCCACATCGATACTGATGCGCGCGGTCTCGAACGTGCTCGGCGCGGTCGGAATCAACTGCTGAACCGCGGCAAGGGTAAGCTGGGTCGCCGTGACACCGGTGATGACGTAATTCGGGCCCCCACCGCCGTCATTATAGGTGGTGCCGGAGATCGAGATGCTCTGCCCGATCGCGAACTTGTCGGCAATCCAGCTGCCGCCGGCGTCGCTGCGGGTGATCGTGTCGCCGCCGCCGCTGCGGGCAAAGACCAGGGACGTATAGGTCTTGCCGATCGCGATCAGACCTTCGGGCACGAAGCCCGGATCATACTGACCGGAGGCGAGCTTGATCGACGCGCTATTCCACTCCTTGACCGCCTGGGTGGTCGAGCCGGCCGCGTAGCCGGGCAGCAGGTTGTTGAGCACGAGGACATCGGTCGCCGTCGGATGCGTCAGCGGGTCGGACGACTTGAAGCCGTACACCGTGCCGACGGAAACGCCGTTGATTGTGACCAGGCCGTTGACCTTGAAGCCGGCCGTGACCCACGAGGTTCCATCGGCCCGCGTCAGGTTTCCGAACGTATCGTCGGTCACCGAGACCGTGTTGAAGCCGGTGTAGGCCGCGCTGATCTGCACCGTGCCGGCCGGCGCAGTGATGTTGTCGAAGCCAACCAACGAGCTCAACGGGGCGGACATTGTGAAGTTCACATTGTCCATGTGCGGCTGCGGCTTGTTGGCGAACTTGCCGAGCGACTGCTGGGTGGCGACGCCGTTGTACCAGACGCCGTCCTGCGAGGTGTCGCCATAGACGACGAGCGGCGCATCGACATTGACCGTCATCGGCACGGCCGCCTGACGCGGCAGAACCGCCCCGTTCACCAGCAAGGACTTGAAGTGGCCGGTATTGCCGACTTGATCGGCGAAACCGGTCACGATGAAGTTGCCATACAGCGAGATCTTGGCCGGTTCGCTCGCGCCGAAGTCGAGCGTCGGCACCACGGTGTTGGCCGCCGTGAGCGTCAGCACGGTTGCCGTCACGTTGGCAATCGTGAAGCTGCCGTTGTTGGTCAAGAATCCGCCGGTGTTGCTCGGATCGGTGTTCTTGCTGGTGGTGTCGGTGATGACGATCGTCTGGCCAATCGCAAACCCGTCACTCTGCCAGTTGCCGCCGCTGCGCGTGATCGTATCGCCCGTCGCGCTGCGCGCGAAAACGACCTGCGGGAAGCTGAACGTGGCGCTGATGGTCACCTGCTGGCCGACCGCAAAGGCGCTGTCGCCGCTGTCGGTGCCATCCCAGGTGTGCCCGTCATTGCGGGTCAGGCGATTGGTCGTGCCCGCCGGATCACCTCCGACACCTGCAACGGGCGGCACCGGCGCCGCCACGTCGAAGTTACCGGTCACCACTTCGCTGCTGCCATTGACATTGATGGTGTCGCCGCCAATGCGGACGATCGCGACCTTCTGCACCGCGGGCAGCGTCGTGAGATCGGCGCCTTGCAGCGTCAGCTTCGTCGCGGTCGGGTCGTCGGAGACCAGCCAGTAGCCGGACTGACCGCCGATCGTCACGGCCTGTCCGATCGCAAAGCCGTCGCTGATCCAGTTGCCGCCGTCGCTGCGCGCAATGGTGGTCTTGGTGAGCGTAAACGGCGTTGCCGCGCTGGACGAGACGATGTAGCGGCTGTTCACCGCCACGACGCCCGCCGTGGGTCCCACTGCGGCAAGTGCCCCACCATCCAGGATGAGCACGCTGCCGAAGCCCGAAGTCGCCGCCGTGTTGTCGAAGCCGAGCACCGTGCGTGTACCAAGGAGTCCGCCGATCGAGAACGCCACTTGCTGCCCGGCCGCGAAGCCGAGGCTCGCCCAGGTCAAGCCGTCGTTGCGCGTAATGCGATTGAAGCCCGCGGCACCCGTTACGGACAGGGTCCCGGTCGTCTGATTACCGAGGATCTGGCCGGTTACGACGGCGAGCTGGTCGATCACCGAGATCGTGCCAATCTGCTTGGTGCCGATCGGCAGAGCCGGCGCGCCGGTCGCGGGCAACAACGTCAGGGCGCTGCCCAGCTTGTGGGAGGCGTCCGGCTCGGCGGCCGGCGGATCGCCGATGGCAATGATCGTATACGAGCCGACGACACCGCCGTCGTTGAGCAGCACCTGCTGGCCGACCGCGAAGCCGTCGACGGCCCAGTTCAGGCCATCCGAACGCACCAGTTGGAACGTTCCGGACGTACCCGCATAGGTGTTGAACGAGCCGCCATTGTTGGCGATCAGCTGCAGCGGCGCGTTGCCGCCGCCGTGGATCGTGGTGAGCCCACCATGTTCGGAGACGAGACCGATCGTGCCGTCGGCATTGTGGTCCGGGCCCGGAATGAGGGTGCTGTTGATGTCGAGCTTGTCGTTACCCTGGCCGAGGAAAATGTTCACGACCTCGAGCGTCGAATGGCTGCCGTCGGTCAGGAATATCTGCTTGGTCGGATCGCCCGGGAACTGCGGATCCTGCGCCAGCACGATCGAACCGTAGCTGATGCCGCCAGGATACACGCCGCTCTCGCCAAACGGATGTGCTCCGCCGAGCAGGGCCGTGAAGTTGAGATCCGCCTTGTTCATGTTGAGGCCGGTGAGAGCCGTCGACGTCAGCTTGCCGGTGGCAGCCCCCTGCGTTCCGTCACTATAGACATTGAGCACGTCGATCGACTGCGTCTCCGGCGGCTGCGGCGGAATGTTGAAGAGCGGGCCATTGGCTTCGCCAGGCAGCAGCACGGCCTGCACCAGCGAGCGGTCGGCGCTGGTCGTGCCGCCCTCGACCGAAAGCGGGCCCCTGATGCCGCTCAACGTATGAGCCGACTTCGGGAAGGCGCGCAGGTTCTCGTGGCCGGGCTGGATGTCGAAATACGGATCCGCCACCACCTTGATCGTCGCCTGCGTGTACCAGGGATAGGTGCCGCCGGTCGGGTCGAATTCGACCCGCGCGGCCATCTGGACCATGTTGACGTTGATCGGCGTGCTCGGCAGCAAACCTCCGGGCGGACGGCCGCTATACTTGATAGGTCCTGCAATGGTGCCATTCAGGCCGTCGGTTTCCGGATGGTCGGTCAGCACCATCTTGTCGAGCTTGCCGGCATCCGTGCCGGTGATCAGATCGATCTTCACCAGCACCGGGCTGCCGCCGGCCAGATTCGTGATCTGCACCAACTGGCCTTCGAAGAAACCGCTGTCGAGCCAGCTCGAGCCGTCGGTACGGACCAGCGTATCGAGCATCTTGCTGATGGCGGCGCCCTTGAGGTCACCCGCCATCCCGCTCAGCCCGGTCGAAGCCGTGAGCGTCAGTTGCGTGTCGGTCACGCCGCCTGCGGCGATGGTGAAATCGCCCACGATTGAGCCGTCATTGCGCTGCAGGCGAATAATCTCGCCGGCCGCAAAGTTGTCATTGATGAAGCTTCCGATGGCGGAACGCGTGATGACCGCCCCGTTCACCGTGACGTTGCCGGTGAACATCAGGAACGCTTCGTTCGCCGCGGTATACTTGACCGTGCCGTTGTTATAGACGCCGTTCGACTTGACGGTGGTGATCGAGATGGTCTGGCTGGCCGTTGAGTTGAACGTCCCCGACACGCTCGGCAAGACGGCGCCGCCGGCGTTGGTCAGCTTGATGAACTGATCGCCCACTGATCCCTTGGCGGCATCGATCTTGTAGGTGCCGTCCACGCCGCCCGGGCCGGTGCCGGTGATCGTGATCGTCTGCCCCGGCAGGAAGCCGTCGGCGATGAAGCTCCCTAGCTGCGAGCCCGGGGCACGCGTGATCGTCCAGACGCTGGTGGACGGATCCTGGCCGACCGAGATGTTGCCCTTGGTGAACAGGGTCAGCGTTTGGGTAAAGCCGGTCTGCTTCAGGGTGATCTGGGCGCCGTCCGGGATGATGTCGGTCTGCCCGTCGGTGATCACATCGACATTGACCGTGGTCAGCGGCACCTTGGTCAGGCGCATCGTGTAGGTGTCGGGGTCGCCCGGCCCCTGGGTGGCCGTTCCGGCGCTCACCAACGTGGCGCCGCCGCTCTCGAGCGTGAAGAGGCCCGCTGCGCCGTCGTCGAAGACCTGCGCGTCGATGTTCTGGGTGATACCCGAGCCGTTGATGCGGAACTTCACCGGCAGCAATGCCGTGGGATTCTCGACCGCCGGAATCACCGTCAGCCGCGTGGTCAGCGTCAGGATGTTGTTGGTCACGCTCTTGATGACGAACAGGGCGTTGTTGGTGAGGCCGCCTGCGATCGTCTGCGTGCCCGAAATGATGATGTTCTGGCCCGCCTTGTACCCGTCAGCGATCCAGCTGCCCGACGAACGCGTGATCGTGTCGCCGTTGACGTTCTGCGCGAACGTCAGCTGGACGCCCGAATAGTTGATGCCCACGGCAGCATTCCGGTAGGCGGTATCGGTCGTTGTGTGCCCGGCGATCGAATCGACCACCGCCGCCGTAATCGTCGTGTCGTGCGGATCCTCGGTGGGCAGACGCTGTATCGCATGGGTCGTCACGATGACCGGCGTGGTGTCGCCAGGTCCAAAGGTGATGTAGTACACGCCGTCCTGGTCGGGCAGCGCGGCCTGGGCCACGTGGAACCGGGCATCCGTGGAGCTCAGCGAAACGCGGAGATCCTTCGACACGCTCGGATCGAGGTACTGCGGATTGATCGCCACCTGGACGATGCCGGTCGGCGGGGTTGCAAGCTCAACCGCGAAATAGTCGTCCACCGAGGTGATCGGCGCAGGATCGGTTGGAGCGGTCGTGCCCTCGAGCACCTTGGTCACGCCGTCCACCGGCCGGCCATAGCCCGGATATTTCACGAAGTCCGGCACCGTGACCGTGGCATCGAGCTGCGTCACCTTGACGGCGGGCTGGTCGTTGTCGTGGATCGTTACCTCGACGTTGCGCACGATCGCGTGGTCGAAGGTCGGATCGGTGCTCAGCACCGTGTGGCTGATCGCAACGGTACGGTCGCCTTCGGCGAGCTGGTCGTCGACCGCCATGACGTGAACGTACTGTTCCGTGTCCCAATTGCTGCTGTCGAACACGAGCACGATGGCACGCGCCGGCACATGGATCAGCGTGCCGTTGAGCCAGACGTCGCGCGCGTAGGCTGCCGGCGTCAACAGGCCGGCCTTGTCCTTGTCGCCCATGGCAAGCGGATTGCCGGACGCCAGCAGGATGCTGTCGCCGAGTCCCAGCGTGTCGATGATGTCGCCGGAGGCCGGAACCAGGACGCCGTTCGCGACATGCTCCTCCTCCGGGTTCATCGCGGCCGAGATCGTGATGTAAACGGACGTTCCGACGACGGGGATGTGCCCGAGACGGATGCCATAGACATCGTCGGCCGGATTGCCGCTGATCAGCTTGCCTTCCGTCACATCGGTGATGCTCGGGCTCAGATCGTGCGGAACGTTCTCGTCGATGATCACCTGCCCCTGATCGGGACGCGAAACGCTGAGCGAGATGCCGTCGGGAACGATCGGCTTATACGACCCATCGTCGGTCGTGATGCGGTGATTGATGGTCGAGCTCGTGCCGTTGATGTCACGCGACACCACATCGCCAGCGACGTCGCCCGCGACGTTGATGGCATCGTTGCCCAATCCGCCGATGACGCGCACGGCCATGCCGGGCGCCGTGCTCAGCACGTCGAGCGTGTCGTCGCCTTCGAGGGCATCGACCTCGAGCACCTCGATGTTCTTGTAGGTAACGGTCAGGCCGGCGCCGAAGATGCCCTTGTCGGTCACGACGATATGGTCGGCGAACTCGGTGCCGAGGATCACCAGCTTGTCGAAGCCGGAGCCGCCATCGACCGAAACCGGCGCATTGATGTTGTATTCCACCTGGTTGCTGCCGGCGCCGGTACGGATCGCCGTTTCGGCCGCCGTCGAGAAGCCCTTGGTCAGCTTCGGCATCGCGATCTGTTGCACCGGATCGAGCCAGACGATGTCGCCGCTAATGGGATCGGTCTGGGCGAGCGCGAACGCGCGGACCGTGAACAGGTCGTTGCCGTCATCGCCTTCCAGACGCAGCACCGCCTGGTTGCTGTAGACCGTGAACGTGTCGTCGCCGCTGCCGCCCTCGGCAACCAGCGGAGAGGTTGCGCCGGCGGAGAGCCAGCCGCGTGTCGTTGCCACCGTGCCGTAGACGCTCTGCGGGGTGAGCGAGTTGGGAAGCTGCGGGAACAGGTCCGCGGCGGTGACGATGGAACCGCCCAGCGTGTTGCCGAGGGGCCCCGCCGAGTGCGTGCTGGCATCGCGCTGATAGCCGTAGATCTGGCCGATCTGGAAGGTGTCGTTGGCGGCACCGCCGTCCAGGGTGGTGGTCGTCGCATCGTCGTCGACCGCGAAGTAGTCGTTACCGCCCTGCCCGAACACCATCAACCGGCCGTTGATCGAACTGTCGTAGTTGATGCGCTGGACGGATTCCGAGCGCACGCTTCCGTCGGCCGCCGCGTCCGAGGCCTGCGCCTGCGTGAGGGCCGTACCGGGCTTGGTCGGATCGAAGTCGAGCACGGCCACGAAGGCCGACTCGTTCGCGTAAAGCTGCGGACGGGCTCCGGTTTCGCGCGGAATGTCGGTCGTGCGACGGAGCAGGAAGATATCGTCGAACGCCTTGCCGGCGCCGATGAAGTTCGGGTCGATATTGTCCTTGCCGTAGACCGAAAGGTTGTTGACGCCGTCCGTCGGCCCGCCGGTGTCGAGCACGTTGATGACGTAATTGCGATTGTAGGGGTCGATCGGAATTAGCTGCGCATCCGTCTTTCCCTGCGTACCCGTGGTGTTGATGACGTAGGTGTCCGCCCCGGCCTGGCCGTCGAGGGTCAGCGTGTCGCTCGACGACGTCGCTGCGGAGGTCTGGACGTACACCATCGACTGCAGCTGGTTGACCACGAAGAAGTCTTCGCTGTCGCCTGTCGGGGCAAACGGATTGAGCCTGGTATTCTTGATCTTGACGTTGACGTTCGAGGCCGCAGAGACGACCCTGGCGGAGCTCAAGGTCAGCACGGTGGCCGCCGCCGAAATACCGGTAACGGTATAGACGCGATTGTTGGCAATGGGATTGCTGACGTCGTCGGACTCGACCGTGATGACGTCGCCGATCGCGAAGCCGGCAAAGGTGCCGCCATCCGTACGTGTGATGGTATCGCCATTGGGATCCGGCGCAAACGTCACCTTCGCGTCGATACCGGCCGTCGTCGGGGTCGGCGTGTTGCTGCCAAAGGCGCGCGTGTTGCCGCCGGAATAGAACGACATGAGGCGAACCGGCCCGAGCCCACCGGTCGGAATGGTCTGGCCCTGTCCGCCCGGAATCGGCGAGGACGGCGTGCCGCTGAGGCCACCGAGCCACGTCTCGTCAAAGAAGATCTGGTCAGTATCGGCATTGCCGAAGATGCGGGTGAGATATCCGGTCGCGGTCGCACCGTGCGCAATGACGCCACGCAGGTGCATGACGGTGCCGTACTTCGGCGTGTCGTCCGGCGTATCGCTGTCGAATTGCGCGACGCCGCTGGACAATTCGCCGGTTCGGCGGAAATCGCCGTAGATGTCGACGTTCTTGGCCGCGAGGATCTGCGAATTCGCTTCCGTCGTCACGTTATCGGCGACGCGCAGCAGGATCGATCCGTTCGGTGTGTTGATGAGACCGTGCACCATGGTCTCCGGCTGGTTCTCGAGGAACAGCACGCTCCCGGAGTTCAGCAGATGCAGGTCTTCATTCTGCACGGCGCTCTCGCGCACCGTGAAGCGGATATTGCCGTTGATGTCGCCATCGCCGCCGGCGATCCCCAGGGCCTGCAGCAGCACGACCTCGGCATTGCGGGCGAAGAATGTTCCCACTGCGGTCGTCGGCAAGGCTTCGCTGAGATAGATGCTGCCGGTCGCCCGCGCACCGATCGTGCCGTAGCCATAGGCCTGCGAGTCGATCTCGAGGTCATTGCCACCGTTCGCATTGCCGATATTGCCGCCCTCGGCGAACAGGTCGATTGTATTGCCGATGACATTGGCGGTGTCGCCACCGAGGCCGCCGTTGCGCGCATCGACGATCGAGCCGGGATCCGTGGCAAGGGTCACGTCGCCCTTGGTCTGGACCAGCTTGACTTCGAGATCGTCGATCTCCTTGCCGAAGGCATCCGTGTGCAGCGCACCGGCGCTGCCGAGCAGACTCAGGGACTCGGTACCTCGGACCACTTCGGTGATGAAGATGCCCTGCGTGTCGTTCTTGCTGGCAACCGCGATGTCGTTGGCGGTCAGCACGCCCAGGCTCAAGCCCGTTCCATAGAGCAAATCGACGTTGATCTCGAGGAAATTGTCGGGGGTCCCGATTCCGCCGGTGCCGGACTTGTCGCTGGCCGTGCCGGTGATGCCGCTGTCGCCTGCGGTCATCGTGATATTGACGGCGGTGACGTCGGCCTCGAAGCCGATGCCATCGTTCAGGGCATCGATGATCTTCCTGGGCGAATGCAGCGTTACGTCATTCGCGGTCGACATGATGCGGCCGACCCGCAGATCGTCGGTCTTTTCGGCAAGGTCGATCCAGCCGTTGGTCAGCACGTCGACATGATGGCTATCGTTCGATGCCGGCGCACCGCCGCCGACGATCTCGGTGATTGCCTTGACGTTGATGATCTTGCCGTTTCCGGCAGTCGGCTGCGCCGCCGTGAGGATGATGTTGCTGTTCGACTGGATTCCGGGCCGGTACAGATTGCCGTCGGAATCGAAGGCGCGAACATCGAACGTGCTATTGATCGTGTTGTTCGGGGCCAGCGTGGCGAACGCGCCGACGTTCTCCGGCACCGGGGAGCCAATGGGCGTGTTGAAGAACGTGTTGTGGATCTCGCCGTTCGGACTCGGGTGCGCCTTGTACCGCACCTCGACGCCGCCACTGTTCGGAACCCCCGTCTCCTTGACGCTGGGTTGCATGATAATGTCGGTGGTGCCGCCGGTGACCACGGCGTCGATATGGACGCGATAGTCGGTGACCGTATCGTCGCGCAGCCGGCCGAGCACGTCGAGATAGGCATCGCCCGCGGCCTTGACCGTGAAGCGCTGTGCAGGCGTCAGCGAGTGACTGGTCGTCAGTGTGGATGTACTCGGGTCAAGCGTCAGCGCCTGTCCCGGATTGGACAGCGATGCGAGCTTGATCGACAGATCGCCGGGCGACGTGAGGACGACGTAGTACTTGCCGTCCGTCAGACCGCCGATGGCCGTGCCGGTGGTGTGATACTGCACCAGCTCGCCGCCGAAGAACTGGTTCCGGCCGAGGAAGATCGACCCGTCGGTAGCGGCCCGCGCGGTGAGGAAGCTGGTCGCTGCCGGCAATCCGGCGGCTTCCACCTGGTCGATATTGACCCGTCCTCCCACACCGACGCCGGCGTTCGCCGATTCGATATCGAGGATGTTGGTGCGCACCAACGATGCATTCGGATCGGTGCTGGTCAGGTCGCGCGGCTTGGTTGCGCGAACGTTGCCGTTGGCATTGCGGATTATGGTCGTGCCGATCGGGTTCTCGATGGTCCCCTGCAGCAGCACATTGTTGACGTTGCCGAAGTCCTCGATCTCGACCCGCGTCGGCGTGACGGTGCGCTTGAGATTGAAGCTGATCGTCGGCGTGTTGTCGTAGGGTACGAAGTCCACGATCGGGTGATTAGGACCGCGATTGAGCACGTCGATGTTGTTGATCTTGAGATCGAACCCGGAGTTGTTGGTGATCAGCACCTGCTGGTAGGAATCCCGGAATTCCCAGGTTCCACTGCCCGCACCCGGCGAGCCGTTGCCACCGAGGATGGTCGGCGAGTCGAAATAGACCTCGCCCGGATCGTCGTTGATGATGTTGTCGACGTTGATGACGCCGCCCGAAACGGCGCTGCTTCCGAACAGCGGCTCGAACACGCCGTTCACGGAGATGTTCACCGCCTTGTCGATATTGCCCGAGGAATTGATGACCAGCTCGGGCGAGCGCCCGGAGAAGATCACCACGTCGGAGCTGAAGTCGATCTTGCGCGTGACGGTCGGATCTTGCGGACCCGAGCTGCTGCCGCCGGCGGCGAGCGAACGGCGCTTCACATCGCCATGGTCGACGAAGCCGATCTTGCCGTTCTTCGTGTCCGAATAGAGCGCCAAATGATTGTAGCCCGTCACGTCCTGCAGCGCAGGGTCGTTGGGATCACGCGGACCAGCCGTGACCAGCGAGTGGAGCTCGCCGAGAATGGTCGATGCAAGCGTCGTGTGGTTGTCGGCCGACCCGTCGACATAGCCGAACAGACCCGTGGCACGGCCGAACGCATCGGCAACAGACGTGACCGCCTGATGGTCGGGAGCCGAAGCCGGATCGGGATTGTAATAGCGCGCGACCAGATCGACGCCTTCATAACCCATCAGCGAGGCATTGGCGTGCAGATTGACGTTGTTCTGGGCGTTGATCGTCGTGTCGGCCGAGCCGGTGCCGACCGCAACCAGGCCGCCGCCGTCGCCACGCGACCGCGCCTCTACGTCCATCCACGGCACCGTGGCCGCAGCCAGAATCGCGCGCGCCGTCAGCGACGACGCGGTGGCGAAGTCCACGGTGGTCTCGTCGGTCGAGCTCGAAGTCGCATAGGCATTGCCGTCGCCGCCGATGCCGATGCCGGTCGAGCCCGAGTTGGTCGATTGTGCGGTGCCCGTCGTCGCCGCAACGATCGCCGTGTTGCCCGCCAGGACGTCGGAGCCGTCCTTCATCTTTGCGGTGGTCGTGTTGTTGACGGTGGAATTGGTATGCGTGATGGCAACGCCCACGGCGCCACCGGTCGTGGACCGCGCCACGGCCGAGGCCCCCGTAAACAGGTTCGATGTCAGGTTGAAATTGCCACCGGCGATGATGCGCGTGCCGGCCGTGACCCACACTTCGCTCTTGTTGGTCGAATTACTGGTTGAGGACGAGCCGCCGACGCCCACGAGGCCGCCGGTTCCATTGGCACCGCTGGCGCTGCCGCTGGTGATGGAGTTGCTCGTGATCGACACGTCGAGATTGGCGTGCGCCAGGCCGGCCTGCATGTAGGCATTCACGGTCGGGCTGTCGGTAATCGTGCCATCGTTGATGTTCACGCCGACGAAGCCGCCGCCTGAGCCGCGAGCGACTGCCGAGGAGTTGCCGTCGCCGATCGGCGGCGACAGCACCGAGAGCGGGACGCCGCCCGGTCCCGTGAGGGTCGCACCCGTCACGTTGCCGGTGATGTCCATGCGGATCCACTGATTGCCAGTGGCCGTGCTGGTCAGGTCGACGCTTTCCGGCCCGATCTTGTGGTTGCTGGTCGGCGAATCCGGGCCCAGGAGGGTCAGTGCCGGACCGTTCGGCGCCAGCGCGAGCTGGAAGGTGTCGTTATTGTCGGCATTGATGACGTAGAAGGTGCGTCCGTCGGCATTGAAGTAGTTTGCGCCGCCGTCCGTCGAGTATTGCATCGGCAGGTCGCCCCGCCTGACGAGGCTGTGCACCGCGGCCTTGTCGGCGGCAATGGACTTGGTGAAGACGCCCGCGGCGACGACGTTGTCCGTGTCCTTGAGCGTGAGGGTTTTGCCATCCGCCGAGATCGCGCTGATGGTGAAGCTGCCGTTGTTGGTCGACTTGTCGGTCGGGGTGGTACCGCCACTCAGGGACACCACCTGCCCGACCTTGTAACCGTCGGCCAGGAAGCTGCCGGAGCTGCGCTGGATCTGGTCGAGATTGCCGCCCGCACCGTCGTTGATGAAGGTCAGCGCCAGCGTCTGCGCCTTGGTCGGCGCCAGCGCGATCGCGTTGCTCTCGATGGTCTTGGTGAAGTCGCCGCCCGTGACGGTGTTGTTGACGCTGAGCTTCAGCGTGTCGTCGGTGACGTCCACCAGCGTATAGGTCGTGTTGTTGGTGGCGACAGCGCCGGTGACGGTGATCTGCTGCCCGATGGCAAATCCCGCATCCTTCCAGCTCCCCGACGCGCGCGTGATCGTGTCGTTGACGGCGTTGTTGCCGCTCTTGTGGAAGGTGACGGCGAGGTCTTTGACGTAGGCATCGAGCTGCACGATGCTGTTGTTGGTGCCTCCGGCACCGGAGATGCGGTAGGTCGTCCCGTCCTTCAAGCCACCGATAGCGGCCCCGTTGGTCACGTGGTAGACGACCTCGTCGGTGTTGTTGAAACCGGACGCGATCGGTTTGCCGTCGTTGCCCGTGTTGTCGGCGGTGCCCGAGGTATCGATGAACTCGATGTTGTTGGCATTCGTGTTGTCGTGGAGCTCGGCCACGCCGCCGTTGGTCGTGTCGTTGACGTCGACCTGCTGGTTCGAGAAGGTCATCGCCGCCGGCGCGTGATAGGTCACCGGCAGGTTGGTCGCGTAACTGGTGCCGGTCACCGTAATGGTCGATCCGGTGGGCGTGAAGTTCTTCAGGGGGTCGTTGGCCGGAACCGACGGGTCATAGGTCGTCAGCTTGATCGACGTGCCGTCGACCACCTTGACCCAGTACAAATTGCCGCTGGTCAGGCCGCCGATCTGCGTGCCGCCGGCCGTGATGTACTGCACCTTGTCGCCGGTGATGAAGTGATGCGGCGCCTGGAACGTGATCGTGTCGGTATCGACGTTGACATTGTTGGCGCCACCGCTGAACTGCGAGCCGAATGACAGGTCGCTGCCGTCGACCGACAGGACGCTGTACTCGCGATTCTGCGTCAGGCCCGACTGGGTCGCGCCGTCGAAGACGACCGTGTCGCCCGTATCGAGGCCGTGATTGTCGACCTGCACGGTGTTGTTGGCATCGCTGCCGGACACCACGGCATAGGTCGGCGCCGGCTTGCCCTGCGGCGTTGCCTCGGCATGGACCGTGATGCTGCCGCCAGCGTCGATCGATGCCGCCATGGCATAGGCGGTGGCGATGGGCGCCAGACTCGTGGTCGCCTTCGAACCGCCGACGCTGATGCCGCCGATGCTCGTCCCCTTGGTCAGCGCGTCCGCTTCGGGATGGGACAGCGCGTTGACGTCGAGGTTGGAGCTGACCTTGATCGTGCCCGTGGACGCAATGTAGCCCTTGACGGTCGTATTGGCGGTTGCGTTCGATACGTTCAACTGGCCTGCATACATGCCGCCGGTGGCGGCCTCCGCAACGGCATTGGCCGAATCGACCGACTTGCCCTGCACCGTCAGATTGGTCGCGCCCGCCGTGTTGTTGGCGCCGACGACCTGGCCATCCAGATGGGCTTCGATGTCGCCATCGGTGTGCGCCTCGGCCGAGGTGCCGCCGAGACCGGCGAAGCCGATCGCGACGCCGCTGGCCTTTGCAGACGCCAGATCATGGCCTTCCGCCAGGATCTTGACCTCGCCCGTCCCTGCGATGGTCGCGCCGCTTCCAACCACTGTCTCGAGGATCGGGCTGTTGGTCGATTTCGCAACCGCGCCTGATGCCGCCGCGACGCCTCCGGCGCCCGCGAATGCCGTCGCCGACGATCCGTAGTCGTCCGGCGCTCCGACATTGGCGTTGGTCTCGACCGTGACGTTGCGGGCCTTCACGTTGCCCTTCACCAGCTTCGAACGCACCTGGGGCCTGGCATCGACACTGGCCCAGGACAGGCCAGCCGCAAAGCCGCCAACGCTGACGCCCGTGACAGTCGCATCCAGGTTATCGGTCGACGAGGCCGAGACCTTCAGGTCGCCGGTGCCGTTGAGCGTGATGTTGGCGCCGTTGGCACCGTCACCGACCCTTGCGATCACGTCCGGCGTGACTGTCACGAACGAGAAATTGGCGGTGAGCGCGACGCCGCCACCCGCCAGACCGAAGGCGTTGGCCGTGACCAGCACCGTGGAATCCGCGTCGACGGTGACGCTGCCGACGTTGTCGCCGGCATCCTGGCCGATCGACACGCTGTCGCCGATGAAGGCGAGGACATCCGTCGCGCCGTCGTTATGCACGTCGACCTTGGTGAAGGAGGCGCCCGCCGCGACACCGCCGACCGATATGCCGACGGACAGGACATCGATATCCTGTTTGGAATTGGCATGAATGTCGATACCGGTCGCCTTGTGAACGACGGCGCTGTCGATCAGACCTGCGGTCACCGTGCTGCTGTCATTGATCACGGCTACGCCGGCGCCTATGCCGATCACGCCGGCCGCCGCCGCGAATGCGACCTCGTCCACCTTCTCGTAGAGGTCGGCATGGATGTTGAGCGCGCCGCCCGCGGACAATATGCCGCCGGCGGTCGCCGACACGTTGGAGGCGATGTTCAGGACACCGATGCC
>Ga0209758_1000692_pt1 | contig 49946 bp, 40 predicted proteins | sample AraplaMF_Col_mMF_FD_184258 | JGI IMG/M metagenome (GOLD analysis project Ga0209758, IMG submission 184258) | Arabidopsis root microbial communities from the University of North Carolina, USA - plate scrape MF_Col_mMF (SPAdes) (version 2) | ecosystem: Host-associated > Plants > Roots > Endosphere... | reverse complement strand
CCGGCTGGACGTTGACGACGAGCGCGACGGTCGGGCGCGTCAGCTCGCTGAGCCGCGCGATCTCGCCGGTCTGGTTCATACCCATTTCGACCACCCAGAGGCTGGCGTCTGCCTTCGCATTGCAAAGCGTCAGCGGCACGCCCCAGAAATTGTTGAAGCTCGAGGGGCTCGCATAGGCGTTTGGATAAGCGGCGAGAAATTCCTTGGTGCTGGTCTTGCCGGCGCTGCCGGTGAGCCCGATCACGGGACCTTTGAAACGCGCGCGTGCGGCGCGCGCGAGCCCCCAGAGGCCGTCGATCAGCGTGTCCTTCACGACGATCTGGGGAATGCGGATGCCCGCGATCTCGTGCGGCACGATCATCGCGGCCGCGCCTGCGGCTTCCGCCTTGTCGGCGAACTCCCAGCCGTCGCGCGCGCTGGCGAAGGCCGAGATGAAGCCGCCGCTCGGCGTGCCGCTCAGCGCGACGAACAGGCTGCCTGGTTTCACCAGGCGGCTGTCCTGGGTGACGAAGTCGATCGGCGTATCGGGGAATGATCCGGCCACGCCCAGCGCACGCGCGACTTCGGCAACCGTCCAAATTGGCGCGCTCATGCAATCCTCGACGCTAGTGCGGCGGCAACCGCCTCGTGGTCACTGAAGGGCAGCACCTCGCTGCCGACGATCTGCCCGGTCTCGTGGCCCTTGCCGGCGATGAGCAGTGCATCGCCATCTTGCAGCTCGTCGATCGCCGTGCGGATCGCCGCGGCACGGTCGCCGATCTCGCGAGCGCCCTTCGCAGCGGCAAGGATCGCGGCGCGGATCGCTTCCGGCTTCTCGCTGCGCGGATTGTCGTCGGTGATGATGACGCCGTCGGCATTCTCGGCCGCGATCTCGCCCATGATCGGCCGCTTGCCGGCATCGCGATCGCCGCCCGCGCCGAACACGACGACCAGCCTGCGCTGCGCATAAGGCCGCAGCGCCTGCAGCGCCTTCACGAGCGCATCGGGCTTGTGCGCGTAATCGATGAAGATCGGCGCGCCGTTGCGCTCGCCGACGCGCTCGAGCCGCCCCTTGGCGCCTTCGAGATGTTCGAGGCTCGCAAGCACCTTTGCGGCGTCGCTGCCGGTTCCGATGGCAAGCCCGGCCGACACCAGCGCGTTCTCGATCTGGAATTCGCCGACCAGCGGCAACCGGATCGCGTAGCGTTTGCCGCGATGCTCGACCGTGAGCTTTTGCGTGAATCCTTCGACCGCGGCGTCGGTGAGACGGATGCCCTCGCCTGCCCCGTCGCCGTTGCGCCCGACCGCCATCACGCGCAGCCCGCGCGCCTTCGCAGCTTCGATCGCTTCGGCCGAGCAATCGTGATCGGCGGAGATCACCGCTGCACCGCCCGGTGCGACCAGCTCGCGGAACAGCCTGAGCTTCGCTCCGAGGTAATGCGCGACGGTCGGATGGTAGTCCATGTGATCGCGCGACAGATTGGTGAAGCCGCCGGCGGAGACGCGTACGCCGTCGAGCCGGTACTGATCGAGCCCGTGCGAGGACGCCTCGAAGGCGAGATGCGTGACGCCTTCGCGCGCGATCTCATCGAGCTGCCGGTGCAGCGCGATCGGATCCGGCGTCGTCAGCGAGCCATAGACGGTGCGCTTGGGCGAAACCAGGCCAATGGTTCCAATGCTCGCCGAGGCGTGCCCGAGCCGTTCCCAGATCTGGCGCGTGAACGCCGCGACCGAAGTCTTGCCGCTGGTGCCGGTCACTGCGGCGATGGTCGCCGGCTGCGAGGGGAAGAATCTTGCCGCGGCCAGCGCCAGCGCGCGGCGCGGATTGGCGACCGCGACGAACGGCACCTTGCAGGCTTCAGGCGCGTGATCGCCGACCACCGCGACCGCACCTGCGGCAATGGCGGCATCGATGAAGCGGGCGCCGTCGGTCTTGCTGCCCGCCAGCGCGAAGAAGAGATCCCCTGGCCTGACCGCGCGGCTGTCGAGCGCAACGCCGGTGACCTCGAGCGCCGCCACGGCGGGCTCGATCGCGGCATCATTGCCCAGAACATCCTGACCTAGGAGGTCGCGCAGCTTCATGGTCTTCCAGTCGACACGCCGCGCCGGGGAAGCCGAATCGTCAGGAAAAGCCGAATCAGCACCGGCGATGGCCACCCCAGTTGATTACTGGGTTGTCCGGGATGCTGCAAGAATAAGGCGCTCGGACGGCGGCAGGTCGAACCGCGGCTCGACGCCCAGCAGCGGCGCGATGCGTTCGATCACCTTGCCGCCGGTCGGCACCGCGTTCCAGCCCGAGGTGATGAAACCCTTGGTTTCGGGGATCGCCTGCGGCTCGTCCAGCATGATCAGGATCTGATATTTCGGATCGTCGCAGGGCATGATGGCGGTGAACGAGTTCAGCACCCGCTTCTTGGCATAGCGGCCGTTGATGACCTTTTCGGACGTTCCGGTCTTGCCGCCGACGTAATAGCCCTTGACGTCTGCGGTCTTGGCGGTGCCGATCTCGGCGTTGAGGCGCATCAGGAACCGCATCTTGTCGCTGGTCTCGGTCTTGATCACCTTCTTGGCCAGCGCCGCGGCCTCCTCGGGGGTGCGCTTCATGAAGGTCGGCGGAATCAGATAGCCGCCGTTCACTAGCGAGTTGATGCCCATCACCGCCTGCAGCGGCGCCACCGACATGCCCTGGCCGAAAGCGATGGTCACGGTATTCAGCTCGCCCCAGCGCCGAGGCACCAGCGGCGCCGCGCTCTCCGGCAGTTCGGTGCGCAGCCGCGTCAGCTGGCCCATCTTGCCGAGGAACGCCTTGTGCGCCTCGACGCCCTGGCCTAGCGCGATCCGCGCGGCGCCGATGTTGGACGAGTAGGTGAACACTTCCTTGGTGTTGATGAAGCGTCCGAGCGGGTGGCTGTCGTGGATGGTGAACTTGCCGTAGTGCAGGTTTCCGCGCGCATCCCACGACGTGTTCAGATTGATCTTTCCGGAATCCAACGCCATCGCCAGCGTGAACGCCTTGAAGGTCGAGCCCATCTCGTAGACGCCCGTCGTCAGGCGGTTGATGCGGTCGGGGTCGTGCGCTTCCTTCGGATTGTTCGGATCGAAGTCCGGCAGCGAGACCATTGCGACGATCTCGCCGGTCTTGACGTTGGAGACGATGCCGGAGGCAGCCTTGGTGTGGTACTTCTCCTTGGCCTTCAGGAGCTCGTCACGCAGCGCGTGCTCGACGCGCAAATCGATCGACAGCTCGATCGGCTTCTGCAGCCGGTCGGTGGCAAAGCCGGCGCGGTGGAGATCGGCGAGGCCCTGATTGTCGAGCCACTTCTCCATGCCGGCGATGCCCTGGTTGTCGATGTTGACGAGACCGATGAGGTGGGCGACCTCGTTGCCGGTCGGATAGACGCGCTTGTTTTCGCGCAGGAAGCCGATGCCGGGAATGCCGAGCTTGTGGATGTCCTGCTGCTGCTTCGCCGTGACCTCGCGCTTGAGCCAGACGAACCCCTTGCGCGTCCGCAGCCGCTCGCGCACCTCGGCCTCGTCGAGGTCGGGCACGGTCGCGGTCAGAAGCTCGATCGCCTCGTCCTTGTCGATGATGCGGCGCGGCTCGCCGAACAGGCTCGCCGCCTTGACGTCGGTCGCAAGGATCGCGCCGTTGCGGTCGACGATGTCGGGCCGCGCGGTCGCAACCACCTCCTGCGACGCCGCGCGGCGCGCGCTGTGGGCATCGGCGCCGATCGCGAACATCACGAGCCGGCCGCCGATCAGGACGTAGACCGAGGTGAAGGCGAGCATGGCAAGGCCGACGCGTGCGCGCGCCTTGGCGGCGCGATCGACATTGCGCCCGTAGAGCAGGCTGCGGATCAGCCGCTGCCGCCAGGGTTCAGTCGGCTTGGCGGTGGGTTTTGCGGGCACCGGGCTCATTGCTTGTCCTCGGGCTGAGGCACGGAGCCCGTTACGGTGTCGGGATCGCTCGCGGCTTCGATGGTGTTGAGCATGGCCCCGATCGGATCGGGCTCGCCGGGCCTGAACATCCGCGGCGGACGCTCGGGCAGATTCTTCAGCGAGTCATATTGCGTGCCGTTGACCGGCTTGAGCGGCAGGTGCCGCTCGGACAGGCCCTGCAGGCGCAAGGGTGCATCGAGCTTGGCCCATTCGGAGCGCAGCGCCGCAATCGCGTCGCGCTGCTCGCGGATCTCCGCGTGCAGCCGCAGCACCTTCTCGGTGCGCGCCGTGGAGTCCATCTTGATCCGGTAGACATAGGCCGCCGCGAAGATCAGCGCGCCGATGACGAGGAGGTGGATGATGCGCATGCGCTAGCCTCCCCTCATCACGTCGGCGAGTCTCGGCCAGGACGATTGCTCGTCGTCGCGGTGCGCCGGCGCCGACGTGCGCTCGGCGGCGCGCAGCTTGGCAGAGCGCGCGCGCGGATTATTTGCGACTTCGTCGTCGCCGGCAATCACGGGCCGCCGCGTCAGCAGCTGGAAGCTCGGCGCGGTCTGCGCCACCTCCGGCAAGTGACGCGAGCCGCCGCCGGTTTTCGAACGTTCGCCCAGGAAATTCTTGACGATGCGGTCTTCCAGCGAATGGAACGAGACGACGACGAGGCGGCCGCCGGGCTTGAGCACGCGCTCGGCTGCCGCGAGCGCGGTCTGGAGCTCTTCGAGCTCCTCGTTGACCAGGATGCGCAGGGCCTGGAACGTCCGCGTCGCCGGATGGATGTCGCCGGGCTTCGAGCGCACGATCCTGCCGATGAGATCGGCGAGCGCGCGGGTCGTCGCGAACGGCGTCTCCTGGCGGTCCGCGACGATGGCGCGCGCGATGCGGCGCGACTGCCGCTCCTCGCCGAAGAGATAGATGACGTCGGCGAGATCGCCTTCCGAGGCGCGCGCGACCACGTCGGCCGCGGTCGGCCCCGTCTGCGCCATCCGCATGTCGAGCGGACCGTCGAGGCGGAAGGAGAAGCCGCGGCCGGCCTGGTCGAGCTGCATCGAGGACACCCCGACATCCATCACGACGCCGTCCACGCCATCGACGCCCTGCGCCGCGCAGACCTCGGCGAGGTTGGAGAAGCGGTCCTCGACCAGCGTCAACCGCCCGGCGGACCGCTCGACCAGCTCGGCGCCACCCGCAATCGCGGTGCGGTCGCGGTCGATGGCAATGAGGCGGGTTCCCGGCACGTCGAGAATGGCGCGGCTGTAGCCGCCGGCGCCGAAAGTGGCATCGACATAGATACCGCCCTCGCGCGGCGCGAGATGATCGATCGCCTCGCGGCCGAGCACGGGAATGTGAGGAGCGGAGCTCATGCGCCGCGCCTTCCAAGACAAGACCTGCCGAACGCCCGTGCCTGATTGGAGGCGAACCAGCCCATATTGCCTCGAATGATTCCGCGTCGCGGCGGTTCCACGCCCAAGCCCCCGTCCAACATGGTTACCGAGCCCGGTCGTCCCGGGCGGCAAACCCAGAGTTCCCAGTGGAATTTGACGGCCAGCCATGGGATTTCGAGCCAAAATACGCTTTGGCCGCCTCCGGACGCGGGTCGGCTCTTCATCCCTCAGTAACGGCCCTTAGCGTTAAGAAAGCGTTGACCGGGTGGCGACAAGTCGAAAAGCTGACGTGCTGGTGATGCCTCATCCACACACCGCCGCAAAATGCATCCGTTAACCTCGTCGCGCGATTGCCTCCGGCGGAGGGTAAAGGAATAGTAAAGAGAAGGGCTTGGCCCACTCTCGTCCGATTTGAGCTGTCATGCCGTCCGGTTCGTCCACACCGTCTGATTCGAAGCGTCAGCGCGTTCTCCCGGTTCCCAAGGCCGCGGCGAGCATGCGGACTTTCGAGCCGGATTCCTCGATCGTCTCCGACATCATCCCTTCGCCCAATTACGGCGAGCGCGCCAAGGGACGGCAGCCGGACATGATCCTGCTGCACTACACCGGCATGCCCGACGTCGAGGGCGCGCTGGCGCGGCTGTGCACGGCGGGCACCGAAGTATCGGCACATTATGTCGTGCTGGAGGACGGCCGCATCGTGCAATGCGTGTCCGAGGCCAAGCGCGCCTGGCATGCCGGCGTCTCGTCCTGGGCCGGCGAGGACGACATCAATTCCTGCTCGATCGGCATCGAGATCATCAATCGCGGCCATGACTGGGGCTATCCGGAGTACCCGCTGCGCCAGATCGCCGCCGTGATCGCGCTGTGCCGCGGCATCATGCTCCGCCGCAAGGTGCCGGCGCACCGGGTGCTCGGCCATTCCGACGTCGCCCCCGCGCGCAAGAAGGATCCCGGTGAAAAGTTTCCGTGGCATTCGCTGGCCAATTCCGGCGTCGGACATTGGGTGACGCCTGCGCCGGTCGTGCGCGGCGAGACCCTGATGCTCGGCACCATCAGCGACGCGGTGCTGAGCATGCAGCAGGCGCTCGCAAAATACGGCTACGGCGTGCCGCTGACAGGCAAATACGACGCCGCGACCATGGAGGTCGTCACCGCCTTCCAGCGCCACTTCCGCCCGGCGCGGCTGGACGGCGTCGCCGACCATTCGACGCTCTCGACCTTGCAGGCGCTGCTGGCGAGCCTGCCGGCCGAAGGAACGGCGGTCGCGTCGAAGTGACGGCCGCCACATAGTTCGCTTTCGTGTCCCGGACGCGCTGCAGCGCTCTTGCGCTGCTGCGCAGAGCCGGCAACTGTTACGTTGGTTCGGCCTGCAGGTACGGTTTCCTGTCGCGCATCATGGCGTTGAGGACGGTCAGTAGCTTCCTGGCGACGGCAATGAGGGCGAGCTTGGCTGGTTTACCGGCCTGTCGCAGTCGTTCGTAGAAGGCCTTGAATGGATCGGCCCGACGAACCGCGTTGAGAGCAGCCATGTAGAGGGCGTCACGGACGCGCTTTCGGCCGCCGGCGATCTTGCGTTTGCCGCGGAAGGCACCGCTGTCGACGTTGAAGGGGGCCAGGCCTGCGAGCGCTGCGATCTGCTTGGCTCCAACACGTCCGAGTTCCGGCATCTTCGCGATGAGCTGCATGCAAGCCACGGGACCCACGCCGGGCAGCGAGCGTATCAACCGCGCCTCGTCCGTGATCTCCGGCTCGGCCTTGATCAGTTCCTTGATGTCGACCTCGATCTCGGCGATCTCGCTGTCGAGAACCTCGATAAGGCGGCTGATACGCTCGGCCAAAGCGCGGTCATCAGCCTCACTGCGTCGGTTCTTCTCCTGCGCGCGCATGAGAACCAGCTGATCCCGCCGTTTTGCAAGTCTCGCCAAGGCATTGCGGGCGGGATTGACTGCCTGCTCCGTGGCCGGTTGCATCACCCGGCCAAAGGCTGCCAGCATCCGCGCATCGATCGGGTCGGTCTTGGCGAGCCGGCCGCTGGCGCGTGCGAAGTCGCGAGCCCGGGCCGGGTTGATCCGGGCGAAGCGGATGCCGGCCCGACCCAGCGCCTCACGAAGCTCGAGGTCATAGACCCCCGTCGCTTCGAACACGACCAGCACATCGCATCGCCAACGCGCCGCGATCTGTGTGATGGCCTGCGGCGCGTTGGCGATGCGCTCCGGTACGCCCAGGGCTTCATCGAAGATATCGAGATATTGTTTGGAGACGTCGATTCCGACGTAGCGAAGGGGTATGATCACGGTGCCTGTCCCTGTGATGCGAGGTCTGTTGGCGCAGCCTCGTGCAACTGTTCAGGTTGGTAATGGAACGGGTGGGAGGCCGAGCCGGCTCACGGCGTCAAGCGCCAAGGACCCAACGGCTTCCCACCCAACCCATCCTGACAGACTTCCAAGACACAGGGACCCATAACCACAGGGAGTGGTTTGGCGAAGACCGGCAGTTTTCCGTCGCAGCGCGGTACGGTCACCGAACTATCAAGGATGGATCACGTGGTATGGGTCCTGGACTTCGCCGGGACGACAGCTACGTCGAAATCGCGCTCGCCGCGATGTTCACCGTCAGCGCCAGCAAGGCCGTGTTGTAGATGAACGACACGATGCCGTGCGCGGTGGCGGTGCGGCGGATGGTCTTGTCGGTGATGCCGACGTCGGAGACCTGCGCGGTCATGCCGATCACGAACGAGAAATAGACGAAGTCCCAATAATCGGCGTGGTCTTCCTTGCCGCCGCTCGGAAACTGCAGGCCGCCCGGCTTGGCGTCCCGGTAATAATCATGGGCGTAATGCAGCGCGAAAGTGGTGTGCACGGTGGCCCATGACAGCGCGATCGTGGTGATCGCGACGGTCAGCTCCAGCACGCCGCGGTGCGGCGTACCGAGCTCGGAGACGATCGCCGCGATGCTGGCGAAGGCGCCGATGGCCGTCACCAGCAGGATCACGAAGCGGCCGTCGTCCTGCATCGCCGCGGCGCGGCGGATGTGCTGGTGGTCGTTGCACAGCATCATCGCATAGACCAGCACGAGATAGACCGTGATCAGCGCATCCCAGCCGAACAGCAGCCGCGTCACCAGCCGGTGCGAGCCCGGCAGCAGCAGGGCGACCAGGATGCCCGCCGCGAGCGCGATGAAGGTCCGCGGCCGCGCATAGATCAGCCGCACCGGCCGCGACATCTTGCGGAAGCGGACGAGGACGGGATCGTCTTTGCCCTCGGCCGCCATCGGGATGCGCTAGTTCTTCCGCTCGGCGACGAAGCGCGCGGCGGCTTGCAGTACGGCGGCGCGGTCGCCGAAGATCGAGACGGCGCTGTCGGCGCGCGCGAGCAGGTCGCGCACGCGCTGCTTGGCGCCGTCGATGCCGAGCTGGGTGACGAAGGTGGTCTTGCCGAGCGCGGCATCGGCGCCGGCCGGCTTGCCGAGCGCGGCCGCATCACCTTCGACGTCGAGCAGATCGTCGGCGATCTGGAAGGCTTCGCCGAGCGCGCGGCCATAATCGTCGAGCGCCTGATATTCCTTCTGCGAGGCCTGGCCGAGGAGGGCGCCGGCGATGCAGCCGTAGCGCAGCAGCGCGCCGGTTTTCATCTGCTGGATGCGCGCGACGTCGATCGGCTCGTTGCCGCCGAACCGGCCTTCGCCGGCGAGATCGAGGATCTGGCCGCCGACCATGCCGCCGATGCCGGCGCAGCGCGCCAGTGCGCGCGTCAGCAGCAGCCGCACATTGGCGTCGCGATGGATCTCGTCGCGGGTGACGATGTCGAAGGCGAGCGTGAGCAGGCCATCGCCGGCGAGGATCGCGGTGGCGTCGTCGGTGTGCTTGTGCAGGGTCGGGCGGCCGCGGCGCAGGTCCGAATTGTCCATCGCCGGCAGATCGTCATGGATCAGCGAATAGCAGTGGATGCATTCCAGCGCGGCACCGACCAGCAGTGCGGCCTCGCGGGGAACGCCGAACACGGCGGCGCTCTCGACCACCAGGAACGGCCGCAGGCGCTTGCCGCCGTTCAGGCTGGAATAGCGCATTGCGTCCATCAGTCGCTTGGGCCGGGCGATCTCATCGTGCAGGATGTCGTCCGTGAGCAGGCGCCCGAGCAGTGCTTCGGTGTCATCAGCGGTCTTGTCCAGACGTTTGGCGAAATCGGACGGGGACGTGCCGGTCATCAAGAAAGGCTCCAGAACTAAAATTCGGCGGGACAATCCTTTATGCGCCCGCCCCAGTCAATCGTTTGGAAGGCCTAAAAAGTGCTGGAAAAGGCCCGAATTATCACAGACTTAATGGTCCAGCCCGTGGCCGCGGTTCAGTTTGCGCCGGAAAGGTCGATTTGCGCATCGTCAAAATCCTGCTGGTGGCGCTCGCGGTCGTGGTCCTCGCGCCCTATCTGATCGCGCCGTTCTACCGCGCCGGCCACCCGGTTTCGACGCTGATGGCGTGGCGCAGCTTGCGGGGCGCGCCGATGCAGCGGGAGTGGATCGATCTGGCCGACATGTCGCCCTATCTGCCGCGCGCGGTGGTGGCGGCCGAGGATGCCCATTTCTGCAAGCATCACGGTATCGATTGGGGTGCGCTGCGCGAGGCGATCGACGATGCCAAGGAGGACGGCACTCCGTTCCGTGGCGCCTCCACCATCACCCAGCAGGTGGCGAAAAACCTGTTCCTCTGGCAGGGGCGGGATTTCGTCCGCAAGGCGCTGGAATTCCCGCTGGCGCTGTGGATCGACCTGGTCCTGCCCAAGTCGCGGATCCTGGAAATTTACCTCAACATCGCCGAGCTCGGCCCCCAGGGCCAGTTCGGGGTCGAGACCGCCAGCGCCTATGCCTTCGGCAAGTCGGCCGAGAACCTCTCCCCCCGGGAGGCCGCCCTTCTGGCCTCGATCCTGCCGAATCCGGTCAAACGGAGCGCCCGAACCCCGGGGCCGGGCGTCCGGCGGCTCGCGGCGACCTATATGGCGCGGGGGCAGGCCAGCTCGCTGGTCACCTGTTGGCGCGAAAATCGCTGATTTCGGGCCCTTTTCGGGCGCATTTTCCGGTCCAAGAGCCTAGCTTTACGGTCGGCCTTCCTCTATAAGCGCGGCCTTGATCGGCATTCAGCTCGCCCCGTATTGCGGGTGCTGAGCCGTCCCCCGGGGACGATGCCCTGATGACACCAATCCCTAGAGGATATTGAAATGGCCGTTCCGAGAAGAAAAACCTCGCCGTCGCGCCGTGGCATGCGCCGCTCGGCAGACGCCATCAAGAAGCCGACCTATGTGGAAGACAAGGACTCCGGCGAGCTCCGTCGTCCGCACCATCTCGACCTCAAGACCGGCATGTACAAGGGCCGGCAGGTCCTGAAGAAGAAAGAGTCCTGAGGACGGACTGTTTCTTCGGGCGGGTTATCCTCAATCAGGATGACGTGACCCGCCTGATTTCGGCCAACCCATGAGATATGACAGTGACGGCGGCGGAGCGAATGCTTCGCCGCTGCGTTGTTCTGTCTGGATATCTTGATCGAGAAGGCGTTTTGCCGATGGTCGGTTTCCCGCTGCTCCTGATTCCGCTCGCGGTCTACAACATCATCGCCTTTCTGATGCCGAGCGTGTCCTTTACGGACGTGCTGTTCAAGGTGCCGATGATCACGGGCGAGACCTGGCCGGTCACGCTTGCCGACCTCCTGCTTGCGCTCGGCGTCGTGCTGCTGCTGCTTGAGGTGGTCAAGGGCGCGCGGCCCGGCTCGAAATTCCTGATGGATCATCTGCTGTCGCTGATCATCTTCGGCGCGGCGGCCGCCGAATTCGTGATGTGGCCCAAATTCGGCAACTCCACCTTCTTCCTGCTGGTGCTGCTTTCGATGGCCGATTTCCTCGGCGGCATCGCCCAGCGCACGCGCCGCCGCGTTACCTATGTCGCCGAGACCACGGTGCCGGCGCCGCGCAAGGCCAAGCGCCGGGCCGAACCGCCGGTGGACGATGTGGCTCCCGAACCCACATTCGAGCCTTTGACGAAGGCGGAGCCAGCGCCGGTGGTGCCGCCCGCACCTTCCGCGCAGTCGGTCGCCGAATCGGTCTTGATGGACCATCCGGCGCCGAAGCCTGTGCCGAGTAATCCGCCGTCGCCGGAAATCCCCTCGCCGCATCTGCAGCCGGGCAACGGCACGCCGCCCTCGCCCGATACGCCGCGCTGATAAAGCGCCGAGGCTGCCGCGGCGTCATGGCCGGGCTTGTCCCGGCCATCCACGCCTGGCCACGCTGAAACAAGATCGTGGATGCCCGGGACAAGCCCGGGCATGACGATCCCTCACTGCAGCTAGAGGCAACGAGCGTTTAGAAGTTCAATCAAGCCACCTGCCGCGTGCGGGCGCTGACGCTCGGAAGCGGGCACTTGATGCCATAAGCGATGCGCGCATCCTCGGACGAGGCGCGGCGGAGCCGGCTGGTCTGCGGCACATGCTCGGCATTGGCGATCAGCTGGGTGACGAAGCTCGGATCGGGGCGGGGCAGCGGCACCTTGTGGAGCCATTGCACAGTCGGGATCAGCGGCACCAGGGCCGTGCCCATGCTGCCTGCCAATTCGTCCGCTCGATCAGTACTCAACATCGCGATCACCGTTGATCCGGCGGGGCAATTGTCGCGTTTCGGGACGCGGGGCGCCGGTGCGTGTCAGTACTCGCAAGGCCTATGCCGGAGGGGCCGGTTTGGTTCCCACCTCGCTTCACAACGTGGTTTCCAAATTGTTTATCAACTTTGCCTAGGGTCGGGGACGAATCTGGCTTTATCCTGTGCCGGCTCAGGACTCCCCGCTGTCCCGAAACGAGGCGATTTTGACCCCCGCATTGCCGCAAGCCTCCGACATTCTGGCCGCGCTCGGTCAGGCCGTGTTCGCCTGGGACATCGCCAGTGACGTTATCGTCTGGGGTGAGCAGGTCGGCGCCGTCTTCCCCGGCATCCCCGCCGAGCGGCTCGCGACCGGTGCCGAATTCGCCAAGCTGATCGAGCCTGCGCAGTCGCTGCGGACTGCCGCCCTGGCGCAGACCTCCGCCGTCCACGGCGCCGACGGCACGCCCTACCGGGTCGAGTACGGCGTGCGCATGAGCGCCTCCGATCCCGTGGTCTGGGTCGAGGAGACCGGCCGCTGGTTCGCCGGCCCCGACGGCCGCCCCACGCGCGCGATCGGCTCCGTCCGCATCAACAATGAGCGCCATGCCCGCGACGAAGAGTTGTCCAAGCTGGCCCGCCTCGATCCCCTGACCGGCGAGCTCAACCGCGCGCATCTGGTCGCGGCGCTGGCCGAGACGATCGAGGAGACCACCCGCTTCCGCTCGACCGCGGCCTTCATGCTGGTCGGCATCGATCATCTCGCCCGCGTCAACGACGCCTTCGGCTTCGACGTTGCCGATGCCGTGATCCTCGACATCGCCAAGCGAATCCGCGCGCGCCTGCGTGGTGGCGACGTGCTCGGGCGCTTCTCCGGCAACAAGTTTGGCCTGATCCTGAAGAACTGCACCACCGACGACATGAACATCGCCGCCGAGCGTTTCCTCGCCGGCATCCGCGACGAGGTGGTGCCGACCAAGTCGGGCCCGGTCTCGGTCACCGCGTCGATCGGCGCAGTGAGCCTGCCGCGCTATGCCCGCAACACCGACGAAGCGGTCAATCGCGCCCACGAGACGCTCGACGCCGCCAAGCGCCGCCGCGCCGGCTCGTTCGCGGCCTGGCGTCCGGATGCCACGCGCGATGCGCAGCGCCGCGTCAACATCCGCGTCACCGACGAGATCGTCACCGCGCTGAACGAGCGACGCATCAAGCTCGCCTATGAGCCTGTCGTGTCGGCCGCCTCGCGCGAGCGGGCCTTCCACGAATGCCTGGTGCGGATGGACCAGGGCGACGGCCAGGTGCTGCTCGCACCCGACATCGTTCCGGTCGCCGAGCGGCTCGGCCTGATCCGTCTGGTCGATCATCGCGTGCTCGAGCTCGTGGTCGCCGAGCTCGCGGCCGCGCCCGATGTCAGCCTCAGCCTCAACATCTCGCCTGATACCACCATGGATCCGGATTGGTGGGCGAGCATCGAATCGCTGATGCGCGCGCACCCCGGCGTCGCCGAGCGACTGATCGTCGAGATCACCGAGACGGTCGCGATCCAGGATATCGACGACGTCCGCGGCTTCGTCACGCGGCTGAAGAATTTCGGCAGCCGCATCGCCATCGACGATTTCGGCGCGGGCTACACCTCGTTCCGGAACCTGCGCAAGCTCGGCGTCGACATCGTCAAGATCGACGGCGCCTTCGTGCAGAACATCACGCATTCCGCCGACGACCGCGCCTTCGTGCAGACCCTGATCGACCTCGCCCGCCGCCTCGACATCAAGACCGTCGCCGAATGGGTGCAGGACGATGACGCCGCCAACATGCTGCGTGATTGGGGCTGCGACTACATCCAGGGCCGCTTGATCGGCCTCGCGTCAGCGGAGCGGCCGTGGGGTGTGCCTGAGAGTGCGCTGCCTGCGGCAGGCTGAGACAGCGTAGGGTGGGCAAAGCGACTTGTCCGCCGTAGCTCGAAGAGCGAAGGCTGAAGCGTGCCCACCATTCGCGCCGCATAGTTGGAGAGATGGTGGGCACGCCGCAAGCGTGCCTTTGCCCACCCTACGATTGCTCTCGTGGGCTCGACTCTTTCATCCGTCTTTGCGAGCGCAGCGAAGCAATCCAGAATCTTTCCGCGGCGGCAGTCTGGATTGCTTCGCTGCGCTCGCAATGACGAGCTCGCAGCTACGCCACGCAAATCCCCGCGACCGCGACCTTCTGAAACAGATGTGGACTTGCGACGGCGGAAGCGGGGTAGTCCGCGATCTTCGCGCGGAATTCCGGGTGGGTGAACGCGGCGCGGAAATGCGCGTTGGACTCCCACACTGCGTAGTTCAGATAGGTCGGATTGTCGCCGATTGCGCGGTGGAGCTGGGTCGAGATGAAACCCGGCTGCCGCTTCATGAAGGCGGCATCGTCCTGCCAGCTCTCCAGGAATCTCGGTTCATCCGCGGCATCCAGCGTGAACAGGTTGACCAGCACGACGGGGCCGGCATCGAGCGCGATCTGGCGGTCGATCGGGAAGGCCGGGTCGAGAGGGCGCATCCGGGGCATGACATCACTCCGTGTAATTGGTATCATCATGTCAATTCGACAACATCTGACATAGATAATTGACATTATGATGTCAAGACGGAGCAATGGTGCCAAATGAGCAAGACCAAGCGGACCCCGGCCGGCGAGGCCTTGACCGGCTTCATCCTCGACCTGTTCCGGGCCAACGGCCTGCTCCTGACCGCCGGTGACCGGCTGGTCGCCTCGCTCGGCCTCACCAGCGCGCGCTGGCAGATTCTGGGGGCGATCGTCGATGCCGAGCGCCCGGAGCCGGTGGCCTGGCTGGCGCGCAATCTCGGCGCCAACCGCCAGAACGTGCAGCGCATCGTCAACGACCTCGAGCGCGATCGCCTCGTCGCGTTCGAGACCAATCCGCATCACCGCCGGGCGCAGCTCGTCGTGCTGACCGACAAGGGCAGGCAGGCCTTTGACGCCGCCGGCCGCCTGCAGGTCCCGTGGGTCAATGGCCTGTCGGATGGACTGTCATTGAAGGAGATCGAGATTGCCCACCGGGTGGTTGGCGCTCTGCGCGATCGGCTCGAAGGAAACGGTGAGGATTGATCACGCGCCCTCATCCAGCGCCACCAGCTCGCGCTTCTTGCGCAGCGACGGCAGCAGCGGCGCGATCAGCAGCACCAGCGCGAGCGTCAGGCACGCCGCCGAGATCGGCCGCTGCACGAAGGTCCAGAGGTCGCCCTGCGACAGGATCAGCGACTTGCGCAGATTGTTCTCCAGCATCGGGCCGAGCACGAAGGCAAGCACCAGCGGCGCCGGCTCGTAGCCGAGCTTGCGCATGAAATAGCCGATGATGCCGAAGGCGATCATCACATAGACGTCGAACACGTTGTTGCTCGAGCAGTAGACGCCCAGGATCGTGAACAGGATGATCAGCGGGAACAGGATGTTGTAGGGCAGCTTGAGCAGCTGCACCCACATGCCGATCATCGGCAGGTTCAGGATCAGCAGCATGACGTTGCCGATATACATGCTGGCGACGATGCCCCAGAACAGGCCGGGGTTTTGCGTGATCAGCAGCGGGCCCGGCTGCAGGCCGTGGATGACGAAGGCCCCGAGCAGCAGCGCCATCACCACGTTCGGCGGGATGCCGAGCGTCATCAGCGGAATGAACGCGCCGCCGGCCGCGGCGTTGTTGGCGGATTCGGGACCGGCAACGCCCTCGATCGCGCCGTGACCAAACCGCTCCGGCGTTTTCGACAGCCGCTTCTCCAGCGCATAGGACGCGAAAGAGGCGACCACCGCGCCGCCGCCCGGCAGGATGCCGAGCAGGAAGCCGAGCAGCGTGCCGCGCGTTACGGGGCCGGTGCTCGCCTGCCAATCGGCCTTGCTGGGTAATAGCTGTGTGATCTTCGCGTTGATGATGTCGCGCTTGATCGCCTGCTCGGTGTTGAGCAGCACCTCGGCGACGCCGAACAGGCCCATCACCACGGGCACGAGGCCGATGCCGTCGATCAGCTCCATGCGCCCGAAGGTGAGACGCGGCTGCGCGGTGATGCTGTCGAGCCCGATCAGCCCGAGCACGACGCCGATGCAGGCCATCAGCAGCGCCTTCGGCATCGAGCCTTGCGTGAGGAAGGTGAGCACCACGAGGCCGAGCACCATCAGGCTGAAATACTCGGCCGGGCCGAACGCGATCGCGATGCTGGCAAGCCTTGGCGCCACCAGCATCAACGCGACCAGCGCGAAGGTGCCGGCGATGAAGGAGCCGAAGGCGGAGATGCCGAGCGCGGGACCGGCGCGGCCCTGCTTGGCCATCTGGTGGCCGTCGATGCAGGTGACGACGGAGGCCGCTTCGCCGGGGATGTTGACCAGGATCGAGGTGGTCGAGCCGCCATACATCGAGCCGTAGTAGATGCCGGCCATCATGATGATGCCGGATTCCGGCGTGCCTGACAGCGTCACGGGTAACAGCAGCGACATCGCCGAGATCGGCCCGATGCCGGGCAGCACGCCGACCAGCGTGCCGATAAAGACGCCGATGAAACAATAGAGCAGGTTGATCCCGGTCAGCGCGACGCCGAAACCATGGGCGACATTGGCAAGCGTATCCATGGGCTCAGCCGATCCCGAACAGGCCGGAGGGCAGCTGGATCAGCAGCAGCCGCTTGAGCACCCACCACATGCCCGACGGCACCAGCACGGCGACCGGGATCGCCAGCGTCCAGCGCACGGGATCGATCAGCCGCAGCAGGAGCAGCATCAGCGGGATCGACGACAGCAGGAATCCCAGCGGCTCCAGCGCGAAGGAAAACGCCGTGAGACAGGCGATGACGAGCAGCGGCTTGCTCCAGCGCGCGTTCTCCCAGCGCGAGGCCAGCGTCGGCCCGCCCTCGGTGATCGCCGAGATGATGATGGAGCCAGCGAACACGCACATCAGGATGCCCGTGTAGAACAGCACGTAGCCGGAGCCGGGATCGTTGATGGTGCCGAGCTTGAGCTTCAGCCCCTGCCAGATCACGAAGCCGCCGAGCGCCAGCCCGATCAGCCCGCCCCAGAGCTCGGAATTGTTGAGGCGGAGTTTGACGTTGGTTTGGTTGGTCATTTGAAGCGCCCTTTAGATCACCGTCACCCTGAGGTGGCCGCTTCTTTAGCGGCCCTCGAAGGGCGACGGTGCCCCGATCCATCCTTCGAGGCGAGCCGCAAGTGCGGCTCGCACCTCAGGATGACGCCAGCGTGCGTGGCCGCGCGATTTTACTTCTTCGCCAGCCCGAGCGTGTCGATCACCTTGCGCTCGGACTCCGTGACCTCGACGACGAACTTCTTGTAGTCCTCGGTGTTCTTGTAGTTCGGCACCATGTCGTATTTGGCGAGCGTGGCGATCACCGCGGGGTCCTCGACCGCCTTCTTGAAGGCGTCGTGCAGCTTGGCGACGATCTTGGGATCCATGCCCTTCGGACCGGCGACGCCGAATGGGGAATCATAGACCATGGGATAGCCGAGCTCCTTCAGCGTCGGCACGTCAGGATAGTTCGGCGACCGCGCGCCGGTCCACACCATCAGCAGCTTCAGCTTGCCGGCATCGACCAGCGGCCGCCATCCCGTCGAATCCGCCTGCAGCATCGTGTGCTGGCCGAGCACGGCCGCGTTGGTTTCGGCGCCGCCCTTGAAAGGCACCTGCGTGAGCTTGATGCCGGACATCGCCGCGATCTGCTCCATGCCGATATGCAGCGAGGTGCCGGTGCCCGGCGTCGCATAGGTCACCTTGCCCGGGTTGGCCTTCGCGAAATCGACGACGTCCTTCCAGGACTTGAACTGCGACTCCGCGCTGGTGGTCACGCCGAACGTGTAGCCGGTGAGGTGAATGATGTACGTGAAGTCCTTGGCCGGATCCCACGAGACTTCCTGCATCAGCGGCAGGCGGAACACCGTGATCGGGATCTGCGCGATGGTGTAGCCGTCGGGCTTGGCGGCCGCCGCCATGGTCGCGGGGCCCACCGTGCCGCCGCCGCCGGCCTTGTTGTCGATCACGATCGGCTGCCCCAGCACCTTCGAGGCGCTGTCGGCGATCGCGCGCATGGAGATGTCGGTCGAGCCGCCGGCCGGCCACGGCACGATCAGCGTGATAGGTTTGCTGGGATAGTCCTGCGCACCGGCGGCCGTTGCCAGCAACATCCCCATGGCGGCAAAGGCAATCGTCTTCAGCCCGTATCGCGACATCGAAACACCTCCCTCGCAGCGGTCTCGCTGGACCGCCGTTTCTCATTGTTATGAGGGGATTGTCCCCGAAATCATCGGAGAAGAAAAGCGCATTGCACAGGTCGCGTGCAGGGGCGCGGCGGCGATCCCCGCGGAAACGCGACGTGCGACAATTGGTCGTTTGGAGGCGTGCCGAGAGGCGGAATTTGAGGGACGAAAGCCCTTACGCCACGCGCCGGACCGCGCTCAGCGTCTCGATGGTGCGGCCGACCTCGGCCGCCGGGCAGGGCTTGCCGAAATAATAGCCCTGCACCGCGGTGCAGCCGCATTCGCGCACGAAGTCGAGCTGCTCCTCGGTCTCCACACCCTCGGCCGTGGTCTCGACGCCGAGCACGGAGCCGAGGCTGGCGATGGTGCGGACGATGGCGACGCTCTCCGGGCTTTCGCCGAGCGTGCCGACGAAGGAGCGGTCGATCTTGATGCGGTCGAACGGAAACTTACGCAAATAGCTCAGCGAGGAATAGCCGACGCCGAAATCGTCGAGGCTGACGCGCACGCCCAGCGCCCGGAGCTGGTGCAGGATCTCGATGGTCGCCTCGCTGTCGTCGAGAAGCGCCGTCTCGGTGACTTCGAGCTCGAGCCGCTGCGGCGGCAGGCCGGCTTCCGCGAGCGCGCTCGTGACCAACGCCACCAGCCCGCGCGAGCGGAATTGCACCGGCGACAGGTTCACCGCGACGGTGACGTCGGGCCAGGAGGCCGCGGTGGCACAGGCCGTGCGTAGCACCCATTCGCCGATCGGGACGATCAGCCCGTTCTCTTCCGCGATCGGAATGAACTCGGCGGGCGAGACGAAGCCGCGCGACGGGTGCTTCCAGCGCAGCAGCGCCTCGAAACCCGTAAGCTCGGACGAATCCAGCCGCATCTGCGGTTGGAACACCAGATGAAACTGGTTGGCCTCCAGCGCACCGCGCAGATCGTGCTCCAGCGCGTGCCGGCTGCGCGCCTCTTCCTCCATCTCGGGCTCGAACAGCTGGTAGGCGCCGCGGCCCTTGGCCTTGGCCTGGTACAGCGCGAGATCGGCGCACTTCATCAGCTCGTCGGCATCCAGGCCGTGATCGGGCGCGATCGCGATGCCGACGGAGACGCCGACATGGATCGCCTGGCTCTCCAGCGGCGGCGGGTGGCCGATGATTTCGACCAGGCGGCGGGCGAGCCTTTCGGCCGATTGCGGCTGCGGCCCGCGCTGGAGCACGGCGAACTCGTCGCCGCCGAGGCGGGCGACGGTGTCGTGCTCGCCGACATTCTCCTTCAGGCGCGCCGCGACCCAGCGCAGCAGCCGGTCGCCTGCGGCATGGCCGAGGCGATCGTTGACGGTTTTGAAATTGTCGAGGTCGAAGCAGAGCACCGCCATCGCGCCGCCGGCGATCGCGACCTGGTTCAATCCCTCGCCCATCTTCTCGCGGAACAGGGTGCGGTTGGGCAAGTCGGTCAGGGAATCGTGCCGCGCCATGTGTGCGACGCGGGCCTGGGCCTTGTGGCGCTCGGTGACGTCCTCATAGGTGACGACCCAGCCACCGTGCTCCATCCGCTTGTGGTTGAGCTTGATGATGCGGCCGTCGCTCAGATGACGGTGCAGCGTGTGCTCGCCCTCGCGCAGCCGCTCGACATAGTCGGCGTAGATCTTCGCGGCCGTCGTGTTCGGGTGGATGCCGAGCTCGCAGCTGTGCTCCATGATCTCGCGCATCGAGACGCCGGGCTTCACCACGTCGGGCGACAGGCCGTACATCTCGATATAGCGGCGGTTGCAGACGATCACGTGCAGGCTCGAATCGAGCATACACAGGCCCTGGCTCATATTGTTCAGGGCGGCGTCGAAGCGCCGATACTGCTCGCTCAGCTCCTCGACAGCGTGCTCGCGCTCGGTGATGTCCTCATAGGTGGCGACGAAGCCGCCCTCGGCCAGCGCGCAGTAGCGGACCGAGATCACGGTGTCGTTCGACATGCGCCGGCGCATCGGCGAGCAGTCGCGGCTCGCGATCCGCGCGCGGGCGGATTCCAGGATCTGCTGCGGGCTGTATTCGGAGGCGAACGCCCCGTTCGCCATCGATCGCTCGATCAGCTCGGCCAGATGCGTGCCGGGCCGGGTCTCCTCTTGCGAGAGGCGGTAGATCGTGCGGTAGGTGGTGTTGCAGACGCGCAGGCGCATGTCGCTGTCGTAGAAGGCGAGCCCGTGCGCCATGTTCTCCAGCGCCGCGTCGAGGATGAAGTTCTGCTGCCTGAGCGTCTCCTCGTATTGCAGCCGTTCGGTGACGTCTTCGTGCACCGTCACCCAGCCGCCGTCGGGGAGGAAGCGGGAGACCGCCTGCACCATCCGCCCGTCGTAGCGCATCACCAGCAGGGTTTTCGCCTTCCTGTCGCGGACGTCATCGAGCCGGGTGCTGCGGAATTCGTCGGCCGGTACGCCCGGCAGATTGCCGCGCGCGAGCCAGTGTTCGATGGCCGCATCGTGTGTGATGCCGGGCCTCACGATCGCGGGGTCGAGATTGTAGAGCTTCAGGAAGCGCTCGTTGCAGACGACGACACGGCTGTCGGCGTCATACATGATGAGGCCGTGCGACATGTTGGCGAGCGCATGCTGGCTGCGTTCCGTCTGCACGCGCAGTTCGGCTTCGAGCCGGGCGAGGCGGCTGACATCGTCGCAGATCGTCATCCAGCCGCCGCCCGGAAACGGCTTCAGCTCGAGCGACATCACGAGGCCGGTCGCCAGCCGCTGCTCGGTCCGGAATGGCTTGCCACCCGCGATCTGTGCGATCCGCGCCGAATACAGCGCGTCGATCTCGCTCTCCGGAAAGTTGCCGCGCATCGCGCTGTGCGCCAGCACCTCGCGGTAGCTGGTGCCGACGCGCACGATTTCGGCCGACATGTCGAAGAGGCCGAGGTAACGCTGGTTGACCAGCACGATCCGGTTGTCGGCGTCGTAGACGCAGACGCCCTGCTCCATGCGATCGAGCGCAAGCTGGCTCAACGCAACCAGGGCCTGCGGGCCCTGTTCGCGACTTGCACCAAGCTCGTTGTTGCAGGTCGACGTCATGGGAACGGCGTGATCTCGGCGGGCAATAGACTTAACGCAACGTAATTCCGTCGCTGAGCGTAGCGAAGAGGCGGGAAAATTCCCTTAAGCGCGTTAGTTTACGGAGGGTGACTCGCGATGGAGAGAGATCGCTTCGCGCGCGCGAATGCCGAGGGGCCTGCAAGCCAGAGTTGGCCGAGCGCGCAACAAGTCGTGGCGTCGTCCCGGCCTAGTGCAATCGCGCACTAGGCCGGGACGACACTGTTCCTACGGCCCGTACAGCACCAGTTCCGTATCGGTGAGATCGCCGAGCTGCGGCCGGTGCGGGCCCTTGAAATATTTGCGGCCGCGCCGTTCCGTATAAATACCGGCGAGACCGGGGATCGGGCCGTTGGCGTCGACGGCGACCGAGATCTTGCCGAGCCGCAGCAGCAGCCGGCCGATACGGCCGGCGCATTCGGCGTATTCGGCGGCACTGCGGCAGTAGATCAGCTTCATCGCGGGCGGCGCGATGAAGCCGCGACGGATGCGCACCGGTTGCAAGATGAAGGGGAACGTCCCCTTCGGCGTGCGGCAGACGACGCTGAGGCAATTGTAGCGCGCATGCCGTGTCAGGATCTCGGTCTCGTCCGCAGAGAGCCCGTCGATCGTCTTGGCGTGTTGGGAGATGACTTCGATCTTGCTCCAGCGCGGAGCGCGCGCCAGCGCAGGCACCGAGAAGAAGATGCCGCGGCAGTAATTGCGGAAGCCCTGGGCCTCGATGATCGGCCAGGTCCAGGGCGCCGGGCTGATGTTGAGGTAGGTGACGTCCTTGTGCCGCTGCGCGACCTTGGTCAGGAACGGGGCGTAGTTGCGGTAGGCGGGATCGACATACCAGCTCGACAGATTGCACTGGATGGCGGTCTCGTCGCCGTACTTCCGCGTCGTGTAGATCAGCAGCAGCACGCCGACGGGCTCGCCGTCATTGTCGAGCATGTAGCCGAAGCGCGGATAACCCTCCGGCACGGGCCGGAAGGCCTGCCGGCGCAGGCCCTGCATCCAGTATTCGCGTGAGCGGCCGACGAAGCCGCGCGTCAGCAAGTCCGCGATCTTCTCGACGTCGGACTCGGTGATCTCGCGGCAACGGACCTTGGTGTGGATCACGCTCGTCTTGCCCGTGGAAATGGTCGGCCTCGTCTGATCTAACGTTTCAGCATCGTGTTTCCGGAAGACCGCTTCGCGCTTTTCGCTATGCGGTCCTCCGAATGCGCTAGCGCCAGCCTTCGCCATGGGCTTCAGCCGCGACCTGCGGCTGCAGACCCAGCATGTCCCGCACCTTGGCGGGCCAGGCGGAGAGGTCGGTGCCGTGGGTGTGGAACATGGCGACGGCCAGGCGGTCCATGCCGAAGGCGACGCAGCCGGTGTGTGCTGGTTCGCCATTGGCGTCCTGGATGCCCCAGGTCGTGCCGAAATGCTCGCGGTGATAGTTGAAGCTCATGCAGGCGGTCGGCTGCTCTTCCGAGCGCAGCGGGATCAGGAGCTCGAACTTGAGCTGCTGCTGCTTCTGGCTCACCGCCTTCATCTGACCGACGCGGCCGAAGAAGGGATCGCTGGCATAGTCGACACGGAAGGTCAGGCCGAGGTCGCGGGCGATCGCCTGCGCGCGCACCATCCAGCGCTCGCGGAAATCGGCGACGTCGTCGGGCGTGCCGATGCAGACATATTCGCGCATCCGGAACGATTGCAGCCGGTCGAGATGCTTGGATGGTTCGCGGCGGAAGCAGTCGGCCGCGACGTCGAAGCGGAGGCCGCCCTTCGGCAAAGGTCCGCGGCTCGCCGCGATCGGGTAGACGGGATAGCAAGCGGCGGGCGACAGCACGAGATCGGCCGGAGAGAGCGACGTGGTCCAGTCGCCGCCGGCGTCGAAGCGGCTCACGGCCGCGTTGATTTCGCGCTCGGTGCCGTGCAGGCCGCAGACGCAGCCGAGCAGGTTCGGAAAGCTCTTGAGATAGCCGGACTTCTCCAGCTGCGCGCGGCTCATCACCGGCGGGAAGCGCAAGGCTTCGGTGCCGGCCTCGCGGTGGCTGGTGATCAGCGCGGCGAGCCGCTCGACGATGCCCTCATAGAGCGCGGTGCGGGCGTAGACGCCGTCCGAGCCCATGCGGTGGAACAGCTTGTCGGCGAGATGATCGAGCGGATCAACGATCTCAGGCACGGTTTCGGGCGAATTGGGGAGGACGGCAATATTCATGGGTTGATGTCCTGCTATCTCGAAATTGTTCTTGTTGGTCTGGTCGGGAAGGCACGTCAGTCGTGAAGGCTCGATGGCACGCCGCTCATCAGGGTCGAGGTCGCTGCGTTGGCCAGAATGCGGTCGTTGTTGATCATGATCGGCGACGACAGCACGTCGCGCAGGTGACGGCCCATCGTGAACTCGCCGTCGTTGCGGTAGCCGGAGAGGCCGGCGGTGCGCATCGCATGCATCACGGTCTCGACCGCGAGCTCGGAGGCCTGCACCTTCAGAAGGGTGATCGAGGACTGGAAGTCGAGCGAGCTCAGTGCGCGATCGTCATGCTCGGCGCGGGAGAAGGCGTCGATATTCGCCGATATCAGCGCGCGCAGTTTTGCGAGCGACATCTTGGCAGCGGTGAAGTGCGCCGCGGCCGGAGGCATCTGGCCGCCCGACGTGCGGGCCGCCTTGCGGATGAAAGCCTGCGCACGCGTCACGGCCGCGGCAGCGATGCCGGCCCAGGCCGAGGACCAGCACAGATGCGCGAACGGCGTCATGGTCTGGGCGTGGATCTTGTCGTAAGCCTCCGGGAAGACGCGGTCGGCGGGGCAGTCGACCTTCAGCTCGAAGCCGGTCGAGCAGGTGCCGCGCATGCCGAGCGTTTCCCAGCCCTGCGTCTGCTTCAGCGAGTAGTCGTCCTTGGCGAGCGCCAGCAGCACCTGGTCGGAAGCCGCGGCGCTGGTGGCACGGCGGGCGATGGTGACGAGGCCGTCGGCCTGGGCGCCGTAGGAGATCACGGTGGCGTCGCGCACCAGCGAGACGCTGTCACCGGCATGGTCGACGGCGGCGGCGCTGGCGCGGATGTTGCCGCCGTTCTGGCCTTCGGTGGTCGAGGAGGCGAGCAGCCACTGGTCGCGCGCGACCCGGCGCATCATCGTTTCCATCCAGGGAATGCCGTGGCCGTGCCTGACGACGCAGGCGACCTTGGTCTGGTGCATCGCGTAGATCATCGCCGTCGAAGCGCAGGCGCGTCCGAGCGTGTAGCAGATGTCGGTGACGTCGTGGATCGAGGCGCCGAAGCCGCCGAACTCGACCGGGATCATGACGCCGAGCAGCTTCTGCTCGCGTGCGACGTCGAATGCCTTATGCGGGAAGCGGGCGTCGCGATCGACCCCGTCTGCGTCGGCTGCGGCCGCGGCGGCGGTCCGGGCGGCGCGCTCGATCAGGGAAGGACCCTGCTCTAGAAAACTCGTCTGTGTTTCGTCGACAGTGAGGACCGCTTCACGCACGTTCATACTCGTCCGCCTCCGGTTCGCCGTTCAGGATCGCCGGCATCATTCGCGATGCGCGCAAGCGATCTCCGGCCATCTTTGCTTGTGAGACGAGGCTACGGATTTAATTCAAATTCGTCGATCAAATAGAGGGTAAACGAAGTCCAATTCCAAATGGACAGTTAAAGTCCGGTTTTTCGCATCGCAGGATTTTCCGCGATCGCGTTAGGGATCTGGAAGAAGGTGGAATTCCAGACAATCTGAGTCATCGTTTACTAAGAAACGCGAGTTAATGGTGACGCCCATTGCGGGATCGGCCGTCCCTGCCCATCGTAACCGGCAGTTCGGTCCGACCAAACAAATGGGAATTTACCGATGCAGGCCTTCGATACCGAATTGCGCAATCGCGTCATCAAGCTGGTGAAGGGCATCCTCGCGCAGAACTCGCTGCCCGCCGACGTCACCCCGTCAGCCAAGCTGGTCGACGTCGGCCTGACCTCGATGGACATGGTCAATCTCATGCTCGGCGTCGAAGCCGAGTTCGACTTCACCATCCCGCAGTCCGAGATCACGCCGGAGAACTTCCAGTCGGTCGAGACGCTGGAGCGCATGGTCGCGACGCAGCTGCGGTTGGCCGCGGCGGCGTAGTCGGAATCTCTTCCCGGGTCGTCCTGGCGAAAGCCAGGACCCATTACCCCAGGGAGGCGTTTGGCGAAGACTGGTTGTTCGGGACTAACACCATCCACGACCGATAGACCTCGCGGTATGGGTGCTGGCTTTCGCCAGGACGACACCGAATGTGAAGCCGGCGCCTTCGCGCACCTCACCCCCCACCCCCGTTCCAAATCCGCCCCAAAGCTGGCATAGCTTAACCATGTCGCACGTGGCGGACAGGGTGGAGCAGGCATGACGCAGGCGGTATTGGGCATCATCGGCGGATCCGGCATTTACGACCTGCCGGGCCTCGAGGGCGCGCACGAAGAGGTGATCAAGAGTCCCTGGGGCGAGCCGTCGGCTCCCCTGAGGCGCGGCTCCATCGCCGGCCTGCCGATCGTGTTCCTGCCACGCCACGACAAGGGCCACCGGCTGTCGCCCTCCGACATCAACTATCGCGCCAATATCGACGTGTTGAAGCGGGCGGGCGTCACCGACCTGATCTCGCTGTCGGCCTGCGGCTCCTTCAAGGAAGAGCTGCCGCCGGGCACCTTCGTTCTCGTCGACCAGTTCGTCGACCGCACGCACAAGCGCGAGAGCTCGTTCTTCGGCCGCGGCTGCGTCGCGCACGTGTCGATGGCGCATCCGGTCTCGCCGCGCTTGCGCATCCATCTTGCGGCGGCCGCCGAAGCCGAAGGTCTCGCGATCGCGCGCGGCGGAACCTATGTCTGCATGGAGGGGCCGCAATTCTCCACCTATGCGGAGAGCATGACGTACAAGACGCTCGGCTATTCCGTGATCGGCATGACCAACATGCCCGAGGCGAAGCTCGCCCGCGAGGCCGAGATCTGTTACGCCACCGTCGCGATGGTGACCGACTTCGACTGCTGGCATCCCGATCACGACGCCGTCACCGTGCAGGACATCATCCGCGTGCTGACCTCGAATGCCGACAAGGCCAAGGCCCTGGTGGCGCGGCTGGCGAAGGATTTTCCGCGCGAGCACGAGCCCTGTCCGATCGGCTCGGACCGCGCGCTCGACACCGCGCTGATCACCGCGCCCGAGGCGCGCGATCCCGAGCTCCTGAAAAAGCTCGATGCGGTGGCCGGGCGCATCCTGCGCGGTTGAGACGCGAGAGAGACGAAAAGGCAGAACGCCATGAAGGTCGACGGCAAGCATTTCCGCAGCATCTGGCGCGAGCGCGACGGCTGGTCGGTCGGCGCGATCGACCAGCGCCGGCTGCCGCATGAGTTCGTCGTCTCGCGCCTGACCTCGTGCGAGGATGCCGCCGTCGCGATCCGCGACATGCTGGTGCGCGGCGCGCCGCTGATCGGTGCGACTGCGGCCTACGGCATGGCGCTTGCGATGCGCGAGGACGCCTCCGACGCCGGCCTGAAGCGTGCCTACGAGACGCTTGTCGTGGCGCGGCCGACCGCGATCAATCTGAAATGGGCGCTGGACGAGATGCGCACGGCGCTCGCGCCGATCGATCCGCTGGAGCGGGCGGAGGCCGCCTATGCGCGCGCCGACGAGATCGTCGAGCAGGACGTCGAGATCAACCGCGGCATTGCCGGCAACGGCCTTGCGCTGATCGAGGCGATCGCGGCGAAGAAGCCGGGCGAGACGGTCAACGTACTGACCCACTGCAATGCCGGCTGGCTCGCCACCGTCGACTGGGGCACGGCCACCGCGCCGATCTATCTCGCGCATGAGCGCGGCATCAAGGTCCATGTCTGGGTCGACGAGACCCGGCCACGCAACCAGGGCGCCTCGCTCACCGCCTGGGAGCTCGGCCATCACGGCGTGCCGCACACGGTGATCCCGGACAACACCGGCGGACACCTGATGCAGCATGGCATGGTCGATCTGGCCATCGTCGGCACCGATCGCGTCGCCGCCAATGGCGACGTCTGCAACAAGATCGGCACCTATCTCAAGGCGCTCGCCGCGCATGACAACGGCGTGCCGTTCTACGTCGCGCTGCCGTCGCCGACGATCGATTTCGCTGTCCACGATGGCATCCGTGACATTCCGATCGAGCAGCGCAGCGGCGTCGAGGTCACGGACATGACCGGCCGTACCGCGGACGGAAGGCTGGAGACGGTGCGCATCGTCCCGGAGAACTCGCCGGTCGCGAACTACGCCTTCGACGTGACGCCGGCACGGCTCGTCACGGGTCTCATCACCGAGCGTGGCGTGCTGAAGCCCGATCGTGCCGCGCTGGCCGCGGCGTTTCCGGAGCGGATTGCCGCTGCGGCGGAATAGGTCTCGTAGGGTGGGTAAAGGCGCGGAAGCGCCGTGCCCACCATCTGCTTGTGGTGGGCACGCTTCCGCTTTGCCCACCCTACGGCAGCCGAACCCGGGGCTACTTCAGCTTCAACCCCGTCGCGGCCTCGAGCTCCGCGATCGCCTGCGCGCCGCTCGCCACTTTGATCGTGGTCATGCCCATCTCGCGCGCCGGCTTCAGGTTCACGCCGAGATCGTCGAGATAGACGCACTTCTTCGGATCGACCTTCAGCGTCTCGACCATCAATTGATAGATGCGCGGATCGGGCTTGCGCAGGCCGATCTTGGCGGATTCGATGACGTGGTCGAACAGCACCATCACCTCTGCGACGTAGAGGGAACGCCCGGTCATGCTGCCGATCGCGTTGGCCGGCAGATTGTTGGTGATGCAGCCGGTCCTGAATTTTGTCTTGATGCGCTTCAGCGCCTCGACCATCTCGGGTCGGAGATCGCCCTGGAGCAGCGGCAGCACGTCGCGGCCGCGGACCTCGGCGCCGAGCGCGCGTGATTCCGCCGCGAACAGCTTGTCGAATGTTTCGATATCAACCTCGGCACGCTCGAACTTGGCCCAGGCGTTTTCCAGATGGTTGGCGGCGTTGGTGCGCCGGATGATGTCGGCGGGCAGGCCGCGCTCGGTCTCGAACCGCGTGAACGCCTCGAACGGTGAACTCGTCAGCACGCCGCCAAAATCAAAGATCACCGCCTCGGTCGCCACGATCATGTCCCCGTCAATTCCTTTCCAAGAGGGCTAGCATGCGCTATCGGCAAGGGCCAGTCCGAAGCAGCCCGTCGTCTCCACCGATGCCGAAGCGTGTTCCCATGAAGAAGCCTGCAATGCTCCTCGCAGCCGCGCTGCTGCTCGCGACCCCCGCTCATGCCATCGTCGGCGGCGGCACGCCGCAGGCTGATGGCGTCGCGCGTGCCGTGGTCACCATCGTCGGCTCCCGCGGCAATTTCTGCACCGGCACGCTGATCGCGCCGAGGCTGGTATTGACGGTTGCCCACTGCGTGCAGCCCGGCGCCGACTACAAGATCGTCGATCGCGGCGCCGACGGCGCGCCGCAATTGCTGAACGTGCGCGCCGTCGCGATTCATCCGGGCTTCAATATGCAGGCGATGCAGGCGCATCGCGCCACTGCCGACGTGGCGCTGCTGCAACTGGAAATTCCACTGAAGGGAAAATCGACGGTGCCTGTCGGCACGCCGACCATTCCGATCCAGGTCGGCAGCCGTTTCGTCATCGCCGGTATCGGCGTCACCGTGCGCGGCGACGGCAAGAGCGGCGGCGCGACGCGTGTTGCCGGTCTCGTCGCCACGGGTCAGCCCGGCACGCTCCAGATACGGCTGGTCGATCCCGTAACCAACGGAGTTCGTGACGGAATTGGCGCCTGCACCGGCGATTCCGGCGGGCCCGTGTTCGAGGACAAGCCGAATGGCACGGTGCTGGTCGGCCTCATCAGCTGGTCGACGGGACCGAACGGCGCCGCAGGTTGCGGCGGCCTGACCGGCGTCACGCCGCTCACGCTCTATCGCGACTGGATTTTGCAGACCGCGCGGAGCTGGGGTGCGGCGCTGTGATTTGACGACGACTTGATCTATGTCATTTTGAAGCGGAAGCGCGATGGGTGGTCATGCCCGTCGCGGAGGAAACGCGCCGTCCGGCCAAGGACGGCCAAAAAAACAAGCAAGGCATAGAAGCAACAATGAATGTCGCTGTTCGCAGTCACGCCACCGCCAAGCAGGCCACGGAACATTTCGACGTGCTGATCGTCGGCGCCGGTATCTCCGGCATCGGCAGCGCTTATCACATCAACAAGCAGCTTCCGGGCACGAGCTACGTGATCCTGGAGACGCAGGAGACGTTCGGCGGCACCTGGTCCACCCATCGCTATCCCGGCATTCGCTCCGACAGCGATCTCCATACCTTCGGCTACAGCTTCAAGCCCTGGGTCGGGCCCCCCATCGCGACCGCGGAAGAGATCCTCTCCTATATGAAAGAGGTGATCGACGACAACGATATCGCCCGGCACATCCGTTACAAGCACAGGATCAACTCCGCGAGCTGGTCGAGCGAGCAGAACCTCTGGACCATCGAGGCGACGGCGACGGACACCGGCGAAGCAAAAACCTTCACCGCGAACTTCCTCTGGATGTGCCAGGGCTATTACCGCCATTCGGAAGGCTACACGCCGGAATGGAAAGGCACCGATCGCTTCAAGGGCCGCATCGTCCATCCGCAGACCTGGCCGGATGATATCGATCTCACGAACAAGAAGGTCGTCGTGATCGGCTCGGGCGCGACCGCGGCGACGCTGGTGCCGAACATTGCCGACAAATGCGCACACGTCACCATGCTGCAGCGCTCGCCGACCTATTTCCGGCTCGGCCGCAACGCCATCGAGATCGCGGAGGAGCTCCGCAGGCTCCAGGTCGACGAGACCTGGATCCACGAGATCGTGCGGCGAAAGATCCTGTTCGAACAGGACGCCTTCACCAAGCTCTGCCTGTCCAAGCCGGAGCAGGTGAAAAAGGAGCTGATCGGCCAGATCAGCGCGGTGCTCGGTCCGGACTACGATGTCGAGAAGCACTTCACGCCGAGCTATCGTCCGTGGCGGCAGCGCATCGCCTTCGTGCCCGATGCCGATCTGTTCAAGGGCATCGCCGGCGGCAAGGCCTCCGTCGTCACCGACGAGATCGAGTGCTTCGTCGAGAACGGCATCCAACTCAAATCGGGCCATGTGCTGGAAGCGGATGTCGTCGTCACCGCAACCGGCTTCAATCTCGCCGCGCTCGGCGACATCGCGTTCGAGATCGACGGCAAGCCGCTCGCTTTCGGCGACACCGTCACCTATCGCGGCATGATGTTCACCGGCGTACCCAACATGGTCTGGGTGTTCGGCTATTTCCGCGCCAGCTGGACGCTGCGCGTCGATCTCGTCGCCGATTTCGTCTGCCGGTTGCTCGGCCACATGAAGGCCAAGGGCAAGAAGAAGGTCGAGGTGAGCTTGCGGCCCGAAGACCACAACATGCCGATCCTGCCCTGGATCGATCCGGAAAACTTCAATCCGGGCTACATCATGCGCAACATGGATCTGCTGCCCAAGCGCGGCGACAAGCCGGAATGGCAGCACAGCCAGGACTACTGGAACGAGAAGGACGAGATCCCGAAGACCGACCTGGACGACAAGGCGTTCGTCTACGGGTGAGGGGGACTTTTGCGTAGGGCGGCAGTGACCGCCCTACGCTCGACTGTCGTCCTGGCGAAAGTCAGGACCGATGATTCCGGGAAAAAGATGCAACGAATGCGGTCGCGAAACGTGGCCGGGTTGCAACATGGCCGTCGGATTCTGCCTCGGTTGTGCGCCAAACGGACGCATTTCGGCGGCGCCGTAGTTTTACGGAACCTCGTCATGACCTAAGTTCCCGTCGAAATTGCTGGGACTTGGGGGTGCGAGGTGCAGGGCGTTGGGCCATGGTGGCGGCAGGATCGACTGCGCCGATCCGTTGCTGCGTCGCTTGCAGGCGTATCGGTCGTCTTCGTCGGCCTCTGCCTTTGCACGACGCCGGCCAACGCGCTCTGCGCGCCCGATCCGGCCACCAGCGGCCAGACCGTCACTTGCAGTGGCACTGATGCGGACGGCTTTCAGGCCGGGGCCGGGGTCGACAGCCTCAATGTCAACGTGCTCTCCGGCGCGACTGTGAACGACAACGGGACGCTCTCGATCGGCATCAACAATTCCAGCACGGTTACCAACAACGGCACGCTCTCGGCCGGCTCGGGCCTGATCGGCATTGGTGCCGGAAATTCGAACACGGTGACAAACAACGGCACCATCACCGTGATCGACGCCGGCCTTGGCATCCAGGTAATCGACCACAACACCGTCGCCAATGCTGGAACGATCACGACCGGCGATAATGGTGCCGCGATTTGGGTCGGCGACAACAACACGGTCACCAACAGCGGTGCGCTGTCCGTCGGCGCGGGGGGCGATGGTATCTTCTCGAACCAGAACAACACGATCACCAATACCGAGACGGGTACAATCATCGGAGGCGACGATGCACGCGGAATTTTTGCGGTAGGCGGCGCGACCGTGATCAATGCCGGCACCATCACGGTCGGCGATTCCACCGGCTTCTCCGGCGGTATTCTCGTCGTCGGCAACAACAACACGGTTGCCAACACGGCCACCGGCAGGATTACGGTCGGACAGAATGCAGCCGGCATCTTCATGGCTGGCGACGCCCAGACCGCGAGTAATTTCGGCACCATCACGGCCGGCGATCTCAGTGTCGGCATTGCCGTGCAGGGCGACGATGCCAAGGTGACCAACGGCGGCACGATCACCGCGGGTGACAGCGGATCGGCGGGCATCTCGGTGCAGGGCGACCGGGCGGTGATCAGCCAGAGCGGCACGATCAATGTCGGCGTGGGCGGCGCCGGCATCGCCTATAACGGATCGTCCGCCACGGTCACCAACAGCGGACGGATCACCGGCGGCGACTTTGCCGAAGGCATCCTGGCGTTCGGCGATTCCAACGTCGTCACCAACACCGGCACGATCACGGTCGGCGCAGCCGGCCTCGGCATCGACGTGAGTACGTTCAGCACCACCAATCAGGTCGTCAACACCGGCACCATCACCGTCGGGGCCGGCGGCATCGGCATCTCCGTGAACGGTGGCGGAAGCGTCTTCAATTCCGGCACCATCAACGCCGCGACCGGCCTCGCCGCGATCGAGTTCTGCAGCTGCGGCCCGAACACGCTCACGCTCGGCCCGGGCAGCGTCATCAACGGCGCCGTGCTCGGCTCCGGCTCCGGCTTCGACACGTTCCAGCTGGGCGGTGTCGGCAAGGACACGTTCAATCTCGACCTGATCGGCACCGGCCTCCAGTACGACGGCTTCTCGACCTTCAACAAGGTCGACAGCTCGACCTGGACCGTGACCGGCACCGGCAATCAGGACTGGAACGTGCTCGGCGGCACGCTGCTGCTCGCCGGCACCATCAACGGCACCGTGACCATCGCGAGCGGCGGCACGTTCGGCGGTGTCGGCACGGTCGGCAACACCACCGTCAATGGCGGCACGCTGGTGCCGGGCAATCCGGCCGGCACGCTCATCGTGTCAGGCGATCTCACCTTCTCGTCCGCATCGAGCTACATGGTGCAGGTTTCGGGCGCCAGCAACGGCCTCGCGGTCGTGACGGGCACGGCGACGCTCGGCGGCGCAACGGTCGTGGTCGTGCCGACCGGCTCGATCGCGAAGCACTATACCATCCTGGCGGCGACGACGCTCCCCGACACGTTCAACCCGGTCGTGGCCGGGCTCTCGCCGAACCTGAAGGCGGTCCTGAGCTACGATCCGAGCAACGTCTTCCTCGATCTGTCGTTGAGCTACGGCACCGGCCTCAACGTCAACCGGCAGAACGTCGCCAACGTTCTGACGAATCATTTCAACAGCACCGGCAGCCTGCCTGTCGCTCTCGCCAATCTCTCGCCGGCCGGTCTCACGCAGGCCTCCGGCGAATCCGGCACGGGGTCGCAGCAGACGACGTTCAACGCGATGAACCTGTTCATGAGCCTGCTGACCGACGTGTTCGGTTCGGGTCGCAGCGGTACGCCCGGGGCGACGCCGCTGACCGACGAGGCGAATGCCTATGCGTCGACCGGCAAGCGTGCACGTGACGCAAGCGCGCGCGACGCGTTCGCCTCGGTCTACCGCAAGGCGCTGGCCGCGACGTTCGAGCAGCGCTGGGATGTGTGGGCGGCCGGCTATGGTGGCTCGCAGACCACCGACGGCAACGCGGCCCTCGGCTCCAACACCTCCAGCAGCAGCGTCTACGGCACGGCCGTCGGCCTCGACTATCGCTTCTCGCCGTCGACGATCGCCGGCTTTGCGCTGGCCGGTGGCGGCACCGGCTTCAACGTCAACGGGCTCGGTTGGGGCCGCTCCGACCTGTTCCAGGCCGGCGCCTTCGTGCGTCACAATGCCGGACCGGCCTATATCACGGCCGCATTGGCCTATGGCTGGCAGGATGTCACGACCAATCGCATCGTCACCGCCGCAGGTGTCGATCAGCTGCGCGCGCAATTCAACGCCAATGCGTTCTCGGGCCGCGTCGAGGGTGGCTATCGCTATGCGACACAGTGGATTGGTTTGACGCCTTATGCAGCCGCCCAGGTCACCATGTTCAGCCTTCCGAACTATTCGGAGTTCGCGGTCGTCGGCAACAACACCTTTGCGCTCAACTATGCCGCCAAGGACGTGACCAGCACCCGCACCGAGCTCGGCCTGCGTGCGGACAAGTCATTCGCGGCGGCGGGCGGCGTGATGACGCTGCGCGGACGCCTCGCCTGGGCACACGATTTCAATCCGGACCGTACCGTTGGTGCGGTGTTCCAGACGCTGCCGGGTTCGGCCTTTGTCGTGAACGGCGCCGCCCAGGCGCGCGATTCCGCGCTGACCACGGCGTCGGTGCAGATGAATTGGATGAACGGCTGGTCCGCCTCGGCGACCTTCGAGGGCGAGTTCTCGAACGTCACGCGCTCCTACGCCGGCAAGGGCGTCCTCCGCTACGCGTGGTGAGACATCGTCGCGAGACGAGGCGGGCTGCCACCCTCCCCTGGAGGGGGAGGGTCGATCGCGCGTAGCGCGAGCGGGGTGCGGTGATCTCTCCACTCGGCGATTGCATGCTGCGAGGCACCGTCACCCCACCTCGGATCGCATTTCGCTTTGCTTCATGCGATCCGATCCTCCCCCTCCAGGGGAGGATAAGAAAGTGCCCTACCGCTTCTTCTGCTCGGGCTGGCGTGGTGGCCGCGGCGGCAGGGGGGTGCCGGCCATCTTGTTCGCGGTCTCGCTGAGGTCGAGCAGCGAGCGGCGAATGTCCTCGAGATAGGTCGCCGATTTCTTCTTCATGGTGTCGGCGAGCTCGTGCAGGCCCTGCACCTTCTCGAACAGCTCGTCGGCCTTGCCGTTGACGAAGCCGGGCACCACGCTTTCGATCTTGGTGACCGCCTTGTCGAACCCCGCGAAGGCGCTGTCGACCTTGGCCATCACGGAATCGATCTCGCCGCCCTTGCTCCTGAGATCGGCCGTGGTGGTTTCGAATGTGCGCAGGCCTTCCTTGATGGCAGGTGCGTTGCTGACGATGGTGCGGTCGACGCTGTGCAGGGTGTCGACGATGGATTCGGCGTCGCTGAGATCGGCGGTCAGCACAGGGATGCCGTCCGCATCCAGTGGCACCGGCGGCGCGGAGGGCGCGCCACCGATCAGAGAGATCGCGGCAACGCCGGTGAGACCCTGGAATTCGATGCCGGCGACGGTGTCCTTGCGGATCGGCGCGGCGTTGTCGAGCATCACCAGCGCCACGATCCTGCGCGGATTGTCCAGCTTGATCGACAGGATCTGGCCGGCAGGCACGCCGTCGAAATTGACCGGCCCGCCGCGGCGCAGGCCGCTGGCGGAACCGCCCTCGAACACCACGCGCAACTGGCTGCGGCTCTGGATGGTGCGCCATTTCTGCACGCCGAGCAGGCCGCCGAACGCCACGGCGATCACCGCCAGCGTCGCCGTACCGATCACAAGATTGCTCGCGCGTGCCATGAGGCTGAGTCTACGGCCAAAGTGGGGAAGTTGGAAGAAGGCCGCAATGGTACGTAGGGCGGGTTAGCGAAGCGTAACCCGCCGTTTTCGCTTCACCAGCCGTGCAAGTTGGCGGATTACGCTGCGCTATTCCGCCCTACGGCCTTAATGTCCCGCCGCGCGTTTCGCCGCGGCATTGTTCAGCACGATCAGCGCATCGACGGCCACGCCCGTCCTGGCGTTGATCAGGAACGGATTGATGTCGATCGAGGCGATGCGGTCGCCGGCATCCGCGATCAGGTTGGACAGGCCGACCAGCGCCTTCACCGCGGAGGCCTCGTGCAAGGCCGGCTTGCCGCGATAGCCGCGCATCTTGATGCCGGCCTTGGTGCGGCCGATCAGGAGCCGCGCTTCGGCCTCGTCCAGCGGCGCGCCGGCGAGCGCGACGTCCTTCATCAGCTCGATGTCGATGCCTCCCGTGCCGAACAGCACGACCGGTCCCATTTCGGCATCGAGCGAGGCGCCGACCACGAGCTCGAGATCGGCCTTGACCTGTTGCGCGATCAGGATCCCGTCCAGCTTCGGCTTGCCCTTCAGCCTCGCCACCCGCGCGGAAATGTCGGTGAACGCCTTCTTCACCTCGGCCGCGCTGTTGAGGTTCAGCACGACGCCGCCGATGTCGGACTTGTGCAGGATCTCGGCGCTGACCACTTTCGCCACGACCGGGAAACCGATCTGCTTGGCGATCTTCGCGGCCTCCGCCGCCGTCTGCGCGATCGCCTCCCTGGAGATCGGGATGCCATAGGCCTTCAGCAGCTTCTTCGAGGCGACCTCGTCGAGCGCGGCACCGTTTGCCGATTTCAGCGCCTTCTCCAGCACGGTACGCGCGGCGGGCTTCGATGAGGAGACGATGTCGGGCACCTCCTTGCGTAGCTTCGCATAGTCGAGCAGCGACTTGATCGCGGTGACCGCTCGGTCCATGCCCTGCATCACCGCGAGATGGGGGAGTGACTTGCGCAAGCCCTTGGTGAAGTCGGTGAAGCCGATCGACATCGCGCTGATATAGATCACGGGCTTTCCGGCCCCGCTCGCCATGTCGTTGACGATGCGCAGGTTCCGCTCGCGCAGCTCGTGCGGCGCCTTGGGCAGCTCGGCATCGATGATCACGATATCGATATCGGGGTCGTCGATCATCAGCTTGATCGACTTCATGTAGACGGAAGGATCGACCACCGCGGCAAAGCCGGCGTCGAGCGGATTGCCGACGATCGAACCCGGCCCGAGCATTTTTGCGAGCTCCGAGCCGACATGGGGGCTCAGCGGCGCAAAGTTCAGGCCTTCAGCATAGAAGGCATCCAGCAGCATGCCGCGCTTGCCGCCTGATAGTGTGACGGCCGCGAGCCGATCTCCCTTCGGCACGGCCGAGTGGACGAAGCACTCCGTTGTCTCGATCAGCTCGTCGAGCCCGCCCACGCGGATCACGCCCTCACGCGTGGCGATGGCGTCGAACGTCTCGATCGAGCCTGCAAGCGCGCCGGTGTGTGCCATCGCCGCGGCGCGTCCACCCTCGGATGCGCCGAGCTTGAGCGCGATCACGGGCTTGCTGGCGGCGCGCGCCGCCTTGCAGGCATCGCGGAACGCCTTGGTGTTGCGCACGCCTTCGAGATAGACGACGATCACCCTGACGCTCGGATCCTCGGCGAAATAGCGCATCAGATCCGGCGTCTCGAGCCCGGCTTCGTTGCCGGTCGTCACCATGTAGCCGACCCCGACGCCGCGATCCTCCAGCGCCTGGCGGATTGCCATGACGATGGCGCCGGATTGCCCGGCGATCGCCACCGCGCCCTGTTCCATGGTGACGATGCGGTCGTCGATATTGGTGAAAAGCTTCTCGCCGGCACTCAGATTGCCGAGGCAGTTCGGTCCGGTGACGGCGAGGCCCGTCTCGCGTATCGCCGCTTGCAATTCGGCAGCGAGCCTCTGGCTCTCGTCATCCTGCAGCTCGCTGAAGCCGGAGGTGACGATGGTGGCCGAGCGCGCGCCGGCCGCAGCCGCGTCGCGGATCACCTGCACGGCGAAGCGCGCCGGCACCAGCACCAGCACGTGATCCGGCTTTTCCGGGAGGCTCGCGAAATCCTTGTAGCAGGTGACGCCCCAGATGCTCTCGCGCTTGGCGTTGATCGGATAGAGCCCGCCTTCGAAACCGTATTTGACCAGATTGTTCCAGATGCGTTCGGCATAATTGCCGGGCTTGTCGGTCGCTCCCACCAGCACGATGTTGTGCGGGTGCAGCATGGCATGGATGCGCTTGACGATGTCGCTGGCGCCCGGCGGCGGAGACCATGGACGGGACGCGGACGCAGCAGACACATGGGCTTCCATGGCGTGACCTCACCTGTTGTTCTTATTTGGTGGCGCGTCACTCTGTTCTATGGCGAGTCCTTCGGAGTGGCAACCATGCGAGTTGGCATGCCGTGTGGTGGAATGAGCAACGCTTCGGCGCCTGTCGCCGGACAGTGGGCGATCTATCTGTCGGTTTCGATCAATGTTGCGTGCAGGATGTAGCGCTCGGGGCCGGAACTGATGGCGTCGAATGGCCAGCAGGTCGCGAGAACAAGCTCGAAACCCTGCGCCGCGGCATCGATGCCCGATGCATCGAAACGGACCACGGCCGACGAATCGGCGCGATAACGAAAATGTTGACCGTCGCTGCGTGTGACGTCGATGACGTCGCCGATGGCAACATTGCGCAGGAAGCGGAAATGCGTGTCGCGATGGGCGGCGTAGACCGCAATCCCGCGTTCGCCGGCGGCAGCGGTGTGATCGATGTGGCCGGGGCCGAACGCCAGCGCCTGTCCGCTCGCGCCTTCCAGCACGATGGCGCTGACGCCGATCCGCTTGATTTCGATCCGCGCCACCGGCCAGGTGTCGGCCCATGACCATGGCTTCACCGCCTGTCCCGTCGCAATGCTACGGTCGAACGCCCGCTCCAGCAGCACCTGCGCGAGCCAGGCCTTGGCGTGGATATAGGCGCCGTTGCCGAACAGGACGAGGCCGATCAGCGCGAGTACCAAGGGAGAGATGAGGCGGGGCATTCGTTCTACACCCGTCATTGCGAGCGAAGCGAAGCAATCCAGGGTCTTTCCGCGGAGGCAGCCTGGATTGCTTCGCTGCGCTCGCAATGACGGCAAGAAGAAAAAGGCGCGCGCGGCCGTTGGAAGGGACGGGCAGCCGCGCGCGCTAACAGAGGAGTTCGGGGGGCTCCTCTCTCAAGCGGCGTCGGTGAGCAAGGGCCGACGCCGGTTGAACACGAACAGGATCAGGGCGAGCACGATCAGGACGAGGCCTGCGATCATCTTCAGCTCGGCCGAGGTTGCGGTCTTGGGCAAGCGGACTGCATCGGGTGCGGCGGGAGTGGGCCTTCGCGCTGCCGGCTGATTGCGCGCGTCGGCATGACGTTCGCGCAGCTGCGTCGGCGTCAGATGCGGCCGTTCGCCGAACACCTTCTCGAAATCCCAGCCCGCAGGCAGATTGATCGGCAGGTCGCTGAGCCTGAGCGGCTCGCCTTCGGGCCGGCTCGGCGTCTTGTCGACCGCGACGAGGCTGGTCAGCCGCGTGACGATCTGGTGATCGAGCGCCAACGCCAGGATCGCCTTGTCGGAGTCGTCGGGCGTCATCTCGCGCAGCGTGCGCGCCACCTCGGCATCGCCGATCTTGCGCCTCGCCCAGAGTTTCGACAGCCCCTTGCCTTCAGCGGCGTTTTGCAGCGGCAGCGTCACCGACCACGGCCGGTCACCGACGCGGCCCTTGATCTCGAGCGAGCCCGCGAGCTTGTCGAGCTTGGCCGCCAGCACCAGCGGCTCGTCGTGATAGACGTCCGGGATGATCGCCGGGGTGATGTCGGCCTTGGCGTCGGAGAATTTTGCGCTGAGGCCGGTCACGGCAGGGTTCTCCAGCTTGGCGAACAGGCCGCGCATGCGTTCCTCGACCTGCTCGACGGAGCCGATATGGGTGAAGGCGCCGCGGCCGAGCTCGGCGGCGCGCGTCATCAGATAGGTGTTGGGCGCCGAGCCGATGCCGACCATGAAGACGCGCGAGCGGCCACGCATCGCCGTGATGGTCTCGAACAATTGCTGTTCATTGCCGATCGCGCCGTCGGTCAGGAACACGACCTGGCGAACCATGCCGCTGTCAGCGAGCTTGTCGGTGAGTGCCGCGCGCATCGCCGGCACCATCTCTGTGCCGCCACGCGCCTGCAATCCATTGACGAATCCGAGTGCTTCGCCGAGATGCCCGGGGTCGGCCGGCACGGAGGTTGAGAACAGCACGTCCATGGTGTCGTCGAAGCGGATGACGTTGAAGCGGTCGTTCGGCTGCAGGCGCCCGAGGGCATAGAGCAGGCTCGCCTTGGCCTGGACGATGGAGGTGCCGCCCATCGAACCGGAATTGTCGATCACGAACACGACCTCGCGCGGCAGCGGCTTCTGCGTCGCCTGCGTGACGAAGGCGAGCAGATAATCGGCATCGCCGACATGCTCGCGGAACAGGCCGACCGATGGTGCCTTCTCGGCTGCCGGTTTCCAGCTCAGCTCGAAATCGCGGTCCGCGGGGACAGCGCCGTCAGCGAGCATGACGACACGCGTCGTGCTGTCCGGGCTTTCGATCTTGACGTTGTGGTGGTGGCTCTTGACCTCGCCGAGCGCAAAACCGGCCTTCAGGCGCACCGTGATGCTGGTCGGATTGACCGGCGCAGTCCTGGCGGGGTCCAGCACGGGCGGCGAGATGCGGTCGCGATCGGGCACGGGATCCGAGCTCGTTGCGCCCCAGCCCGAGCCGTCCTTGCGGAAGTCGACGCTCTGCACGATCGGCGCCGGATTGTAGCGCGGGGCGACCACCAGCGGCAGGCGCAGCGAATATTCATTGCCCGATTGATGGACCGGCTCCTGGTATTCGATCTGCACCAGCACGGTCTCGCCGGGGCCGATATTGGCAACCGAATTGGTGAAGATGTTGGGCCGCTCCTGCTCGGTCAGGGCGGCCTTCTGGCCGGCGCTGCGCGCCTGCTCGTAGATCACGCGGGCCTGCTGCCGTTCCTTGATGTCGCCGACGATGACGCGATCGCCGACCACCATCTTCAGCGTGTCGACCGCGCCGTTGGTCGCGAGCGGATAGACATAGGTGGCTTCGACCCAGTCCTTGGTCGGATTGCGGAACACCTGCGTGACGCGGGCGCGCAGCGTCGGACCGGATACCGTGATGTCGATGTCGGTCCCGAGGCGGATCGCCTCGGTAGTGGCGCCGTCCTCCTTCAGCAGCAGGCTGCCCGACCTTGCTTCGCCGGGCTGGAGGAGGCCGGCCTGCTCGGTCGTCGCCGACCAGCCGGTCCCGAGGCTCACGAGCAGGGCCACGAAGGCGACCAGCAGCACCGCGATGCCCTGCGCGAGGAGAAACAATCCGACCTTGATCAGCCCCCTGAGCAGGGGGTGTTCGTCGCTGTCGGTGGTGTCGTAGGTGCTCATTTGGCCTGCTCCCGAGGCATGTTTGCTGGCCCTCAGCATCGGTCGGAAGCGCCGGATTTCGCGAGCAGAATGATCGGCAATGTTCAGCCGCCGCCGGCCGGACGGGCCCGCCGCCGGGCGGCCATGTGCGGTTTTGTGCTGCCTTGTCCGGCCTGCTAGAATGGTGCTCCCAGGCAGGGTTGACGATGCAGATGCAGGCCGACAAGCAGCTTTCGGACGAGCAGAGCCGCGAGATCGCGGAGACCATTCGCGAGGAGTTGGCGAGGCGCCGGATCTCCCGGCAGGCGCTGGCAGAGCAGGCCAAGCTCAGCCTGTCCACACTGGAGAAGGTGCTCGGCGGCCGCCGGCCGTTCACCCTGGCGACCACGGTCCGGCTCGAGCAGGCGCTGGGGGTATCGTTGCGCAAAAGCCCCGCCGTCGTAGTGGCGCCGCCGGCCGCGAATGACGTCGCGCCCGACAGTCTCGGCTCCTATGCGCATCGCGCGGTGACGTGGCTCGAGGACGTCTACATCACCTTGCGCCCGTCCTTCGGCGACAAGGACGCGATCTTCGCCTACCGCACCGAAATCGTCTGGGAGCCGAAGGTCTCATCGCTGGTCTTCCGCGAGGGCGAGCGGACGGATACCGCCTATGAGCACACCGGCGAGGTCGCCGTTCCCCACCAGTCCGGCTTCATCTATCTCGTCATCATCAAGCACGGTCAGCATCGCGTGATCACGGTGTCGCGGCCGACCGTCGCCGGCGAGATGTACGGCATCATCTCGACGCTCCGCGCCGGTCCCGGCTCGCAGCTGACGCCGATCGCAGCGCCGATCGCCTATGTGCCGCTCAAGAACATCCCGAGGCCGTCGCTGGGGCGGGTCGGGCCCGACGACGCCAATTACGCCCTCTATCGCAAGCATCTGCGCCGCACGGTGGAAGAGCCGTTCGCGCTCTTCCTGCCGGCATAGGTTCAATTTGGTGCGCTGGATAAAAAGATGGCGGCCTCGCGGCCGCCATCTTCCATGCAGGAGGCGTGCGCGGCGCGCTAGCCGCTCGGCTCGGCGCTGATGATGTCGCCGAACAGCTCCCACTGGCCCTTCTTGAAGCGCCACATCTTGAGCTGCTCGATCGGAGCGAAATCGTTGGCCGAGGTGTTGATCTTGATTCCCGGGATCAGCGTATCAGGGACGAAGTCCTTCAGGCTGGCGGCCTGCTTCATCACGTTCTCACGCGTGAGGTTGTCGCCCGCCTGCTTCAGCACCTGAACCATCGTCTGCGCCGCCGCATAGCCGTAAACGAGATTCGCGTCCGAGATGTTCGCGCCGGGCATGTACTTGTCGATGAAGGCCATGAACTTCTTCATGCCTTCGTCGTCCTTCCATTGCGGGTCCGACGCGTCCTTCAGGTAGCCGGCCGACAGCACGCCTTCGGATGCCTCGAGGCCGGCGGGCTTCATCACGGCACCGATCGAGACCGAAACGTCCGTCATCAGGTGCATCGGCTTCCATTCCAGCTCGGCGATCTTCTTGATGGCCTGCGCCGCGAATTTCGGGGTCGCGATGTTGACGAAGACATCGGCCCCGGTGCCCTTGAGCTTGACGATATGGGCGTCGATCGACGGCTCCGACGTCTCGTAGCTCTCTTCGGCGACGATCAGCTTCGATGCCTTGTCGCCGAACACGTCCTTGATGCCGGCGACGTAGTCCTTGCCGAAATCGTCGTTGGCATAGAAGATCGCGACCTTCGCGTCCGGCTTCTCCTTCAGGATGTACTTGGCGAAGATCCGCGCCTCGACGCGGTAGCTCGGCTGGAAGCCCATGGTCCAGGGAAAGTTCTGCGGGTCGTTCCACTTGCTGGCGCCGGTGGCGAGGAAGAGCTGCGGCACCTTCTTCGAATTGTGATATTTCTGCACGGCGGTCTGGGTCGGCGTACCCAGCGCGTTGAACACCAGGAAGACCTCGTCGCTCTCGATCAGCTTGCGGACCTGCTCCACGGTCTTCGGCGGCGAATAGCCGTCGTCATAGGAGATCCAGTTGATCTTGCGGCCGTTGATGCCGCCCTGATCGTTGATCATCTTGAAATAGGCTTCCTCGGTCTTGCCGATCACGCCATAGGCGGAGGCCGGACCCGAATAGGCCTCGACATTGCCGATCTTGATCTCGGTGTCGGTGACGCCGGTATCGTATTTCTTCTGCGCCTGGGCGCCCTGGGCCGAGAGCAATGTCAGGGCCGCCGCCGCGGCGAGCAGGGAGAGTTTCTTGTTCTTCATGGAAATTCCTTGGGTTTCTTGTGGGTTGGCAGGCACTTCAAAAAGGAAAGCGCCCGCAAGGGGCGCTTCGATCAGGCGTTGGCGACTTTCTTTTCGACCTCCGAGGCGACGGAGAATTCCTTGCGCAGGGTCGGCTTGTGGATTTTGCCGGTGGCGTTGCGCGGCAGCGCCGTGACGAAGCGGATCTGCCGCGGGCACTTGAAGCGCGCCAGATTGGCCGCGCAATGCGCGAACACGTCCGTCTCGGTCAGCCGCTCGCCCGGCTTGACCGCGACGATGGCAAGGCCGACCTCGCCCCATTGCGGATCGGGAATGCCGATCACGGCGGCTTCCGCAATGGCGGTGAGCTGATGCAGGACGTTCTCGACTTCGGCCGGATAGACGTTCTCGCCGCCGGAGATGTACATGTCCTTCCAGCGGTCGACGATGTAGTAGAAGCCCTCGTCGTCGATGCGCGTCGCATCGCCGGTGTGCAGCCAGCCGTCGGTGAAAGAGGTCTTGTTCGCCTCCGGCCTGTTCCAATAGCCCGGCGTGATGTTGGGGCCCTTGACCCAGAGCTCGCCGAGCTCGCCGACAGCGGCATCGCCGCCGTCGGGCCGGACGATGCGCACTTCGGTGTGCAGCACCGGCTTGCCGGCGGAGCCGGCCTTGCGCGCCGCGTCCTCGCGGTCGAGCACCAGCACGGCCGGCGAGGTCTCGGTCATGCCGTAACCCTGCTGAAGCGCGACGCCGCGGGCTTCCCAGGTCTTCAATAGCGGCACCGGCATCGGCGCGCCGCCGACACCACCGACGATCAGGCGGCCGAGATCGGTCGTCGCAAAGGCCGGATGCTGCGCCATGAACTGGTAGATCGCGGGCACGCCGAAGAACACGTTGATGCCCTGGGCGGGATCGTTGATCAGGCCGAGCGCGGTGCCGGGATCGAAGGCGCGCATGATCATCACGGTGCCGCCGGCATGCAGCACCGGGTTGGTGTAGCAATTGAGCCCGCCGGTATGAAACAGCGGCAGCACAGTGAGCAGCACCGAGGACGGGCCGATGCAGGCGGGGCCGCCGAGATTGACGCAATTCCAGAAGGTCATGCCATGCGTGATGGTCGCGCCCTTCGGATGGCCCGTCGTGCCCGACGTGTACATGATGGTCGAGACGTCATCGAGCGTGACCTCTTCAACCCGGTCGAGCGGTTTCGCTGCGGCGATGCCCGCCTCATAGGCGCCACCGGGCCCGAGCAGCAGGCTGGTCGCAACGCCGCAGAGCCTGGCCACGCTGAGCGCCGTCTCGGCCAGATCGGTGTCGTGGATCATCACAACAGGCGCGCAATCGCCGGTGATGAACTGGAGCTCGGGAACGGTGAGGCGGGTGTTGAGCGGCACGAAGATCGCGCCCAGACGTCCGCAGGCGAACTGCACCTCCAGCGTATCGGTCGTGTTCAGCGCCAGCACCGCGACGCGGTCGCCGCGCGCGACCTTCAGCGTGTGACGCAGGAACGAGGCGAGGCGCGAGACGCGGGCGTCGAGCTGCGCATAGCTGAAGCGGCGCTCGCTGGCGAGATCGATCACCGCAACCTTGTCGGGCGTGCGGCGGCCATGGTGGGCGATCCAGTCGTAGTAACGAACGGCCAAAAATCCCTCCCTCGGCGGTCTTTCGCCGCCTGCATTCCTGTCGCCGTGCACCATGCCCGGCGTGGCCCTGGGGCCAGCCGGAGTTTGTGCACCACGTCTTTTTTTGATTTGGAGTTGGCCTGCGGGGGGCGAAAATCGTCTTGCGTTGAGTTGCTAAGCGACGGGCTGCCGTGGAGCGGTTCCCCTGTCAGCCACTCTGCGCAAGTGGACGGCTGTTGTTCCGGCCATGGTGGACCGGACGAATCCGCCAGAGGGCGAGTTGCGATGAAGAGCCCGTTCTATACCGCCGAGCACGACGCCTTCCGGGACGTCATGCGCCGCTTCGTCGAGAAGGAAATTGCGCCATTCGCCCATGACTGGGACGAAGCCGGCGAATTTCCCCGTGCGCTCTATCGCAAGGCGGCCGAGATCGGCCTCCTGGGACTCGGATTCCCCGAGGAATATGGCGGGATCGCCGCCGACCAGTTCATGAAGATCGTCGCCAGCCAGGAATTGGCGCGGGCCGGTGCCGGCGGCGTCAGCGCCAGCCTGATGAGCCACACCATCGGCTCGCCGCCGATCGCGCGGGCGGCGCGCCCCGAAGTCAAGGCGCGCGTGCTGCCGCAGGTGCTGGCAGGCGAGAAGATTTCCGCGCTCGCGATCACCGAGCCGGGCGGCGGCTCGGACGTTGCAAACCTCCGCACAAGGGCGCGCCGCGACGGTGATCACTACGTCGTGAGCGGCGAAAAGACCTTCATCACGTCAGGCGTCCGCGCCGATTATCTGACCGTTGCGGTACGGACCGGCGGCGAGGGTGCCGGCGGCGTCAGCCTGCTGCTGATCGAAGGCGATACGCCCGGCCTGTCCAGGACAAAACTGAAGAAAATGGGCTGGTGGGCCTCCGATACCGCGACGCTGCATTTCGACGACTGCCGCGTGCCGGCCGAGAACCTGATCGGCGAGGAAGGGCAGGGCTTCAAGATCATCATGCGGAATTTCAACAGCGAGCGCATGGGCATGGCCGCCGGCTGCACCGGCTTCGCACGCGTCTGTCTCGACGAGGCGATTGCCTACGCCAAGGAGCGCAAGACCTTCGGCAAGCCGCTCGCCCAGCACCAGGTCATCCGCCACAAGATCGTGGACATGGCGCAGAAAGTGGCAGCCTCGCAGGCGATGCTGGAGATGCTGGCCTGGCGGCTGGAGCAGGGCGAGAGCCCGGTCGCGGAGATCTGCATGATGAAGAACCAGGCGACGCAGACCATGGCGTTCTGCGCCTCGGAAGCCGTGCAGATCTTCGGCGGCGCCGGCTTCATGCGCGGCATCAAGGCCGAGCGCATCTACCGCGAGGTCAAGGTCAACGCCATCGGCGGCGGCACCGAGGAGATCATGAAGGATCTGGCGTCAAGGCAGATGGGTCTATGAACGCTCTCTCCTCGCGTCATTCCGGGGCGCGAGCGAAGCGGAGCGAGCCCGGAATCCATACTCACGATCGTGGTTATGGATTCCGGGCCCGCGCCAAGAGGCGCGTCCCGGAATGACGAGGCTGAGAGACGATGCTATTCACCGCCGACCACGACGACATCCGCCGCTCCCTGCAGAAATTCATCGCCAACGAGATCAATCCCCATGTCGATGAATGGGAGAAGGCCGACATCTTCCCGGCGCATGCGCTGTTCAAGAAGATGGGCAGCCTCGGCTTCCTCGGCCTGAACAAGCCGGTCGAATTTGGCGGCTCGGGTCTCGACTATTCCTACGCGCTGATGATGGCGGAGGAGTTAGGGGCCATCACCTGCGGCGGCGTGCCGATGGCGATCGGGGTGCAGACCGACATGGCGACGCCGGCGCTGGCACGGTTCGGCTCGGACGAGGTGCGGCGCGAATTTCTGGCGCCCTCGATCTCCGGTGACTTTGTGGCCTGCATCGGCGTCTCCGAGCCGGGCGCGGGTTCGGACGTCGCCTCGATCAAGACCAATGCGAGCTCCGACGGCGACGACTACGTCATCAATGGCGGCAAGATGTGGATCACCAACGGCACGCAGGCCGACTGGATCTGCCTGCTCGCCAACACCGGCGACGGGCCCGTCCACCGCAACAAGTCGCTGATCTGCGTGCCCATGAAGAGCAAGGGCGTCACGGTCGCGCGCAAGCTGGACAAGATGGGGATGCGCTCGTCCGACACGGCGCAGATCTTCTTCGACAATGTCCGCGTCCCCAAGCGCAACCGGATCGGCGAGGAGGGCAAGGGCTTCACCTACCAGATGATCCAGTTCCAGGAGGAACGGCTCTGGGGCGCGGCGGCCTGCCTCAAGGCGCACGAATACATCATCGACCAGACCATCGCGTACACGCGCAACCGCAAGGCCTTCGGGAAGTCGATCCTCGACAACCAGGTTGTCCACTTCAAGCTGGCGGAGATGCAGACCGAGGTCGAGCTGCTGCGCGCGCTGATCTATCGCGCCGCCGAGCAGCTGGTCGCCGGCGAGGACGTGACGCGGCTTGCGACTATGGCCAAGCTGAAAGCCGGCCGGCTCGGCCGAGAGCTCACCGACGCCTGCTTGCAATATTGGGGCGGAATGGGCTTTACCAACGAGACGCCGGTTAGCCGTGCCTATCGCGACAGCCGCCTGACCTCGATCGGCGGCGGCGCCGACGAAGTCATGCTGATGGTTTTGTGCAAGATGATGGGCACGCTGCCGGGGAGTAACGCCTGATGATCACCCTCTATCACTGCGACGCCGCGCGCTCGTTCCGTCCGCTCTGGATGCTGGAGGAGATGGGGCTGCCCTATGAGTTGAAGATGCTTCCGTTCCCGCCGCGCGTATTCGCCAAGGAGTACCTTGCGCTCAATCCGCTCGGCACGATCCCCTTCATGGTCGACGGCGAGACGAAGATGACGGAGTCCTCCGGCATCTGTCATTATCTCGGCACCAAATACGCCCCGACGCCGCTGATGGTTGATGTCGCGGATCCCGCCTATGGCGCGTTCCTGAACTGGATGTATTTCAGCGATGCCACGTTAACCTTCCCGCAAACGCTGGTGCTCAGATACACCCAGCTCGAGCCGGAAGAGCGGCGCAATCCGCAGGTCGCCACCGACTATGCAAAATGGTTCTTGGGGCGGCTGCGCGCCGTCGAGGCAGCCACCGCGAATGCCGAAACCTTGTGCGCTAACCGCTTCACCGCCGCTGACATTGTCATCGGTTACGCGCTCCGCCTCGCCGACAATATCGGGCTTGCCAAGGATTTTGGGCCAAATGTCGCAGCCTATTGGGCGCGTTTGCAGCAACGCGACGGCTTCAAGCGCGCCGTTGCTGCGGAGCAAAAGGCCGGCGTTGAGCAGAATGTTGCGCCGAGGGTGAGGGCGTAAGGGACGCTGTCATTCCGGCACGCGCAATTGCGCGAACCCGGAATCTTGCGCGGCAATCACGAGGTTCCGGGTTCGGTCCAATGGGGCCGCCCCGGAACGACTGCGCGTGTTTTCATGACAGCGCTATCCCGTCGTGACAGCGCCCAAATTTCCGCTAAGGTGACCTCCGTCCGCAGCGGCCAGAGAGCCGCGCGAGGAGGAGCCCAATGGAATATAACGGTCGCGAATCCGACCACCTGATGCTGATCACGCCGGAGCGGGTGTTCTATGCCGGCCTGCTCGGCCGCCCCCGCAAGCGGACCCCGGGCTGCTGCCATGTCTATGTGGCGGTGAAGGGCAATCTGCACCTGACCATCGACGACGCTCTCGCTTCCGGCGAGCTGTTCGTCACCCTGCCGAACCAGCGGCATTCCATTGCCAGCGACTATCGCACCGCCATCAGCGTGACACTCGAGCCCGAGAGCATGCCGGATGGCGTGCTCGAAGCCCTGGCCGAGCGGCTGATGGGACCGGACCGCGCGGCCTATGCCCGCAAGATCCTGGCCGCTTATGCGCTGCTGCGCCAGCGCCGCTATGGCGACATCACCACCGCCGAGTTCGACGAGATGTGCTTCGGCGAGGCGCTGCCGCGCCGCGTGCTCGACCCGCGCGTGACGCGCGCGGTGGCCCGCATCGAGCGCTTCTCCGGCGAACCGGTCACGGCGGATACATGCGCGGCCGAGGCGGGCCTCTCCGCCTCGCGCTTCCTGCATCTGTTCAAGGAAGAGACCGGCATCTCGTTCCGCTCCTTCCGCGCCTGGAAGCGTGCGCGGCACTTGCTGCACTTCGCCAACCAGGACCTCAACCTCGCCCATCTCGCGCAGGACATTGGCTATCCCGATAGCACCCATTTCAGCCATTCGATCCGCCGCTTCTATGGTCTGAAGCCGCGCGCGATCTTCGTCGGCTCGCGCGACCTTGCGATCTATCGCAGCACCGAGACGGTGCGGCTCGCGGAGGCGAGCTAACACCGCTCTCGTAGGGTGGGTTAGCCCAGCGATTGCGCGAAGCACAATCGCTCGGCGTAACCCACCTCTTCTCTTTCCGGCGAAGCAGACCTTGGTGGGTTACGCCTTCGGCTAACCCACCCTACGAATTCGTCGTTTTTTCCAGCTTCTCCGCGCAAGAAGCCGCATGCCCCGCATCACATGATCGCCCACGTTGAATTCTCAACGTGCGAGATACTTTTGGCATGAGCGACAAGGCCATCATCACCTGCGCGCTGAACGGCGTGCTCACCGACCCGAAGCAGCACAACGTGCCCGTGACGCCCGAGCAGATGGCGCGCGAGGCCAAGGCTGCGTTCGATGCCGGCGCGTCCGTCATGCACATCCATCTGCGCCAGCAGGCGCCGGGCAAGGGGCACCTGCCATCCTGGGAGGTCGCGGTCAGCAAGGAGATCCAGCAGGCGATCCGCGAAGCCTGCCCGGGCGTGATCATCAACCACACCTCGGGCGTATCGGGGCCGAACTACTCCGGCGCACTCGACTGTATCCGGGAAACGAAGCCGGAGATCGCCGCCTGCAACGCCGGGTCGCTGAATTATTTGAAGGTGAAGGCCGACAATACCTGGGCCTGGCCGCCGATGATGTTCGACAACGCGGTCGAGAAGGTGAAGGACTATCTCGACGTCATGAACGCGGTCGGCACCATCCCCGAGTTCGAATGCTTCGACGTCGGGATCGTCCGCTGCGTCGGCATGTATCACCAGGTGGGCATGTACAAGGGGCCGCTCGAGTACAACTTCGTGATGGGCGTTGCGTCCGGCATGCCCTCCGATCCCGAGCTGCTGCCGATCCTGATCAAGCTGAAGCGGCCCGAGGCGAAGTTTCAGGTCACGGCCATCGGCCGCGAAGAGATCTGGCCGCTGCACCAGCGTTGCGCCGAGCTCGGCGGCCACTTGCGCACCGGCCTCGAGGACACCTTCTATCTCGCCGACGGCAAGAAGGTGACGTCGAACGGCCAACTGATCGAAGCCATCGCC